>WNEZ01002786.1_pt1 | contig 21419 bp, 16 predicted proteins | sample 5400521 | NCBI WGS metagenome assembly WNEZ01 (sample SAMN13153339, study PRJNA577476) | soil metagenome | isolation source: 120 cm saprolite under Douglas fir tree site 2 hole 1 replicate 1 | place: USA:California | collected 2015-04-18 | reverse complement strand
TCGCGCGCACGACCACTCTACCCAGCAGGAAACGCCACACCGGAGTGCCTCAGTTCGGCTTGATCCCCCTCTCTCTGCGCACTCTGCGGCCGTTCTCCGCGGCCTCTGCGCTTCAAGGTTTTGATCCGATCTTGAAGCTGCAACACAACACACCCCTACGCATTCCCCTCCGAACGAATTACACTAGTTAAGTCAGCCTGCACTGCGCCGACGCTCGACGCCCTCGACAAACAAGGCATCGCGACCACGCACCTGCCATTTTCCCTGCGAATCTTGCTCGAAAATCTCCTCCGCCACGAAGACGGACGCAACGTAACCAAAGAAGTAGTCCGCGCCCTCGCCGCCTGGAACAAAGATTCCAAACCCGACCAGGAAATCGCCTTCACCCCCAGCCGCGTCCTGCTGCAGGATTTCACCGGTGTCCCTTGCGTAGTAGACCTAGCCGCCATGCGCGACGCCATGCAGCAACTCGGAGGCGACCCGACGCTAATCAACCCGCTGCAACCGGTAGAACTAGTCATCGACCACTCCGTCCAAGTCGACGAATTCGGCACCCCCAACGCCTTCGACATGAACGCCCTGCTGGAATTCCAACGCAACAAAGAGCGGTACTCCTTCCTCCGCTGGGGACAAACCGGCTTCCGCAACCTGGCCATAGTCCCGCCAGACACCGGCATAGTCCACCAGGTGAATCTCGAGTATCTAGCCCGCGTAATCTTCGTCCAGGAAGCCACCGCCAAGCGCATCGCCTACCCCGACACCCTGGTCGGCACAGACAGTCACACGACGATGGTGAACGGTTTGGGAGTCTTGGGATGGGGCGTCGGTGGCATCGAAGCCGAAGCCGCTATGCTGGGGCAGCCGGTTTCCATGCTGATTCCGCTAGTCGTGGGGGTGAAGCTCACCGGGCGGCTGCGTGAAGGCGCTACGGCTACTGATCTTGTGCTTACGATTACCGAGATGCTGCGGAAGCACGGAGTCGTCGGGAAGTTTGTTGAGTATTTTGGGCCCGGACTACGCGACCTGGGACTGGCGGATCGCGCTACCATTGCGAACATGTCGCCGGAGTATGGGGCGACTTGCGGGATTTTTCCGATCGACAAGGAGACGCTGCGGTATCTGCGACTCACTGGCAGAAGCGAAGAGCAGATTGCACTGGTTGAGGCCTATGCCCGCGAGCAGGGGCTCTTCCATGACGAGAAGACTCCGGAGGCGGAATATTCGGAGTTGCTCTCGCTCGACCTTGGGACGGTGGAACCCAGTTTGGCTGGCCCGAAACGGCCGCAGGATCGCGTCGTTCTGTCGCAGGCGGGGGAATCTTTCCTGAAGGCTCTTCCGTCATTGTTTAAGCCGAGGTCGGAAGCGGCCGTTGCGCCCGCCGCCGCGTGTTCGCCCACGAGTACGACCAAGACGTGGGAGGACGAAGGGGGCAGCCCGGCAGTCTCCGTGGCCGATTCTCCCGTCGAGGAGCACGTCCCGCCCGATGTGAAGACCGCGTTGCGTCACGGCAGCGTCGTAATCGCCGCCATCACCTCCTGCACCAACACTTCGAATCCTTCCGTGCTGATCGGCGCGGGGCTGTTGGCGAAGAAGGCCGTCGAGAAAGGGCTCTCGGTTCCCGCGTGGGTGAAGACGTCGCTCGCTCCAGGATCGAAAGTCGTAACCGATTACCTCGCGAAGGCTGGCCTCACGCCGTACCTCGAGAAGCTGAGATTCCATCTTGTTGGATACGGATGCACGACCTGTATCGGCAACTCCGGTCCTCTTCCCGCCGAAGTGTCGCAAGCGATCGACGAGAAGGAACTCGTGGTCGCCTCCGTGCTCTCCGGCAATCGCAACTTTGAGGGCCGCATCAACTCCGAGGTCCGCGCGAATTACCTGATGTCGCCTCCGCTGGTGGTCGCCTTCGCGCTTGCCGGACGCATCGACACCGACCTGCGCAAGGATCCCATCGGCAAAGACCGCGACGGCGCCGCCGTTTATCTAGCCGACATCTGGCCGACGCAGCGCGAGATCGAGGAAACGATTCAGCAGTCGATCTCCTCCGACATGTTCACCAAGAGTTACAGCGAAGTCTTTCAGGGCGACGAGCGCTGGCGCGGCCTCTCCGTACCGAAGGGCGAAACCTACGCCTGGGAGAAGGATTCCACCTACATCCGCCGCGCTCCGTACTTCGAGGAGATGACGGTGAAGCCCTCGCCGGTCGAGGAAATCAAGAAGGCTCGCGTGCTGGCCGTGCTCGGCGACAGCGTGACCACCGACCACATCTCCCCCGCCGGCTCGATCAAGAAAGACAGTCCCGCCGGAAAATATCTGCAGGAGCACGGCGTGAAGCCCGCCGACTTCAACTCCTACGGATCGCGCCGCGGCAATCACGAAGTCATGGTGCGCGGAACCTTCGCCAACGTTCGCCTGCGCAACAAACTGGTCAACGTCGAAGGCGGATTCACTCGGTACCTTCCCAGCGGAGAAGAAATGTCAATCTTCGACGCCTCGCAGAAATACCAGGCGGAAGGCACGCCGCTCATTATCCTTGCCGGCAAGGAATACGGCTCCGGCTCGTCGCGCGACTGGGCCGCGAAAGGCCCTCGCCTGCTCGGCGTCGCGGCCGTCATCGCCGAGAGCTACGAACGCATCCACCGCTCGAATCTGGTGGGCATGGGGGTCCTGCCTCTGCAATTTCCCACCGGAGAGAATGCGGAATCGCTCAAGCTGATGGGCGAAGAAGTTTTCGAAGTTACCGGCATCCGCAACGTAGTCGAGCACTTCGCCGCCGGACAGAGAGTCAAAGTTCGCGCCAAACCGAAGGGCAAAGATCCGGTCGAGTTCGACGCGCTGGTCCGCATCGACACGCCGCAGGAGGCGCTTTACTACGCCAACGGCGGAATCCTGCAGTATGTGCTGAGACAGTTGCTGGCGGCGAAGCCGAGCGCGCAGACAGTGGGTGTGTAGTTCGACCGGAATCGGGTCGGTTTTGCCTCTCGACAAGATTTCGGGATTTCGGGGGCTTGTGTGGAGCGGACACTCCTGTCCGATGCTTTTTAAGTTGAGTTTGCTGAGGTCACAACTAATAAAGTCAGAGACAAAGGCAAAAGCAGCGGACAAGAGTGTCCGCTCCACACGTGCCTATTCGGACGCCACCAGGCAAGGCGACGCGTCCTGAGGAACTGCGACGGCGCGGGCTGCGTCTTTACGATTTGCGCCGCGCTTGCCCAGCCATTGTTTCAGAAGTTTTCGAGCGGAAGGCGTCAGGCGCGAGAAGAAGAGTCCGGCGCGGCCTTGATCGCTGGCCCAGATCACGTCGGCGTGGCCGTGTAGTTCACGGTCGGTGCCGGGCAGGACACAGCGGAAGGCGAGGTTCGAAAGCATCGGAACGGGCTCGGTAGCCTGCACCGCGAGGCCGTGCTCGCTGATGTCGATGCCGATCGCGGGCAGCGTGCCGGTCTCGAGTTCGAAATAGACGACGGTCTTCATTTCGTGACGCGGATTTTTGCGGCGATTCTTGGCCCGGAGCTTGCGGCTGATCTCGAACGCGTCTTTCACCTGCGTCGGATCGAGCGGCTTGTAGAGAATGCGGTCCGCTCCGGACTGGAAGGCGTGTCCCGTGCCGGGCCAGGCGCGGCTGGCCACGGCGAGCAGCAGCGGCTTTTGCGGCGGCTCGAGCAAGCCGGCCATTTTCACTACCTCGCGGGCACCGGCGAGATCAAAGTCGACGATTAGCGTGGAGCAGCGGCGGGCCATCACCAACTCCATGGCCTCCTGGCCGGAGTGGCAGGTTACCTGTTGAATTCCAAGTCCGTCGAGGACGGCCTTCAGTCCCTGTCGGGTTGGAACATCTTGACTCCACACCGCAGCCGAGCTACGCATGCACTCCAAAGTACGGCTCGTAAGAAAGCCCGTAAAGTCACAGCGGTAATCCGCCGCGCGATTACCGAAGCGTAGTTTGAAGCAGGGAAAAACACTTGAAATGTGTTGCCCTTCTCTGCGCGCTCTGCGGCCGTTCTCGGCGGTCTCCGCGCTTTAGGGTGGTTGAGAATGCTGATGCGAAATACCAACTTCTCGAGTCCCAGAGATCGCCGAGAACGGCCGCAGAGTACGCGGAGAAATTCGGCGGGATGCGAACCGACGCGCCATCAGGACGCTCGCTCGTACATTCACGCTGCTATAATCGAGGATTGCACCCATGACAGCGAAGCGACTGATTCGATCCACGACAGTTTTGTCGGTACGCCTGGGCGGAAGTGTGGTTCTGGCGGGAGATGGCCAGGTTACTCTGGGTGAATCGGTGATCAAGCACACCGCCAGGAAGATCCGCCGGCTCTACAACGACAAGATTCTTTCCGGATTCGCCGGCTCTACCGCGGACGCGTTTACGCTCTTCAGCCGCTTTGAGGCCAAGCTGGAGCAGTATCACGGCAATCTGGGACGCGCAGCCGTGGAGTTGGCCAAGGACTGGCGCACCGACAAGTTTTTGCGCCACCTGGAAGCGCTGTTGATCGTTTGCGACAAAGAGCAGACGTTCCTGCTGAGCGGACAAGGCGACGTGATCGAACCCGACAGTGGCATCGCGGCGATCGGCAGCGGAGGTCCCTACGCGCAGGCAGCCGCACAGGCACTTTCACTGCACACTCAGCTGGCCGCCCGCCAGATTGCTGAGGAAGCAATGAAGATTGCAGGCAAAATGTGCATCTATACCAATGATTCGGTAACGATCGAAGAACTCTGAGAACCAGTGGTCAGTGAGCAGTGCACAGTTGTCAGCAAAATCCTCATAGCTGATTACTGGTCACTGGTCACTGACCACTGGCCACTGAATTTTATGGCCATATACCTTCCCTCATCCGCCGAAGAAGAACAGCTAGCCCTCGACGACCTCACACCGCGTGAGATCGTCGCCGAACTCGACAAACACGTCATCGGCCAGAACGATGCCAAGCGGGCCGTTGCCATCGCTCTGCGCAACCGAATGCGGCGGCAGAAACTCACTCCCGAACTCGCCGAAGAAATCATTCCAAAAAACATAATCATGATCGGGCCTACCGGCGTGGGGAAGACGGAGATTGCGCGGCGGCTGGCCAAGCTGGCGAACTCTCCGTTTCTCAAGGTGGAGGCTTCGAAGTTTACCGAAGTGGGGTACGTGGGGCGAGACGTCGAGTCGATGGTTCGCGATCTCGTGGAGATTGCGATTGATAACGTGCGGGAGGAGAAGCTGGAGGATGTTGCGGACAAGGCCGAGTTGAATGCGGAGGAGCGGCTGCTGGATATTTTGTTGCCGCCTTCGCCACCGGCGCGTCCGGAGCCTGTGGCCAGCTCGGGGGGCGTGGTCATTGATGGGGGCACTGGGTTAACGGAGTCTTCGAGTCGTACGCGCGAAAAGTTGCGGCAGCAATTGCGCGAAGGAAAGCTCGACGAGCGCATGGTGGAAATCGACGTACGGGAGCGCAACTTTCCTTCGTTCGAGATTTTGACGAACCAGGGTGTGGAGGAGATGGATGTCAACATCAAGGATATGTTGCCGAACATTTTCGGGCAGCGCACCAAGAAGCGGAAGATGAAGGTGAATGAGGCGTTCGAGTATCTGATCCAGGAAGAAGAGCAGCGGTTGATTGACATGGATCAGGTCACGCGGATTGCGATCGACCGGGTGGAGAATGCTGGGATCATTTTCCTGGATGAGATTGACAAGATTGCGGGTCGCGAAGGCGGGCATGGGCCGGATGTTTCGCGGGAAGGCGTGCAGCGCGACATTTTGCCAATCGTGGAAGGCACGACGGTCAACACGCGTTACGGGATGGTGCGCACAGATCACATTCTTTTCGTGGCGGCGGGCGCGTTTCATGTTTCGAAACCCAGCGACCTGATTCCGGAATTGCAGGGACGGTTTCCGATTCGGGTGGAGTTGCAGTCGCTGACCATGGAAGACTTTGTGCGGATTCTTACGGAGCCGAAGTCGTCGCTGGTGAAGCAGTACACGGCTTTGCTTGATACCGAGGGCGTGAAGCTGGAATTTACGCCGGAGGCGTTGTCGGAGATTGCGCACTTTGCTTTTCGGGTGAACGAGAGCACGGAGAACATTGGGGCGCGGCGGCTGCACACGATCATGGAGCGTGTGCTGGATGAGCTCAGCTTCGAGGCTCCGGACAAGAAGGGGCAGCAGGTTACGATCGATGCGGATTATGTGCGCAAGATGCTGACGGATATTGTTAAGGATCAGGATTTGTCGCGGTACATTCTCTAACCGCCAACAGAGTTAATCGCAGAGCGCGCGGGGAACGGCCGCAGAGTCCGCGGAGAAAAACCGGAGACCCTCTGGTTGACTGTATGAAAAGCGCACGGGCGAGTCGCCCGTGCCCACACGGTTCATCTAGCTTGCCCACTCTCGGGCTGTGGAATTCACTACGAGAACATCGCGCCCAGGCCCGCCAGCGTCCAGATCATGAATATGTCGATCGCGGTGAGAATGCCGTACAGAAAGGGTGAGTCGGCCGGATTCATGAAGTAGCCCGGGTTGGTCGCCAGCGGATTCTGAAACGAAAACGAGTCCGGACTCATGCCCGCCAGTACCGAAACCAGCGAGAGTAGTGTTTTGAGGATGAGGGGCAAAGCGGCGTAGACCACGATCGCGAGGGAAATTTTGAAGTTCACATCGGCCCCGGCCGCAAATTTGAATGAAGGGTACATCACCGCGGCGAGGATGAGCCAGAAGATCAGAGTGATAACCGGGAATACGTAGGAGATGATCCGCGTGCCAGTTGTCCTTTGTTCCATCTGGCGCTCACGCTGATCGGCGGGCAGATTTTCCAGCTGCGCCGATTGCTTGGGCGACATCTGCAACTGGTTTTCTGTGACCTTCCGGAAGCCGATCTTTTGCCCTACGGTGTAAACAAAAACCGTCGAGATCACGACCATGAGCAGAAATGGCGCCCACCAGGCGGCGCTGCGGCGCAGGTCGCTGAAAGTTTTTGAGGGCGCGATGAAGGTGTTGATGATGCGTGCGCCCTGGGAGAGTGGAGCTGTTTCGGGCGCCGGAGTGTGTGCGGGCAAGACCGGAGCGGTGGCCATGTGGTTTCCTCCTGCAGAGTCGGGGGAATTCTAATCGCGGGGCTGCGGGCAGACAAGAGGGGCACCAGCAGAGTCAGCAGGAGTGGATTGGGGATTGCGAGCGTAGGGGCGGACGCATTCGTCCGCCCAGCGAGCGCTGCGCGTCTGAGCAAGCAAATGGGCCCCGGACGAATGAGTCCGGGGCTACGTGTCATGTGACGGGCAGACACAGGTTGTGCTGGGATCGCTCATCACAATTCCGCCAGAGGGGTTACCCGCATGCGGAAATCGTAGTAGTTTCGAAGTATTGTCCCCCGGCATCGCAAGAGGTAGCTTGACGCGACATTTCCAAGGAGGATCAGCAAATGACTTTTCGTAATGCAGCGAACATTTCTCTGGCGGTGGCATTGGCCGGCGTCCTGGCCTGGAGTAGCGACATCGGCAAGTCGACTACGGTTAAGGGCTACGTGCTGGATTCGGCTTGTGCATTCACCAAGGGACTGAAGAAACCGATCAGCGCCGACTGTGCGACGGCGTGTGCAAAGGCTGGTTCTCCTTTGGTGATTTTGACCGACAACGGCACGATCTACTGGCCCATTGCGGACACGACTCCATCCAGCGGGCAGAACGACCGGCTCCTGCCGTTCGCCGGACAGAAGGTTACAGCTAGTGGGAAGGTGTTTGCACGGGGAGGATCGACCGCGATCGTGATCGAGAAGATCGAAGCTCAGAAGTAGTCCGCCATACCAGGTAATTGAGGGAATCGGGATTCAATCTGCCCTGACTAAGAACACCTACGCAGAGCAAGAGCCGCCGGAGGGCTGGGCGGCTTTTCCTTTGCATCGCCGACGCGGGTGAGTGAGCGTTACCGTGATGTTACGTCAACCACAGAACAGAATGACTGTCGTAATTACGGCAGTAGACCAAATTCGGCTAGATTGAACGACAATTGGATTTGCTCATGTGGCGTCGCCCAATTGCTGTTCTCCTGGCACTGCTGACGTCAGCGGCTTCTGCGGTATGGCAGCAGTGGCCCATGCGGGCAAGATATACAAGAGCAACCAAGTCCTCCACGCCAGACCAGTTAGACAAATGCTCCAGATGATTCGATCTCCAACCAGGAAGAACACCACGAGCATCAAGAGTATTCCGTGGGTGAGAATACGATACGTTCGGTAAGTCGCGTATTCGGCTTGCTTGTTCACCTTGCCTTGGGTAACAGCGACCATCACGAACGCCAACGCCGCAAGAACAAAGGCTAATCCCACATCCAGAATGCCCCACCATTTAGAAAACGATGCCGTGTTGTGGGATAAACCTGCAACCACGGGAAAAGCTGAGGATACCAAGAAGAGGACTGCGGCCGCGACGGCGAGGCGGCGACTCCAATGCTGGTTCATGCGCAGCACTGTACGCCAGGAGTCGATCAGTTCCAACCGAATTCACGCGTACTTGTGAGACGGTGAACGTCCGCGGTCTAGCGCAATCGCGGAGAGAAGTCGGTCAGGGCGAGGTAGGTGGAGTCAACTTTTTCCGCGAGTTTGCCGTTCACCTCGGATTTGTCGCGTACACTTTTCCACTCGGGGTCGTCCTGGAAAGATTTCCAGTTGGCGGCAGCCGCTTCCCGGCTCGGGTGCTGAAGAATGTAGATCAAGGTGTTGCTCTTCTCCGGCTCATCGAGGGGCGTCCAATAAGCAACGTTTTTCATGCCGTGGCGTTCAAACAGCTTCATGGTGTGGTCGCGGAAGCGGGACAGCAGTTCTCCGAGTTTTCCGGGAGCTGCATGGTAAATGCGGAGTTCGTAGACGGCTGTCGTGGCTGGCATAGAGTCGGCATTGTCTTGCTGAGAAGCGGCCCAGAGTGATGCCGGAAGCAGGGTCGCCGCAGGAAGCGCCTGGAGTAATGTTCGTCTTTTCACGGCAGGCATTCTACCAGAAGTTGAGTCGATGAGTGCTCAAGCGAACGTTGCGCGTAGCGGTGCAGTTTGCTTATTGGTGAACGTATCCGAAATTACCGCCGCTCGGCGTATTCGCCAAGCCTGGGAGAGTGCGAACGTCCGATTCGTACTGCTCATTTTCGTACTGCCGATTGCGTCGCAGGACCGCCCCTTGCCGGCATCCTCACCTGGACCGTGGCGGCGCAGTGTTGGCCCCTCGGACGCGAGCAGCCTGGCCTTCACCTCCTGAAACTCGTTTGTATCCACGATGTAGTCTTTCCGGTCGGGAAGAAAGGTGGGGATCTCGGACTGGAGGCGATGCATCCGTTCCTCCGTCAGAGGATAGTTGGAAAAGCTTTTCGCGAGACTACGATGGAAGGGTAGCCTGGTTGCCAGATGATAGCCCGGCATCTTGGCAAACAAAGCGCTCCTTCTCATTTCAATCGCGTGCAGTTTCTCCAGGGCGACTAACAGAGCCTGCGGATCGTATCCGGCGGCGTACGCGTACTCAATGCCCAGCAGGTCGGCCTCGTACTCCGCGTCGCGGTGAACTTCTTGACCGAGAGAAGGACCAGCAACCCCTCCGACGTCCTCCAGAATCATGCCGGTCGGCCCGGTGAAGAATGCCACAGAGTCGACAAGGCTGCACAAATGTTTGCGGGTGAGAGCGCGCGTAGCATGACGCGCGGCAACGTGTGCGATCTCGTGGGCCATGACGCCGGCCAACTCGGCTTCACCATCTGCGGCGAGGATGAGAGCCTTGTCCACGTAGAGGAAACCGCCGGGCAGGCTGTAGGCCCGAGGGTTGTCACCGGAGTCGATCACTCTTATGGTGAATGGGACCTTGGCGTCGGAGTTACGCGCGATCTTCTGACCCACGCGGTTGATGTAATCGTTGATTACGGCATCGTTGATGAACTTGGTATTGCGCTCGATCCCAGCAGCGAGCTCCTGTCCGAGTTCGTATTCGCGTCGGGCCGAATATACGTTCCAGCCGCGGCTGATATCGCGTTGACCGATGCGATCGACGTCATACTTGTTGACCTTGTTCGCGTCTTCTTTAGGTACCAGGTCTTTCTTAGGTGATTCCGCTGACGGATGCGTAGAATCTGGATCCGCAACTTGAGCGGGCGCTCGAGACTGTGTGAGTAGTGCTAGAAGAAGGCATGCCATGAATCGCATGCCGAAGGAGCTTTCACATAGTGGGTTTACATCAAGAACGGAGAGGAATCGCATACCCACCTGCCTAAAGGCGAGCATTCTATACCGGTACAGGTTCAAGTAGACCAAAAAATATCAGCTTCAGACTCGCCTGGGGTCTTCTGTCTCGCTTGCGGCGATACCCTCTGCCAATGTTTTCACTGATGGTTGCCAACACACTGCGAGAGCATCTCGGTGTGCGTAGTGTTGAAGGCGGCTTTGTCCTGCCAGACGGCTTCCCCCTTGCAGACTCCGGAGTAGCAATTCACGTCCGCAGGATTCTTGGGGATCACCTGGTCGATCAGAAATTTGCCCTCCCCGGTGCTGTTGTTGACGGGAGGAGTTACACAGAAGAACCAACTCATGTTGGTTTTCGGGTACGAGTAATTGGCGCCGGTCGTAACGATGGAGTCGGCAGCCCATTTGTCGATATCGGATTGCAGCGGCGGCTTGACGGCACAGGTGGTCGTGTTTTCCCAGGTGTTGACCTTCGTTCCATTGAAATAGGCATACGGAGCGTTGGTGAGGAGCGGGCAGAGGTTGAGAGCGCCGCCCTTGTACAGTGGCTTGTCGCAACCGTAATCCATGCGGGAAACGCCGGGACCGGCGGCGATCACGACGTAATCGAAATAGTCCGATAACCCGTAGTGTGCGAGCGAGTAGGTGATGGCGGCGCCTCCACCGCTGGTGCCCTGAGCGCAGAAGCCGGTGGTTCGGTCTCCAGACTGGACGTTGTCGAATACATACTTAAAGACAGTGGCGCCGCGGCAGGCGGCACTCTTGAGGCTGACGCCGCCGGAATCCTCCCAGTCGGTTGCCCATGCAAGTTGTACCACTCGGTAGCGGTCCCCCAGGTAGGTGTTGGCAAAATTGCTGTTGAAGAAGGTAGTGCCACCGTGACCACTGACCAGGATGATGGTGCCTTTGGGCGTCCCCACGGGAAAAGCCTGGCTCAAGGTTGCTTTGAGGTCGGGCACTCCCGGGCAGGACACGCTAATGGAAGTGCAGGCAGCGCCGCGGGTCGCGCCCGAGAGGCAAGTCGCGGAGCCAAGTACAGTAACGGTGCCGAGCGGGAGAGAATTTTGTGTGATTTCGCTTTCCTGGGGCGCGGCGGCAAAGGCGGCGACGCTGGCAAGTACGACAAGCAATAGGGTGGTCCAGAAGGAGCGATGTGCTCTGACACTAGAGGTGGGTTTCATCGGGACTCCTATTCCCAGCGACAGATAACAGATAAATGACTTCCCAAGGCACGCAGGTGGGCAGGGACATCCTCCGTTGGGGGCGGGAGAGAATATTGCTGGCAGCATCGATGGCTTGTCAAGATGAAGGAATTTGCAACGCTGGCGCTGGGGAATCGCAGTGCCAGATAACGCAGTTGCTGGTGTCTGCCCTGCGCGCTAATATCCCGTGGCCCCGATCCTGGCAACATCGGCCCCGTCAAGAAGAGATACCCGGAACCTAAAATCTGACTGGAGGTATCGCCATGATGCGATTAGTTGCGTTAGCAACGCTCCTCTTTTCCGCGCTCGGGGCGACTGCAGCCCCGACTCTGACTGTGGATTGCGATGCAGGTCAGTCGCTGAACCGTACCCTGGCCAAGATGGATAAATTCACGCCGGCGACAGTGACGGTCAAAGGAACTTGCACCGAATATGTTCTGATCGATGGATTCAATGGCTTAACGTTGAATGCCGTGCAAGGCGCGACCTTACAGCAGCCAAACACGAATCCGCAGTCCAATCCATATGTCTTGTCCATTAAGGCATCACGAGGCGTTACCGTCCTTGGGCTTGCTGTGCACTCGTCGTCCTCCCTTTTTTCCAGCATCGGGATTGGCGGGGGTAGTAATGATGTTCGGCTGCAAAGTGTGACCACCGACGGTTCTTGGGGAGTGGTCGTGTATGAGGCCAGCCAGGTGTGGCTGGTGAGAGTAACGGTCAATCTTACGTTCGGCTATGCCGCTGTTTCGGCCTTCGACAAATCCGACGTGCACATCGTGGATGGTTTGCTGCAACGTCCGGCAAACTCTGCCTTCAACGCTGGCCTTCTCGTTGGTTCCGGTCACGTTACCATGCAGGGAATGACGATTCGCGACATGCAGCAGAGCATCAACATTAACTCGAGTGGGAGCGTCGATTTAGTTAATTTTGACTCCACCGGAGGCACTGACGTTGTCATCGACAACCCCGGCGGTACCAACTATAACGGTGCTCTAGTCTTCGATGGTTCTTCCCTCAACTTAGGCAGTGTCAAGCTCCGGATCACCAATGCCGGACAGCCGTGGGGAGGCGACACCGGGGCGGTTTTCGTTTCCAACGGCTCTACCCTGAACGCGGGCGCAAATCTCGTGGTCTCCGGCAGTCAGGGTCAGGGCGTTATCGTGAGTAACGACTCCCATGCAGAACTGGCAGGTTCCAGTATTACCGGCGGTGCCCACGGAGGTTTGGTCGTGGTCAACTTGTCCACGGCCGGTGTGGACACCAGTAATCCTTTGACCGTGATCAGTGCGAATGGAACCGATTTATTCTGCGATTCCAGATCACAGATTGCCGGCGCGCTCAATATTGCGAACGCCACTGTCGTCCAGTGCAATAACTTGCTCCCCGGCAATTACGAGAATTTGCCCTAGGTGACCTCACCGCACTCCAGCCTGTGCGGTGGGTGGCCCGTCCATTGAAGTCCTTCCGAATCCTAGGTGCCCATCTTTTGCGCTCTTGGCAAAGGTTGGGCATTCCCGCGCTCCGAATGCACTAAGGCTGCTCACGGCGACGGCTGCGTACCGTGGTAGTTCAGATACCCCAAGCCGACACGCATGTGGTGATGGAGGGCGTCGGGAACGCAGATGGCGAAGCAGAGGCCGAGCAGTCCCTGCGCGATGCCGAGGACATAGATGTTGCGATATTTCAAGAAGAGTGCGCATGAGACTGCGCCCCAGACTAGCGTCGCGGCGGTGAGGACGAGATTGGGGAGATGTGCGGCCGCGAAGAGCACGGCGGCCAGACTGATCGCGGACTGTTTCGCGGGCAGCAGTCGCGTCAGGCGGGGCATGAAGTAGTCCTGCAGCAGGAATTGCTGGTAGATCGTCCACAGGACGTAGCCGATGACGTGGGGTGCGTCCCCGGCGTAGAGCGGGTGAAGGGTGCCGGCGGTTTTTGCGAGCAGAATGCTGAGGGCTGCGAGGACGGTGGCGGCTAAGAATATCCATAGGGAAGGAACTAAGCCGCGAAGGCCGAAGCCGAGTTCGTCGCGGCTCTGACGTAGGATCAGAACTATGAGAAGGGTCGCTAAGAGGGCAATTGGCGAAAGGATGCGCTGGAGGTGTTCTGGTACCCAGAGGACTAGCAAGATGATGCCGTAGCCAAAGATCAGTTCAGCGAGATCGCGGGCTGAGCCGGGCTGGCGGCGGGACATGGGGGAAGTATGGCACAGGAGGTGGGATTGGCTGGAGACTCGCCGTGTCGGCGCCACTCGGGGCTGAAGCCCGGTTCTTTACTTGGACGCTGACGCGGCGCTGAAAGCGCCGCTCTTCCACGGTGCTGCGCGCTTTTACGGTGCTGCACGTTCGGAGGCGGGGTGACTTGCGCCTCGCTTTGCTTGGCTGGACAGCCGAGGCGGCTGTCGCTACGTGAGTTTTCTATGTGGTTAGTTCTGGGGTGGCTTCGATCAGGGTGCGGGTGTAGGGGTGGGTTGGTCTTTCGGTGATCTGGTTCGTGTCACCTACTTCCACAATTTTCCCGCGGTACATGACGGCGATGCGCGTCGCCAGATACCGTACCACGGGCATGGAGTGGGAAATGAAGAGATAGGTTAATCCGAAGTCGCGTTGCAGCTGCGCAAGCAGGTTAACGATTTGGGCTCCGACGCTGACGTCGAGGGCGGAGACGGGTTCGTCGGCGACGATGAATTTGGGCTTCAGGGCTAGGGCGCGGGCGATGCCGATGCGCTGGCGCTGTCCACCGGAGAATTCGTGGGGATAGCGGCGGAGGGCGGATTCGTCGAGGCCGACGGCGCGGAGGAGTTCGATAACTCGGGGACGGAGGTCGAGCTGCGCTCGACTGGACAGCCGGGGGCGGCTGTCCCCACATGAATCCCCTGGGGGATCCGATGACGCTCCGTGGATGATCAGGGGTTCGGCGATGATGTCTTCTACTCGGTAGCGAGGGTCGAGGGAGGCGAATGGGTCCTGGAAGATGATCTGCATGTCGCGGCGGAGGTGGCGCATTTCTGCGCGGCTCGCGGCGAGCAGGTCGCGTCCTTGATAAAGGATGCTGCCGGAGGTGGGTTCGATCAGGCGTAGGACGAGGCGTCCCAGGGTGCTCTTGCCGGAGCCGGACTCGCCGACCAGACCTAGAGTTTCGCCGAAATGGATGTCGAGGGAGACATCGTCGACGGCGCGGACTTCGTTTTTTGAACCTCGCGCACCGCCGATGCCGCCGAACGCGGACTCGCTCTGCGGAAAGACTTTGGTCAGGTTGCGGATTTCGAGCAGGGGCACGAAGGGGATGTTATCAGTCGCGAGTGCCGAGTCGCGAGTACAGGGTGAGGTAATGTGGCGCGGGCGCCTCGCCCGCGAACGCGTAACGTGAATCGAATCGGTCGGACGATCACGGGTGAATCTCGCGATGTGGTCCTGCATCAGTGGTGTGACTTCCCGGCCTTGCGCGGCCGAGGCGCCCGCGCCACACAACCTGCTATCCCGTCGCGATTAGGGGCACGGACGCCAGGGCAGCCAGCAGGCCTACGAACTTCCAGCGGGTGAAGTGTTCATTCAGGACCAAGCGCGCCAGCAGGACGGTGATGGCGGGATATAAAGAGGAGATCACGACGGCTTCATCGAGGCGGCCGCTCTGGCTGGCGCGAACGAAGAGCAGGGTGCCAAGGGAGTCGATGCATCCGGTGAGCAGGGCCCAACGTACGCCGGTGGCAGTGACGTCACGGAATTTGCGTTGCGTCAGGATGATTGCTCCCGTGGCCAACAGGCCTCCGGTACGGGTCAAGGAGGCGATCCAAACCACGGAGCTGTCCCCGGCCTGGCGCACGCAGAGATAGAAACTGGCGAAGCCGATACCGGCAAGAATCGCTGCCCCGATGCCTTCGGGACGATGACCGTCTTCGGAGCGCGTGATGAGCCAGAGTCCGGCAATCGCGAACAGGAATCCGATGACTCGGATCGTGCCGGGAGGTCCCTCGGTGAACATGGAGACGACAGTGGGAATGGCTGCGCTGAGGACGGCGGCGACGGGTGCGGTGACGCCCATCCTGCCGGAAGAAAGCGCGCGATAGAAGATGGCTAATGCGGCGCCGCCAGAGATGCCTCCGGCTAGAACCCAGGCGGCGGCTCGACCGGAGGGGAACGGAGGGTGGGTGGTGAGGACGAGAGAAGCCATCATCAACAGGCCGCCGCAGTTGACGAGGGTCGTGAAAAGGAAGACGTTGGCGCGGCGGGAGGCGTATCCACCGAGGAAGTCGCTGGTGCCCCAGGCTAGAACGGCGGCAAGACTAAAGGCAGCGGGGGCGACGTGGTTTTGCGCGAGCACGAAGCACGAGGGTAGCACGCAACGAGGTCGCGGCGAGAGAACGGACACTACTGACGCGGTGTCATGGGGATAGGGATGGTTCGACTTCGCCCCGAGTCGCTTCGCTCCTTAGCGGCTGCGCTCACCATTACAAAATAATAAAGTGTTTCCGGTGTCAGCATTGCGCGGGCGAGGCGCCCGCGCCACACTTCTCCGCGTGTTAGAATTTTTGGAAGGCTTCCTTACTAACGCTCAGGTTCTACGAGAACAACTTGATCGAACTGGCACCTTCGATTCTTTCTGCGGACTTTGCCCGTCTGGGTGAGCAGGTGCGCGCGGCGGGCGAGGGCGGTGGGAGTGTCATCCATGTGGATATTATGGATGGACACTTCGTGCCCAACATGACGATTGGGCCGCCGGTGGTAAAGTCGCTGCGCAAGGCTACCAAGCTGCCGCTGGATTGCCACTTGATGATCGAGAATCCGGACCAATACATTCCGGAGTTTGCCGAGGCGGGGGCGAACTGGATCTCGGTGCACCAGGAAGCTTGCCGGCATCTGAATCGCACGCTCAACTTGATCAAGAGTCACTACTGCCTGGCGGGCGTGGTGATCAATCCGGCGACTCCGGTGGATGCGCTTTCGGAAGTGCTCGACATTGTGGATTATGTGCTGGTGATGTCGGTGAATCCGGGATTTGGGGCGCAGAAGTTTATTCCGTCTACGCTGCACAAAATGAGCCGCTTAGCGGAGATCCGGAGCCAGCGCGGGCTGAATTACCGGATTGAGGTCGATGGCGGGGTGTCGCTCGATACAGTGGCCGAGGTGGTGCGTGCGGGAGCGGAAATTCTGGTGGCGGGCAACGCGGTGTTTGGCAAGGGCGATCCAAAGAAGAATGCGCAGGATTTGTTGAGGGCGGCGACGGAAGCGGCACTGCAAAAGGTTTGAGTGCGGCGGCCAGAGGCCACCGCGACAGCCGGCGGGGACGCCGGCGCTACAACTAGGCGGGCTTCGCCTGGCCGGACAGCCGAGGGCGGCTGTCGCCACATTAGTATTTCAAGGTCTTCGAGGTATTCAATGCTACGTCGAATTTCTACGATTATGTTTACGGCCACGCTGCTGCTGTTCACGGTCGCCTGTACTAACAAAAAGTCGGTTAACCCGCTGGCGAATATTGGATCCAAGCAGCCGGACAAGGTGTTGTTCGACCGGTCGATGGACGCGATGAAGCACAACCGCTTTGACGTAGCGCGGATGACGCTGCAAACGCTGATCAACACGTATCCGGACTCGGAGTTCATCGCGCGCGCCAAGCTGGCGGTGGGCGATTCTTGGTATGCAGAGGGTGGAACGGCGTCGCTCGCGCAGGCGGAGCAGGAGTATCGCGACTTCGAGACCTTCTTTCCCAATATGCCGGAGGCGGCCGAGGCGCAGTTGAAGATTGCCAACATCCAGTACCAGCAGATGGAGAAGGCGGACCGGGACTACACGCACGCCAAACGGGCGGAAGAGGAGTACCGCAACCTGGTCCTGCAATATCCGGACAATCAGAAACTGGTCGCGGAGGGCAAACAGCGGCTGCTCGAAGTGCAAGAAGTGCTGGCGGAGCGGGAATTTGAGATCGGGCGCTTCTATTATTTGCGGCAGTCGTATCCCGCTTCGATTGCACGACTGCGGTCACTGGTTGAGAAGTATCCGTTATATAGCAAGGCAGATGAAGCGTTGTATCTGCTGGGACAGAACTTTGAGGGGGAGATCGCCCGCATGAGGGCGGCACCGACGTGTACCAAGCCGGGAGTTCCGCCGGGCTGTACGATGGAGGGCGCCAAGGCGGCAATGATCCAGCAATTCACCAAAGACGCGTCGGATGCGTATTCGAAGATCATCACGCGCTATCCCGTCATGGATCGCGTGGATGACGCCAAGAAGCGTTTAGCTGCATTGCACCAGCCGATTCCGCGGCCGACCAAGGCGGCTCTGGCGCAGAATCGGGCCGAAGATGAGAGCCGGCGCGACAGCGGGACGTTCGGGCGGCTCAAAGGGATGATCACGAAGCATCCCGACGTTACCGTTGCAACCAAGGTCGGGGAGCCGGCTCTCGTCGATCCGATGCCGGTCAGCGCGACTGATGAGATACAAAGGGCAGCCAGGGCGGCCCAGATGGGAGCAGCTTCGGGCGAAAAGCGTCTCGCGGTCGAGACGGTCAACAGCAATGGTGCTCCGCCGCCGAGCGAGGCTCCGCCACGATCAGATGCGCCGCCAGCCGTGGGTGTGGTCGAAGCTCCGCCGACTGCGGCAGTGGACGCCAACGCGTTAAAGCCTGCTGCTCCTGCTACGAATGAATTGCAACCGAACGCCGCACCGGATCCGAACGAACTGAAACTCAATGCTCCAGAGAGTCAGGGGGCCAGTGATCAGGCGGTCCCGCCTCCGCCGCAGGTGAACGAAATTCAGCCAGGACAGTCGTCCAGCAGTTCGGCGTCGGCTGATTCTTCGAGTCTGGCGAGCGACCAGGACATCTCCAGCAGCAAGAAGAAGAAAAAGAAGGGGCTGAAGAAGGTGATGCCGTTCTAAAACAGCTGTCAGCTATCAGCCGTCAGCTTTCAGCTCTCGCGGGCGGGGTGCCCGCGCACATTAGCCACCCGCGCCACATTTGCGACCTTCCGCGCACTAGATGCTGACCAGTAGTAACGTGTTACTTCCCTTCTGGCTCATTGACTTACGTTGTAGGGCAGGTTACCTTCGCGATATCTCCCCTCATCAGAGGAAAACCTTTGGCCCGGAAGATACTGCTCGCCGATGACAGCGTCACCGCCCAGAATATGGGGCGGAAAATCCTTGCGGATGCGGGCTACGAAGTCATTACCGTCAATAACGGGTCGGCGGCGCTGAAAAAGATCGCAGAGCACAAGCCTGATCTGATCGTCCTCGATGTCTACATGCCGGGATACAGCGGGCTGGAGGTGTGCCAGCGCCTCAAAGAAGTGCCGGAGACAAGCCGAATTCCCGTAATTCTGACCGTGGGCAAGCTCGAGCCATTCAAGCCGGAAGAGGCCAAGCGGGTACGGGCGGAAGGCTTCATCGTCAAGCCTTTTGAAGCCAGTGAGTTGCTGAGTGCCTTGTCGAAGCTGGAAGACAAGATTGTTCCTCGCTCGGAACCATCGAAGCCGGGACGGTTTGCGCGGGCGATTGCGTCGGTGGAGCAATCGAACCGCGACAAGACTGTACCTCTGGAAGAAGATTCGGGGTGGAAGAACCGGATTTCGTTTCCGTCCAAGAAGAAAAAGAAGGAAGAGGGGGAGAACGGCGACGAGCCGGCGAGTTACAACGCCGTGAATCGGGATTTGCGCACCGTTGTCCCGCGCGAACAGGTGCAAAAGGAAGACGCTTCATCGCGTAAGGAAGACGCGGGTAAGGCGGCGGAGAGCACAGTGGATGTGGCGGCGGTGGCTCCCGCAGAACTCCCCAAGGATAGCTTGCCGAAGGATGTAACGCCGGAGGAAATCGCGGCGATCGCGGCAGCGGCGGCGCAGGTGCAAGGCGCAAGTGCGGCTTCGAAGGAAACTTCAGCGACGTTGGTGGAGACGAAGAGTTCTGCTGCCGAATTTGCGAGTGTGGAACACAAGAACGAGCAAGTGGAAGCGAAGAGCGAGACTGAGGCCGCGGAAGTTTCGCGGGCCACATTTGCTGAACACAAAAGCGAAGAAAACCTCGGCCCCTCCGACGTCATCGCGGCGAAAGATCAAGACGAGAAAGATAAAGACGAGAAAGATGCGCCCGCGATCTCGGCGCTGGAATCCGGGAAGGGAAACGCGTGGAACACGACCGGCTCTGGAAATGGAGCGGGACATTCCGCTGTCCAGTCAGCGGAATTGCCGGTCTCGATGGCGGCGGCATCTACGGCAGTTGGGAGTCCGACGGGACCACGGTGGACCGCTGTGGCGGTGTCGATTGATGCGGCCGAATCCGCGATTTCTCTTGAACAAGAGATGCAGAAGGCGCAGGGGACATTAGTTGTAGACGAGCCGGCTCATGTAGCACCTGTAGTCGCGGCCGCAGCGGTGCTGGAATCTAGTGACGGCTTTGCGGTTGCGGCGACGCCGGTGACAGAACCGGTTGCTCGTGCGGCCACCCATGAAGAGACTGAACTGGCGCACGCGTTGAGCGCGGCGGCAAATGTAGCGGCAGAGGCCGTCACGGCGGCTGTAACCGAACTGGCGGCGCCGCACGGCGAGTCGATGCCGTCGGTTGCCACCACGGAGTTGGCTTCGCCGGTGCAGGCTGTGGAAATCCCACAGGCTGAGGCGCTGGCTTCTGGCATCGCGGAAGAAGCGCACGCGCACGCTAAGCGGGAGCCGGAGAAGGAAGAATATCCAGGAAGCGTTGAAGCAAACACACCGTCCACGCCGGCGGATGAAGCTTCCAGTACGAGCACGTACGAACCTCAGTCCGCGGACCCGGTTGCTGCCGTGGCCGAGGGACCGCAACAGAACGAATCTGCTGCAGGAGGCATACGAGAGATGGCCGAGAAAAAAGATTCAGAACTGAACGCGTCGACCGCGGCGGCCTGGGCGAGTTGGCGGCAGATTCGCTCGGACGAGCCCCGAACACCGGACTCCGCAAAACCGCGCAGGCAAGACGATGAGGATGATGAACCTGCTGCCACTCCAGAACCTGCCGCGATGGCGGTCGCTGCCGGAGCTGAGAAGAGTCCCGAAGAAGGCGCGCCTGGTCCCGACCCCAAAGCCATTGCCAGCATCGTGGATAGCGTGCTGGCGGAGCTGCGGCCGAAGATCGCGGAAGAGATTTCGAGGAAGTTGGGGGAGAAGAAGTAGGGCAGTTCTCAGTTCTCAGCATTTTCCCATTTCTGTCACTAGTCTACCTCTGGACAGCACCTGCCTAATCCAGAGACCAATCGCAGCAAGCTGAACCCTGCCAGTGTTTTTGACCATTAACACTCCACGACACTGTTGGCGTACGTGTGTCCGAAACACTTAAACAGACACTCCATGCGTGCTTTGATCACCATTATTTTCAATCACCGTTCTTGACAGTTTGGCTAACGATTGGGTATTGTGCCTACCCGTGTCTCCGCACAGTTCTGCGAACTCATAAGGTTGACCGGGCGCTGCGTGGATTGAACCTAGGTTAAGAATTCTTCTCGCTTTGCTATTGGGGCATACGAACGAAGTTACAGCCGCAAGGCGAACAACCACCGGGGAGGTGAAGCGACCATGGTCTACACGAAAAGGTACACACACGCATTGCTAGTGGCGTTACTTGTGGCGGTCTTCGGCGGCGGATACTTGTTCGGCCAAGCCACCGCGACTGGCACTCTCCAGGGTACCGTAAGCGATCAATCACAAGCCGTGGTGTCGGGTGCCGAGGTCGTTGCTACCTTCAAGGCGACCGGTGTCACCCGGACCGCAACGACAAGTGACACGGGGACCTACCGGTTTGATTTCGTGCCGGCCGGAACCTACCAAGTGAAGGTTACGAAACAGGGTTTCGCGTCCGTGGTTCAAACGACCGAATTACAGGTGGGCCAGTCATCGACAGTCAATATAACCCTGAGCCCAGGGGCAGCGACTACAGTTGTGGAAGTGAGTGGCATAGCGCCGGTGGTCGATCTTGCGAAGACCAGCGTCAGCCAGAACATAACGCCCAGCGAAGTGGAAGAGCTTCCTCTCGTCGGCCGCGACGCAGCCAATCTTGCTTATCTTGTTC
>WNEZ01001234.1_pt1 | contig 21434 bp, 14 predicted proteins | sample 5400521 | NCBI WGS metagenome assembly WNEZ01 (sample SAMN13153339, study PRJNA577476) | soil metagenome | isolation source: 120 cm saprolite under Douglas fir tree site 2 hole 1 replicate 1 | place: USA:California | collected 2015-04-18 | reverse complement strand
ACCGAACCTACCTTGTTCGATACTGCCGACTGGTATGGCGGGAGGTCGATGCTATCCAACTCCTGCTCGGAAATCGGGGCATCACCCTCGTTGAGGTAAGGTGACCCGGTGCCCCAGGCGGTGTGACCATCGCCGATAAAGTGTTTTGCTGTCGCCAGGATATTGGTTGGTCCCAACGTGCCATTAGGCCCCTGGAACCCCGTGATGGCAGCTGCGCCGTCAGTCGCATTATCAGATGGAACCTCGCTATAGCCCTCGTACGTGCGTCCCCAGCGAATATCCTGTGGCGTACACACACACGGAGCAAACGTCCACCGGACGCCGGTACCTAGAACCTCGTCACGGGTCACCTGCTCTATTTGCGTGATCAGTGTAGGATCGTGCATAGCTCCCAACCCGATGTTATGCGGAAAGAGCGTTGCGCCATACACGTTGTTGTGTCCGTGGACCGCATCAGCACCGTAGATGAGCGGAATTCCTAGGCGGGTCTGGAGCGCGTAGCTCTGGAAATTGTCCACCATATCCGCCCACTGTGTGGCTGTGCCGCCCGCGCCATTAGGACCAGCGCCGCCGCCACTCAACACCGAACCGATGAAATAGGTCGTAATATCCGTTATCGAGTTGCCAGACATGGTGAATGCATTTTTCTCCACCTGGGTCATCTGCCCCTCTTTTTCAGGCAGGGTCATTTTCGAGACACAATCACTGGGCGAAATGCACCCAGAGGACAGTGTTGCAGAGAGCGATGCCGTTCGAGCGTTTGCAGCGTAGGCTGGCAATACCGATTGCACTGTCACCAGCATCACAATAATAGGCAGAGCGGTTGAGGCGAAGAGTCCAGTGCGGTGGATTCCGAGGGATTTCTGAAAGAAGTGTTTGTAACTATGCATACCTATCCCCTTTCCTTGATCGCTGGTCAAAGCGTGACGACGATGTACTGTTGAGCGGGTGCGATTGACATTTACCTGGGATGTTGCCTGTTCAAGACGAGGTTACCGCTGACGCAAGGCTAGGATTATAAAATGTATCTCCTCCTTTTGCAGGTAGATCACGCCAATAGGTTAGGCCAGCGACAAAACGAGAGGACAGGAGCTCAACCAACAACCTGTGCGTGATCCATGGCGATCCATCGGCAGCGAAGGTTCAACGGGGAAAGAGGCGATCATCGTGGGTCTCAGGTTCAGGGCCACTGGTGGCGATACTGTGTGTTGTTGTCGCGTCAGGGCGCCAGGAAACCTGGTGTGATGAATTGAAAAGGCAACAAATAAGGGTAAGATCATCGTTGCTCTCCATTGAGATCGTCGCGAAACCGGGTACGCTGGCGTGGATCCGATTAACTGAGTAATTAAAGATGAGTATACCCAAAATTGTTCAGCTAGTCAAGTTGAGGGGAGGGTCGGTGACTGTTCGGAAAGCGGTAAAACTGGGGTAAAATAGCAAGGAGAGAGAAACATCTGTTCCCTTAAACAAGGGGTGGTGACTTCAGGAAGCCCTCAACCTGGAGCCACTCGCCAAACCGCTCAATCCAATGCTTGATTGGCAAGTCCTGCTGTATCATGTTCCAGTCATGACCTCCCTTTGAATAGCTATGCAGTTCGACCTGGCGACCTGCGGCTTTCCAGGCGGAATACACGGCCATGTTTCCATCCGGGATAAACGGATCGTCAGTGGCAAGAGCGATGAACAGCGGGGGCGCATCGGCTGGCACCGCGCGCTCACGCTCACCACGGAGATCAGAAGCTGTATCGGGCCAGATTCCGCCATGACTGGAGATCGAAGCCACGAAATTCGGGCGACAGTCCGCCTCGTACTCAGTGGCCGTGCCGATGGCGACGACGCCACCCGCCGAGTTGCCAGAGATACCGATGCGTTGCGGGTCGATACCCCATGTGGCAGCACGCTCCCGGACTACTCTGAGGGCTTGTTTTCCGTCTATCACCGCCAGCGGCGCATGCGCTCTCCTCTGCTTCCACATCTTTTCCTTCTGCTCCGCAATCTTTTCCTTTCCGAGCGTTTGCTCCAGAAAAGAGGGAGGAGCAAACATCAGCCGGATCAACTGTAAAAAGTCTTCTTCGCTGCCCGTCTGGATGAGCCGGTATTTGAGCACAAATGCTGCCACGCCTCGCGCGTTGAGCCACCGCGTATCTTCCGTGCCCTCGTTCTCTATGGGGGAGTAGAACTGGAAGCCACCACCAGGGCAGACAACGACGGCGGTTCCGTTAGCAACAGAAGGATCGGGGAGAAAAGCTGTCAAGGTCGGTTGTGTGACATTTCGCACGAATTTGAGATTGCCACGTGGGAGAAGGGTCACCTGTTCAGGCTCGGACCAGTCTTCCGTTCCAGGCGCTTTATCGGGCCAGAGAGAAATGACCTCTGGCTGGGATGCACTCTTCATCAAATTGCTCCTTCCTGTTCTGTTGCTGCTGTAAGATCTGTGTGGGCAAATGTACCTGTCGGATTCCAGTAAGGAATTTCATAGACTTCCTCAAAAGCCCCGCTGAGGGCCTTAAAAGCTTTCTCGCGGTCTCCTGGATCATTGCGGCGTACATATTCTCCCGCTTGCCGAAATGCTAAGCGCTGCTCTTGCGTCAGAAGCGTGACTGGCCGGAGTTGAAGTCCTATCTTCCCACTGGGGGACCGCTTGATGAACCCGTACACCTCGTCCTGTGGTCCGAAGAACCGAAAGGTGTAGCTAACTTTGACGATGGGAAGCTGGACAAGCTGCGCGAAATGTTGGCGTAACCATTCCTGGCGATCCATCCCAGCGGCACGCGCTCGCTCTGTGAGGGCATCAGCCACCTCAGATGGAACATCACGAACGAGAATATCAGGCATGGTGCGCTCCTTCTCATGGTGTTTCGATACATGCTCAGAGATATCCGAGATATCTCTGTAGTAGCATAAGATATCTCAGATATCTTTGTCAAGAGCTAGAGTGATGAGTTGTGAGAAGATTCAGTGAAGTAGATTTTCCATACATTGCTAGCAAGACAGCGATCGAACCAAACGTCCTTGTGAAGCCATCTCATTCACTATCGCTATCTTGCAGCAATCTCGTTGTGTATCCTGATGAATGTTGACGACCGAATGAGGTCCTGTAGGGACAAGGGGCGGATGAGGGGCAGGGTGGGGGCCTGGTGCTTGTCCTGGTGGCAACGCGCTCCAGTGGGGACTGCGTGGAGCAACCAGGTCGCACCCCAACCAGGACAAGCACCAGGCCCCCTCATCCACTCCACCCCGCCCCTTGTCCCTACAGGACCCTGGGCCGCAAGCACCTCAATGGATATGATTACCCGATTCGGTCGTCAACATTCAGTAGGTACAAGTGATGCAAATGATGCAAATGATGCAAGTGTTACAAACAGCTCGCTTACTTTCGCGTGATTGCCGCGCTACCCTGCAATTGCAGGTCCCCACGTCGTCACCTTGTCCGGCGTAATCACAATCACCGCGTGCGTCTCCAACTCCATCGTCCTGTATTGTACATAGCGTTGGCGCAGCAAGACCAGAGCATGAGCATGCAGGGCATCTCCCGGCTGCAGCAATTCGGCACGTCCATGCACCAGCACATAACCCAGGCGGGACCAGTCATCATCATACCGGTCAATCAACAGCGACGCCTCGTGGCGTGCCTCGATATTGCGCACGCGCCGCAACTTGCTCTCATTCACCCGCTTGGGCTTCTCATCCAATGGTGTATAGAAGCGCGTCCCATCGAAGGCATAACAGACCGGCACAATATACGGATGTCCCTTTTCATCCGCAGTAGCCAGCCGCGCGACCCTCTGCGCATTCACAAAAGCAGCCTCGGCCTCACTCAACGTTGTACGATTTGCCATGATCCCCTCCAGAACTACAGATAGGCCTGGCAAGGCGATTCGTTCGTCATAGCCCTGCGTGCCTCGCCAATGGAGTGCGGTCTACATTTCTCCTGCAAACAAGCCAAGAGCACGGGCCCGTGCGAGCGCTTGCGTCCGGCTATTCACTCCCAGCTTGGAGAGGATGTTGCTCATGTGGCGCTTGACCGTAACGAGAGCTAGCACCAGCCGCTCGGCAATCTCCTGGTTGGAAGCCCCTTCCTCCACCAGGTGCAGCACCTCCAGTTCGCGCCCACTCAGGGGGTCGAGCAAGGCAGGCGGCGTGCGCAAATGCTGAGAGACAGCAGCTTCTTCTCGCTTCGTGCCATTCTGAGTGAATGCTGCCAGCAGCATGTCCAGGTAGGGGGTAGATCCCCGTTTGCGTTGCTGCTCGCGCAAGGAGGAGAGCAGCGCGGCCATTTGCTGGCCCTCGTCCACGAAGCGGCGGATGTAGCCCTCCGGTTCCGCCAGGCGCACCGCCTCTGAGACGGTAACGAGGGATTTCGTCACGTCATGGCGCATCTGGTAGGCCTGCGCCTGCAGGATCAACATCTCGATGACGTGGCCCCAGCATTGTCCCGCCTGCGCACGAGCTAGCAGCGGCTCCAGTCGCTCCAGTGCCTGCTCAGGCTTCTCTTGCGCTAACAAAATGCGGACCAGGGCGATATCCTCCTTCTCGCACGCAGTGAGGGAAGGCTGTCGTGGATGCTGAAGCAGTTCCTGGGCCCAGTAACTAGCTTGCTCAAGCTCACCACGCGCTAACCAGAGCCGTACCCGATCAACAGTTATGAAGAAGGCAGAGGGATATGGGTAGGGTACTTTCGCAAGGGTCTGTTCTGCCCGTTGGAGGAGGGAGCGCGCGGCATCAAGCTCGCCTCGCGCCAGGTGGATGCGCATCAATGCCATGTAGGCACGAGTTGAAAAGATCGTCGTTCCAGTCTCTTCGCCGATACGGATGGCTCGCAATGCGATGTCCTGAGCCGCGTCAAGCTGGTTCCACTCCCGCAACATGTCGGCTTGAGCAGCCATGGGCCAGCTCTCCAGGGGAAATGGCAGCCCTTTCGATCTCTGCGCCAGGCGGGTGGCCTGTTCTACAATGTGCCTTATCTCGTGCAGTTGACCCGAGATCAGCAAGCCGGTAGCTACTGAATTCAGAATTGTGATCGCAGTGAAAGGGTTTCCTGTGGCTTGCGCCAACGCACTCGCTTGCAGTCCAAAGTGGGTGGCTTTTCTTATATCGCCCATGGCTATAGAGGCGCTACACTGAGCCAGGGCAACATCTGAACGAGCAGCGAGATGTTGTTCGGGGAGCAAGGCCAGGGCTTGCTGGCAGAATGCCAGGGCAGCCTGCCCATCGCCTTGATAGACACTGATATGAACTGCACGGAGAGCAGCAACCTCACCGAGCAAACGCCGCGCCTCATCTGCTGTGGCGAGTGCAGCAGGACTACCACTCTCAGCCGCTGGAGCCGAGAGCAAAGCGGCGCTCGCTGCTTCAGCAACCTGTAACCAGGCTTCCGTCTCTGTGGGAGGGGCAACCATGTGTAGGGTGCGGGCGTAGGTAAAGCAGAGACGAGGCCGGGCATGCAATACCTCTGGCGGCAGCTTCTCCAGCCAGTGTCGCTGCTTCTCCAGCAAGTTGAAGTCCCAGGTGGGCGCAGGAGGCGCCTGCTCGATCAGGTCCGCGGCCCACGACCACTCCCGGGCATTGATGGCATGCTGCACGGCCTCGTCGAGATGTCCGTGCTGGGCATACCACTGGCTGGCCCGGTGATGCAAGATATGGCTCTCTTCGCCATGTGTGTGCTCCAGACGATAGTGTAACGCCTCCGCGAAAAGGTGATGATAGCGATACCACTGGCGCTGGGTATCCAGGGGCACAACGAATAAGTTGGCATGCTCCAGGTACTCCAGCGCCTGCTGGCTCCCGCTCTCTCCCGTGACGTAATCACATAACGAAGCGCAGAGGCGCTCTAGAATAGCGGTGCGCAGCAGGAAGGTCTGGATGGACTCTGGCTGCTTCCGCAGCACTTCATCGGTTAAATAGTCCACGATGTAGCGCGGGGTACCGCTCAGTTCATGAATAATCGCAGCCGGATGGAGGTGACCCTGCATGGAGAGGGCGGCCAGCTGCAGACCAGCAATCCAGCCTTCGGTGGGAGCTTCCACCTCGCGGATCTCACCGGGAGAGAGCGAAAGGCCCATGGTCTGGGTGAGGAAGGCGGTAGCTTCCTGGGAAGTACAGCGCAACTGCGCCGCGCGCACTTCCAGCACCTGGTCGCGCCCGCGCAGCCGGGCGAGCGGCAAAGGCGGATCTGTGCGGGAGAGCACGATCAAACGCAACTGAGGCGGCAGATGCTCCAGCAGATACGTGAGGGTGGTGTGAATTTCCTGCTGCGTGATCACCTCGTAGTCGTCCAGGATCAGGAGAAACTGCTCGGCTCTATCCACCAGGATATTGATGAGTGCCTGCAAGAAGTATTGCAGTGGCAGTGTTTGCTCGGATTGCAGGTAGGTCAAGAGCGGAGTAAAGAGTCCTGGTTTGCGCAGGTCCAGTGCCGTAAGCACATACTCCCAAAACCGCACCAGGGAGTTGTCGCCCTCGTCGAGGGAAATCCAGGCCACGTGCGGGTTACCCAAAGGCCCTGACTGCACCCAGGACGCAAGCAGCGTGGTCTTGCCGAAGCCTGCAGGGGCCGAAACCAGCGTAAGCGTGCGGCTCAACCCTGCATTGAGCAGAGCGGCCAGGCGAGGACGTGGGATCACCGCGTGGGGAGGCGCTGGCACGAAGAATTTGGTGGAAAGTAGTTGATCACGAACCCGCTGAGACGTGCGGGACGCTCCGTTCTCTTGCGGCGACTTGGGCTGAGGTGTCTGCGCGATGGCCTCGTTCCTGTTCGCCTCACGTGTCCTGTCCGGTAGCGTCGCGGCCTCTTCTTGCCCGCTCAAGGTGACTGCAGCGGCTTTGAGTCGCTCCAGCGTCAAGTGCTCGGATTTGCCCAGATAGACGATGGCACGCCTACCCTCCCGCTTGCGGTAGGCTTTCCAGTAGCGACCGCCGCGTTTGCTGCCGCTCTGTTCCTTGCTGGCTGTGAAACTACCCTGCTCCCCCTGAAAAGCAAAGCTGCCGACCGTCTCCAACCAGCGATACCAGTCGGGCATGCCAACCTGCACCTGTATGGTGGCTCCCTGTTCGTGATAGACCAGCGTATCCCCGTACACGCGAGCCGGGGTCTCTTTCATCGTGTCACCTGTATGGGGAGGGTAACATCAACTTCTTCCCGTGCAAGCATACCCAATTTTGCGGCAAAAAACAATGGTTACAGATCGATGGAGATACTCGCGCGGTTCTTGATCACCCCGCACTCGGCCTCTGTGGCTCCTCGCTCGCCAGTCTGTCTGCCGGATAGGAATCTCCCTTCCCGAACACCTGCCATACAAAGGGTGTACGTGAAAAGGTCACGTACACCCTTTGTAACCTGTAACGTTTTCGCATGCAGGTGGTACTATAGTGTAAAAAGCTGGGATTTTCCCTTGCCTGTAAGGAGAGTAGTATGTCTCATACCAACATCAAAGTCTACGGTACAAACTGGTGCAGTGATTGTAAGCGCAGCAAGAAATTTCTTGGAGAGCAGCGCGTCCACTACGATTTTATCGACATTGAAGAAGACAGCGAAGGCCAGGCCTTCGTGCAGAAGGTACAAAATGGCGGCCTCACCATCCCCACCATTGTCTTCGATGACGGATCGGTGCTCATCGAACCAACCAATGCAGAAGTGGCTGCAAAGCTGGGCCTACAGACAAAGGCCCAGTGCGAGTTTTACGATCTGATCATCGTAGGTGGCGGACCTACCGGGCTGACTACTGCTATTTACGCGGCGCGTGATGGTTACGATGTCCTGGTGATTGAGCGCAGCGGGCTGGGTGGCCAGGCAGGTATTACCGAACGCCTGGATAACTACCCGGGCTTTCCGGAGGGCGTCACCGGTGCCGAATTTGCCGAGCGCATCATCGAGCAGGCGAAGCGCTATGGCGTCGAGCTGCTCTCGGCGCAGAACGTGGTGAAAGTCGGCAACGATGAGGATGCGCACTTCGTCGAGACCAAAGCGGGGAACCGGTACCGCGGCAATGCCGTCTTAATCGCCACAGGCTCTACCTATAAGCGCCTCGGTGTACCAGGTGAAGACGATTACATTGGCGCAGGCATCCATTTCTGCGCCACCTGCGATGGACCATTTTACAAGGGGCGCGAGGTAGCCGTGATTGGCGGCGGCAATAGCGCCGTTGAAGAAGCTGCCTTCCTCACCCGTTTCAGCCCCAAGGTCACCCTCCTGGCGCGCGGTTCCCAACTGAACGCTAACAAGATAGCCGCTGACAAAGCGCTCAACTCTCCGGATATGGAGGTGCGCTTCAATACCGAAGTGGTCGGGTTTAAAGGCAAGGATCATCACCTGGATACAGTCGTCTACAAGAACAACGAAACGGGAGAGATAGGCGAACTGCATGTCCCCGGTGTCTTCGTCTTTATCGGTCTTTCGCCGAACAGTGAACGCTTCAAGGATATTGTCAGGCTGGATGCCCAGGGCTTCATCATGACGGGCATCGACTTCCAGACCAGCACCGAGGGCATCTTTGCCGCCGGTGACGTGCGCTCAGGCAGCACCAAGCAACTGGTTAGTGCTGCTGGTGAAGGCGCTGCAGCGGCGCTGGCTATCCGCGAGCACCTGCGCGGCCACGACGCCCGCTCGATGGAAGCGGCGCTGATCGGCAGGTCGGCCTGAGGGATGGGGCCTCATGAGAGAACATAAATCAAGCAGCACCAACGTGGCCTGGTGTTCCCAAAGCGCATGAATTCCAAATCATGCGCTTTGGGAAGGTTTCTCCAGGATAATCCTTTCCTGGCTAAAAACTGTTAGTCAGAGCCAGAAACAGGCATACGCAAGAAGAAGTGCGCTAATTCCAACTTACTGGCATGTAGCGAAACCTCTTGCAGTGCAAGGTTCATTTACAACGTTACAATAAATGGACGCTCATTAGCCAGGCGGTTGCGACCTCCGTGACTGCCTGAGCAATAGGCTCGCCGGCGGTGTGTTTTGCTGAGACCTGCATTTGTAAACTAACGTTCACATCAGTGGTCATTAACGGCGCCATTTGATTGAGCGCGGCCGTGATGCCAGGATCGGCCTGTAACACCTGGTCACGCACTATAGGCGCGGGGTGGAATTCTGTAAACCCATGCTTATCGTCGGTGAGGATGACGAAACCCTGCGTCGCGATCGATCCATCCGTCGTGTAGCACTCGGTTACCTGAGCCGACCCGCCCTTCACAGCAGCGAAACCGATGGCATAGGCAACCTTCGTCACCGATTTGAAGTTGCTGGTATCGAAATTGTAGGTTGACTTTAAAGCATCGAAGAAAGGAATACCATCACTCTGAGTGGCCAGAGTCAATGTCGATACCTTCGAGGCCAGTTGCGAGAGGGTGGTAACACCGAGTTTCTGAGACTCGGCCTGTGACGTACAAAGAGCGTAGCCATCGTTCAAAGGCGCTTGATCGAGCCAGGTAATGTGGAATTGTTGCTCATAGTCGGTCTTGACAGTCTGGTAATCCGTGGCTGGATTGTAAGACGACTTGACGCCCAGTATACTCAGCCCTGTTCCGGTAAACTCAGGGTAAAGATCAATAGCGCCGCTCTTGATCGCAGCAAGCAGGGTAGCGTTGTCCCCCAGAGCTAATTTGGAGTGAACTGTGTAGCCTGCCTTCGTAAGTAGTAAGACATACATCTCACCAAGTAGATGGCCATCGAGATCGAGCTTGCTGCCAACTGTTATCGGTACCTTTGTTGGCGCAGGCGTAGTGCCAGTTGAACTTCCAGTGGAAGAACTACCACATGCTGACAGGATGAGCATGGGAATGAGAACGAGCAGTACTAAGGACTTTGCTCCTAATGAACGCTTGAGAAGAGCCATTTCTTCCTCCTTAAACTTACAAAAACTATTACATGTGTGCAGTACCGTATACTGCACGAAATCGTGTCATGCTTTGGCTGTTGCTGCCTGCTCCTGCACTTGAAGGCCTTCAGGAGTCACGGCACGCTGCAGCCAGCTCATGAACACTTCTACAAGAATTGCCAGAATAGCTACCGAGACTGCTCCAACGATGAGTTCCGTGTAATTTAAGACGTTGATTCCATCTACAATGTAGTCCCCATAGCCTCCACCGCCGACGAATCCGGCCAGGGTAGCGGTTGCCACAATCTGCACCGCCGAAGTACGAATGCCCGCAGCGACAAGCGGAGTAACAAGCGGAGCTTGTATCCGCGTGGCGATCTGCCAGGATGTCATCCCCATTCCTTTCGCTGCATCGATCGCAGCAGGATCGATTCCGCGAATTCCTGTATAGGTATTGAGCAAGATCGGCGGGATACCCAGTATTATTAAGGCGATGATGGTGGGTAAGAAACCGAGGCCCAGAGTAGGCACGAACAAGAGTAAGATTGCAATACTGGGAACGGCACGCATCAGGCCGCTCACGTTTACTGCAATAAAAGCCAGGATCGCATTGCGTGAGACCAGCGCGCCCAGCACAACCCCTACGACTATCGCGGCGGCGATTGCAACACTACAGAGCTTGAGATACGCGACGGTCTCCTGCAGGTAGTCATTTTTGGGATCGAGGATAAAGTTGATGTATTGCATCTCGTGCTGACCCTCCTTTCTATGCAAGAGACACTGCGCCGCGACCCCGGTTCAGTCCTGCCTGCAAGGCCAATAATAGAAGATCAGCAACAATTGCGAAGGCGGCTATCAAAATAGCGCCGGCAGCAATTGCATCGGGATCGAAGACCGCGAGATTCTGGAAAATGATCTCTCCCAGCGTACTCTGTCCAAAAAACGAGGCCAGGGATGAAATACCTATTGTGGTCACTGTTGCGATGCGAACGCCCGCGACGATGACAGGCAACGCCAGTGGGAGGGTAACACGGAAAAGTAGCTGCCGCGGTTTCATGCCCATAGCGCGCCCCACTTCAAGGAGCATGGGATCAATACCATTAACGGCTGCGGCGGTGTTACGGATCAATACGAGCTGGTTATAAATCACCAGCGGGATGATAGCGGTTGCGGCTGTCAATCCAGTAATAGGGATAAGGAAAGCAAACGCCGCAAGGCTGGGGATGGTGTACAACACGCCTGAAACGGTGATTATCGGAAAGTAGAGCCGGCGGTAGCGGGCTACCACTATCCCTACAGGAATAGCGATGACCAGCGAAATTAACATCACGATCCCGACGAGCGCCAGGTGCTGCAAGAATAGATTAGGAATGCTCGCCGGGTCCGACAGGTTGTAGTTGTAGGGCTGCAGTATATAGTGCATGAAACTCCCTCAAAATACGCACTCATTGCGCGGTGACTTATATTCTTGTCTCTTCCGCCGTTGTTTTGTTACTTTGCGTCCGTGTGATTTCGTGATTGATGCTTGCGAGGGTAATATAGCCGAGGGGGTCTTGCAGATCTTTGTCTTCTACAGCGAGAGCGGGGGCGTTGCTTTCAAGCAGATGCAACATTGCATCAAGCAAAGTAGCACCGGCAGGAATGGTTGGCACGTCTCCCCAGTGCGCCGAAGACACCGCCTCGGGTTCATTATCCAGGGCATCAATCACGGGCAAGTACTCAAGCTGGCGCAGGATATTATCTGCTCCTACCAGTTTGCGCACATAGTCGTTGGCCGGGTTCGCCAGCAGATCGACCGGAGTGCCGGTCTGCATCAGCTTGCCGTCATTGAGCACGGCAATTTCGTTGCCGAGCTTAAAAGCCTCCTCGATATCATGCGAGACAAAGAGAATGGTTTTGCGTACATCGCGTTGGATGCGCAGCAACTCATCCTGCATGCGCGCGCGGGTGATGGCATCGAGGGCGCCAAAGGGTTCATCCATCAGCAGGATGGCCGGGTCGGTTGCCAGTGCGCGGGCCAGTCCCACGCGCTGCTGCTGGCCGCCGGAGAGCTGGCGCGGGAAGCGTTTGCGAAACTCCGCCGGTGGCAAGCCAACCAGGTCTAGGAGCTCGTCAACCCGCTCATTGAGCCGCTGCTTTGTCCAGCCACCGGCAATCTCGGCGGTCACGCGAATATTCTCGGCGATATTCATATGTGGGAAGAGGCCGACCTGCTGTATGACGTAGCCAATACGGCGGCGCAGTTGGATCGGGTTTTCCTCGAGGACGTTCTTGCCATCAATGATGATCTCACCAGAAGTGGGTTCGATCAGGCGGTTGACCATGCGTAACAGGGTCGTTTTGCCGGAGCCGGAGGTCCCTACCAGCATGGTAGTGCTGCCTTCTGGTACCCCAAAGCTAACAGCATCGACTGCGGGTTTGCTCGAGCCGGGAAACTGCTTGGTGATGGCCTCGAACGCAATTTTTGTCATACCGCTGGTACTCCTTTATCCGTTCTCCCACGAGTCACTTTGTTGATGAGACACTAAAGAATTATAAGAGATAGCTAGAGTAATTGCCAATCCTCTGAATTGCAGGATCTATATCCTTGTAAGGGGAAAGAGCAACGGGCGACCACTGGCACTCCTCACTTCCCTCGCCCACGTGCTGGATAAATCCGCACTCTATGGAGACCTTTCCCCGCAAGGATGTTTTTCTCTATACATACTACGTCACAATCTGGTCGAATTTGGCAAAGAATAACAAATTCGTGGTTACGAACAAACTCTCTTCCTGTAGTATTCCATTTAGTATTATTCTCCTGTGCAAACTGGTAATCCCCCAAGCCCTGCTGTTTCCCCGTTTATCTTTGTATGTCAAACCGTCGTTTCGTATATTTTTTGAAGTGGAGAGCTACATGCGGTACACCCTGGTACGCAAGCTCGCGATCGCTGTTGTAACCATAGCCTTACTCGGCTTCAGTGTTCTCAGTGTTGCGATAATTGCCCGAGCCAAGCAAGATTCCCCCTATGTACTCAGCAGCCAGACCGTTCCCCTGGTCAGCCGTGCACAGGGTCTGGGAGCTGCAAATGCGCAACAGCAGCTCAATCTCTCGGTAGGACTGCAACTGCGGAACCGGCAGGAACTACAGAGCCTGCTCAGCGACATGTATAACCCGCAATCCTCGCTGTATCATCACTTTCTCACGCCGCAGCAATTTGCTGCCGAGTTTGGCCCGACTGCCGGGCAGCAGCAGCAGGTCATCGATTATTTACGACAGCAAGGGCTGGGCATCGTCCATGTCTCGAGCAATGGCTTATTGATAGATGCCAGCGCTACAGTTGCCCAGGCCGAGGCAGCCTTTCAAGTCTCGATCAAAAACTACCAGTTGGGATCGAACCTATTTTATGCAAACGCTAATCCTCCCATAATTCCAGGTTCGCTTTCGTCGATCATCGCTTCTATCGGCGGGCTCGATAACAGCGTCCACATGCATCCTCTTTCTCACCTTGCCGGTTCAGCACATGGCAACACGAAGCCTGGAAGAGGGAATACCAGTCGCCAGGCGCACGCTCAGCCGCACGCCGGACCTGCTGGTGGCTATACGCCGGCAGACCTCAACGGCGCCTATGATGCCAATCCGCTGCTGCAAGCGGGTGTCCAGGGCAACAACCAGACCGTCGCCGTCTTCGAACTGGATGGCTACCCGAGCAGCGACATCACCCAGTATCTGCAGAATTACAATCTTGGGACCCCCAGCATCACGAATGTCCTGGTGGATGGGTTCAATGGCTCCGCCGGGCAAGGTGCCATTGAGGTCGACCTTGATATCGAAGTGGTAGCGGCTATGGCTCCCCATGCCTCCCAGATCGTCTATGAAGGCCCGAACACGACGCAGGGCGTCAATGATACCTACAACCAGATCGTCACTGACAAGAAGGCCCAGGTCGCCACGACCAGTTGGGGGGAGTGCGAGGCGCAGAGCGGGAACGCCGAACTGCAGACGCTCGATAACATCCTCAGCCAGGGTTCAGCCGAGGGGATCGCCATATATGCCGCTTCGGGCGATTCTGGCGCGTATGACTGCAACGACACCAACCTGGCGGTAGATTCGCCCGCCGGTGATCCCAATATCACGGGCGTGGGTGGCACCAACCTGCAGTTGACGAACGGGGCCTATGGCAGCGAATCGGTGTGGAGTAACCCTAGCGACACCCAGCGCAGTCCCCAAGGCGCAGGTGGTGGCGGTGGTCTCAGCAGCTTCTTCAAGGAGGCAAGCTGGCAGACTGGCCCTGGTGTGCAAAATCAGTACAGCAACGGCAACCGCGAGGTGCCTGACGTCTCGGCGGATGCCGACCCCGCCACCGGCTATTCGATGTACTGCACTGCTGCGGCGGCGGGATGCCCGTCGAGCGGCTGGATAGTAGTAGGCGGTACCAGCGCGGCAGCGCCTCTGTGGGCAGGGAGTACCGCGCTGATCAACGAGTATCTGCAAAAGCAGCAAAAGTCGCGTATAGGGTTTGCCAACCCGGTGCTGTACGGCCTGGAGAACGCTCAAGAGTCATTTCCACCGTTCCACGACATCACCAGTGGCACCAATCTCTTTTATCCTGCTACTACCGGGTATGACGAAGCCAGCGGCTGGGGCTCGCCAGATATCTATAATATCGCACGCGATGTCGCGGGTGGCGTCACACCTCCACCTACTCCAACGCCGCAGCCCAGTCCCAGCCCGACGACTACAGCCACGCCGAGTCCGTCGCCAAGTCCGACAAGCACCGCCACGCCCGTGCCGAGTCCGACAAACACCGCTACGCCCGTGCCGACACCTACGCAGCCCGGTCCGACAAATTTGATTCAGAACGGCGGTTTCGAACAGGGAAGTGCCCACTGGCAGGAAAGCTCTTCTGGCGGCTATGAACTCGTTGATGGCACGAATCCACATTCTGGCAACTACAGTGCCTATCTCTGTGGCTATGGCAACTGCAACGACAGCATTCGTCAGAAGTTCACCGTTCCCACGCACGCATCCGCCATCACCATCTCTTACTGGTGGTTTGGTGAGAGCAGTAATTTCTTCGGTGGCTGCCAGGATACATTCACTGTCCGGCTTTTAGATAGCAGGGGTAAGACCATAGGGCAAATCCAGAGCGCCTGCAACTCCAACGCAACCCAACAATGGCAACAGGTGACCTTCAATGCCACCAAAATGCTAGCCAATTTTGCAGGCAAGACCGTCACCCTTGTCTTCAGCGCCCATACGTCATTTGACCTGTTCTCTTCCACCTCCTTCTTCGTAGATGATGTAGACGTCAGCGCATTGTAGTCTTCAACTTGTCGTGCAACGCGTTGAGGCATTGGGTGGCCATAAGAGCCACCCAATGCCTTAACGTTAGGAAAACTGGCTCGTAGAGTGGCTCTTGTTGAGTTTGGCTTTGCACAAAAAGGCAGGGATCTGTACAAAATGTCGATTAGGGATGTAGTCACAAGGAGGCCATAAAAAGGGCTTCCTTAAACACCTCAGTTATTATACTGCGAATGAATCAACCTAGCTATCATGGTGTAAACAGCATTGATGGAATTATCCTCTGATTCCTCATAATTACGTCTATCTCCAGAACCCGAAATGTACAGAAGACTGATGTTACTATTTGGTGAGATTTCTATTTCCAACTCAGCATGAGGACCTACCCATTCAAGTTGAACACCGCCATCGGCAATGGGAATAACATCCGTTAGTTGCACAACGTCACCTATGGCATTACTAAAAGATTTCATGACTGAAATTATTATTGATTTTGCTGTCGCTATTGCATTTTGGCTAATTGGATCAGCACCATATGAATCCCAATCTTGTGGTAAATTTTGGAGTTCATCAAGTTTCCTCATAGCAGTTATCAGCATTTTTTGTGTCTTGACAACGTGGGCCACCTTCACTCCTGTGAGAAGAACACGCTCTTTACCTCGGTATAGAGCTGAGCCGCGTGCATGCCCATCTCGCGGCCAATGCCACTCTGCTTGTAGCCCCCGAAAGGGGCCTCTGTATGCACGCTATGATTAGAGTTGACGGAGAGCACGCCTGCGCGTATGCCTTTCGCTGCGCGGATAGCCCTTCCAAGATCACGAGTCCACACCGATCCCGCCAAGCCATAGGGCGTGTCATTTGCCAGCCGGATTGCTTCCTCCTCGGTATCGAACGGAATGACGCACACAACAGGCCCGAATATCTCTTCCTGGGCGACGCGCATCTTGTTATCGACATGGGTGAGTACAACTGGCTGGAGAAAATAGCCTCCGTTGGACATCGCCGGCACGGCTCCCCCGGTGATCAGCTCTGCTCCCTCCTGCTGGCCGAGCGCAACATAGTCGAGCGAGCGCTGGCGCTGCCCGGCAGAGATGAGCGGGCCAACCTCGGCCGTCTCGTCAAGCGGCTGACCGACCTGGAGCGCGGCCGTGCGCCTGGCGAATCGCGCAGCAAACTCTTCGTGGATCGAGCGCTGCACGAGGAGGCGAGAGCGAGCACAGCAGTCCTGCCCGCAGTTGCCGAAGACAGCGAATACTGAAGATTCTATGCACCGCTCTATGTCTGCATCCGCGAACACGACATTCGCTGCCTTGCCCCCTAGCTCGAGCGAGACACGTGTGATATTGTTGGCACAAAGGCGCATAATCTGAGAACCGACCTCGGTTGAGCCGGTAAACGAGACCTTCGATACCAGGGGATGAGTGACCAGTGCGTTACCGGCTACGGACCCAGGCCCGGGAAGCACTGAAATCACGCCTGGCGGCAGCCCTGCTTCATTCAAAATATCAGCCAGCGTGAGCACTGAGAGGGGTGTAAGCTGGGCGGGCTTGACGACCACGGTATTACCGCATGCCAGCGCGGGAGCGATCTTCCAGGATGCAATCACGAGAGGAAAATTCCACGGGGTAATCAGTGCGCACACTCCAACAGGCTCCCGGAGTGTAACTTCGAGGCCAGCATCCTGTACCGGGATGGTCTCACCGAAGATCTTATTCGCTGCCCCTCCCCAGTACTCAAGTACGGCAGCGACGAGCGCAATCTCGCCGCGAGCGTCTCGAATGGGTTTGCCAGCATTGCGGGCTTCGATGGTTGCAATGTCCTCTAATCGCTGCCGCACCAGGGTAGCGGCTTGCAGCAGTATCCGGCCACGCTCCGTCGCGCTCATGCGTGGCCACCTTCCTTCCTCAAAGGCGCGATAGGCGGCCCGCACAGCCCGCTCGACATCCTCATGCCCTGCCTCGGCTACCTCGACAAAAGGCTTGCCCGACCCCGGCTCAGTTACGGCAAAGGTCTTGCCATCTGCAGCGGGAACGCGCTCCCCGCCAAGCACCAGGTGCTCGATGTTCATAATACCTCCTTATATTAGCGCGGTTCACATCTTCGTCCAGCCGGCAATCTCCAGCACTGTTCCAGGGATAGAGGCGAATATTGTCGGTGTGCCACCATTCAATGATCCAACCATCAGCGTATAGGTGCTGGTGGAGAAATTGCTCGTCTCCAGGGCGTACATGCTGCCATCAAGTGAGACATTCGACCAGAAGTATTGTGAAAAGAGGTTCAGGCTGCTGGTCTCGCCAGCCTTGTCAGAAGTGAGGCGCAAGGGTGTAGAACCATCTGTCTTGAGTTTGTACAGTCCATCCTGACTTGTATCGCCACCAGTATTTGCTACTGTAGCCAGCAGGTAGGTATTCTTGGGATCAATCACACGTACCGTATTGATGGCAAGCGTTGAGCTCGTGAAGAAGGTGTTGAGTGTGCCTCCCGTTGCTGGTTGCACGCCCACTGTGCTGGAGCCGTTGGGCTGACCAGGAATGCACTGGCTGACAAACAACTTCGTGCTATCATAGCTGCTATCGAAATCCCAGCATGCCTGTCCCTGCGTAACCACCTGCTGAAGATCGCCAGGCTGCTGGTTCGCTCCTGTATTGATATCGAGTATGTACACATTCTGCGGTGGAGCATCGGCATTTGGAGCGTAGCCGATCATTAGCACGCGCGTGTAGTCAAGCCAGGTACGAGGTTTATAGGCGAGACCTGCTGCTGGTGGTACCAGTTCTGTTTGCAGAGAACCGCTTGCCATGTTCAGCAAGTAGATGCTTGCCCCGCCAGTGGCCGGCCCCTCGTCAAACACAACCCATTTCTGATCGATCGACCACTGCGCATTAGAAATGTGAGATCCCGGTGCTGCACAGTGCAGTGTCTGCATTCCCTGGCCATCCATCCGTACCACGCGCAGTTGAGCCTGTCCAGCTGCAAAGACGGTAAACAGGACCCACTTCCCATCATCTGAAATCTGGGCATCATCGATGCGTGTACTGGCCATCTTCTTGATCTCAGTTTTAGCGCCTGTACTCGTATCGTAGCGTTTCAATGTGCCAAAGGTAGGCGCATTGAACGTGCCTTCATTGACGATATAGACAATGTTAGGGTCGTTTCCCAGCACCAGGGGAGCGGAGACAAACGCGCGCGCTGTCCCGCTGGTTGGACAGGAGGTCTGCGCCGGCGGCATACCCTGGGCGTTGGTACTGGGAGTTCCGCCGCCTCCTTTCGCGTTCGTGGTCACAACCGGCGTAATACCCTTCTTCGTCGAGGGCGTTACACTCCCGGTGCCGGGCGTCTGCCCCGCGAACAGGTTATGCCCTAATGGGGTTGTTACCAGCGTCAATGCCAGGCCAGCGAGCAGTACCAGCAGTACTGCGAGAATCGCGAGAGGAAGACGACGTGCGCGCTTCGCTGGAGGCTGTGCAGGCGCTCCTTGTACCAGTCCTGGATGCGAAATCGGTTGGGGAGTTAGCTGTGGATACCGGCCAGGTGGTGTACCGGTTGCCGGTACACTCTCTTGTGCAGACTGGAAAGGAACTCCTGGCTGTGAAATCGGCCGGGGCATTGCCTGCGGTAGTACCTGGGGATCACTGCTGATGGTGCTCATGTTTGCTTCATCAACAGTGTTGTAGACCCCCTGCGCAGAACCGTAAGTATTTTTTGTCGTCTTAGTAGACCAGTCCGCCGGAGCAGCAGGTAATGATCCTGGCATTTCAGCCTGCTTCAGCGCCTGCAAAAAGTCGCTCGGACGCTGGTAACGTCTTGCTGGATCCCTCTCGAGCGCGCGCAAGACGACATATTCTAATTGTGGTGAAATACCTGGATTGATTTCGCGCAGTGGGCGTGGCTGTTCATTGAGATGCTTCATTAACACGCTCATGACGCTGTTGGAGGTAAAGGGCCGGATTCCGGTCAGCATTTCGTATAGCACGATACCCACTGAGTAAATATCACTGCTGGGTAGAGCCTGGCCGCGTATCTGTTCAGGCGACATATATTCAGGCGTGCCCGTGATCACTTGCCCTGTCTCACCGCTGGTGTCGAGAGGAGACCTGCCTTCGCCATCGGCGGATATCACCTTCACGAGGCCGAAGTCACACAGCACCAGCTTCCCATCCGCCTTAAACAGCATGTTGGCGGGCTTAATATCGCGGTGGATCAGCCCGCGCTCGTGAGCGTACTGCAGCGCATTCAGCGCTTCCGTCATCAGGCGTATAGCTTCTGCAGGAGGAAGAACGTGGTGCACTTTTAGCACATCTTTGAGCGAGCCGCCCGCCATGTAGGGCATAATCAGGTACGCCTGACCATCCTGCTCGCCATAGTCGTAGACCGGTAAGATATTCGGATGGTCGAGTTGTGCCAGCACCCGGGCCTCGCGCGCAAAACGCCGTAAAAAATCTTTCGTCTCTCCCGGCCTGGGCCAGAAGACCTTCATCGCGACTTCACGCCCTAAATTGAGATCTTCGGCCAGGAAGACAGTGGACATGCCGCCATAGCCTACCTGCCTTACAATGCGGTAGTGTCCTAGTGTCTGTCCCACCATATCTTCTGGTCGCATAGCCTGGCCTCTTCTAAGCTGTGGATGCTACTACTGATTCCCCATTATCAATTGGTATGGCAACCCTATTAGAGTTATACCCGCTTAGTCACCCCGTTCTAGAGGCATTAACGCTGGTACTCATGCTTTCTACAGCATAGCATGAATTGTACTTAGCGGTAAAGACTAGAACCCATCTTCACATCGTGGTCCAGCCCGCTATGGCTAGCCCCGTACTGTTGGGGAGGGAGGCAACTGTAATTGGCGGGTGAATATAAAGAGGAAGCGTCATGAAAGCGTTATGAGTACCATGACGCTTTCATGACGCTTCCCCCTTATCGTAGATAGTAGTACCAGAGAGGACACAGAGGCATGATGTATCTTTTTCGACACACGCTGCTAGGTCTAGGAATGGCAGTGTTTGCTCTCGCTCTCCTCAGCGCGGCTGCCTGCCTATCCACCGGACCTGAGGAAGCGCCGTTCTTAGCCAAGAGCAATGCTGCCATGACCAGGATGATGGCTGCAATGAAGATCAAGCCCTCCAACGACGTGGATAGAGACTTCGTCGCGATGATGGTGCCGCATCACCAGGGCGCCATCGACATGGCCGAAGCCGAGTTGAGTTATGGACACAACGAACTGCTTCGCCGCCTCGCCCAGGAAATCATCGTCACTCAGCAGCAGGAGATCGCGGTGATGCGGCGCGCGCTCGTCAGCGCGGCTGCCTCCCCGTCCACCGGACCTGAGGAAGCGCCGTTCTTAGCCAAGAGCAATGCTGCTATGACCAGGATGATGGCTGCGATGAAGATCAAGCCCTCCAACGACGTGGACAGAGACTTCGTCGCGATGATGGTGCCGCATCACCAGGGCGCCATCGACATGGCCGAAGCCGAGCTGAGCTATGGACACAACGAGCCGCTTCGCGGCCTCGCCCAGGAAATCATCGTTACTCAGCAGCAGGAGATCGCGGTGATGCGGCGCGCGCTCGGCGAGCCACGCCCTCCGTCCGTGCCGTCGTCCCATCAGCCATCTTCGAGCAGCAGGCACCTGCTGTCGTATCATTTGACGCCTATGCAGTATGCCTATGCCACAGGAGGCCTCACATGAAACGCCGTTGCTTCACTGTCTTGCTGGCCACCACGGCCCTGGTCCTGGCCTGGCTCACGACGACGGCTTTTGTCACCGCCCCGACCGCTTGGGCGAGGCAGATTCCAGGGCCAGATTCCGCTCCGGATATCCCTGTCAGCCATCAAGACCGCGTCTATACAGCCGATCAATGGTCAAACACCGTCACCGTCACCGATCCGGTCGACAACACGCTCCTGGGCGTCATCCGCCTCGGAGATCCGACACCAGCCAATCTGAGCCCCCTGTATTATGGGCAAGTGCTGGTCCACGGCATGGGCTTCTCGCCCGATCATCGCACCCTGCTGGTCGTCTCGATCGCCTCGAATTCCGTGGCGTTCATTGACACGGCAACCAATGCCGTCAAACACATCACCTATGTCGGACGCTCACCGCATGAAGCGTTCTTCACGCAAGACGGCAAGGAGGTCTGGGTAACCGTCCGTGGCGAGAACTACGTCTCCGTCCTTGATGCTACGACCTATAAGGAGAAGACCCGCATCATCGTGCCCAACGGTCCGGGCATGACGATTTTTTCCCCGGATGGGAAATACGGCTATGTCTGCTCCTCCTTCACGCCGGAGACCGTGGTGATCAGCGTCGCCGATCACCAGATTGTCGGGCGGGTCCCCCAGGC
>WNEZ01001233.1_pt1 | contig 21454 bp, 18 predicted proteins | sample 5400521 | NCBI WGS metagenome assembly WNEZ01 (sample SAMN13153339, study PRJNA577476) | soil metagenome | isolation source: 120 cm saprolite under Douglas fir tree site 2 hole 1 replicate 1 | place: USA:California | collected 2015-04-18 | reverse complement strand
CGGCCCCCCCTGTCGTGACCAACCCCCCCGCGCCGGCGCCGAAGGTGACGATCCCGGCCCCCAGGGTCACGGTTCCCCTCCCCGCCCCCCCGGCACCAAAGCCCACCGTCGCCGCCCCCAAGCCGGCGGTCCCCGCCCCGGCCACCGTGGTCAAGGCCGTTGAGAAGCCAGCGGTCGCAGCGGCGCCGGCCCCCACCATGACCGAGATCCCGGTTGCCACGCCGATCTTCGACCAGACGGTGACGGTCCAGAGCGACCAGGCCCCCGCCTCCGCACCTATCGCCGGCCACGCCCACCATGGAGGGCTGCACGACCTGCTCTCGGCGATCGGTTCCTTCTTCTCCCACCTGCTCTGAGCGGGCGCCACCCCGTCCCACACCGGTTCGGACTCCAGGGGGGTCCAGGGGGGAGTAGCAGCCGCCCGCAGCGTTGCGGAGGGCGATGAGCTGCGAATCCCCCCATGGCTGGTGCGACGCGCCGAAGGTGCGGGGCAGGAGAGGAAAAACGGGCGGGCGCCGCTCGCTCAGACGGATGTGCTGAAATAGCCGCTATGCCCGAGCGGTGGCGCGTCAAGCCAGAGAAGCGGGTCAAGCTCGACGAGATCGACCCCGCCTCCACCGAAGGTGCCCCCGGCGGCAGGAACGAGACCCTCGCCACGCTGCAGGTCTTCCACACTGAGCTCGAGGGTCTCCAAGACCGGCTCTGGGCGGAGCATCGCCGGTCGCTGCTCGTCGTCCTTCAGGCACTGGACGCGGGCGGCAAGGACGGCACCATCCGCCACGTGTTCCGGGGCGTCAACCCGCAGGGGACGCGCGTGACGTCGTTCAAGGCCCCGGTGGGCGAGGAGAAAGAACACGACTTCCTGTGGCGCGTCCATCGTGCCGCCCCGGGCGCCGGCGAGATCGGCATCTTCAACCGCTCCCACTACGAGGTCGTCCTGGTGGTGCGCGTGCTCGGCCTCGTGACGGAGAAGGTATGGAAGGCCCGCTACGCGCTCATCAACGACTTCGAGAAGATGCTCGACGACGGCGGGACCCAGGTCGTGAAGATCTACCTCCACATCTCCAAGGAGGAGCAGCGCCGGCGCCTCCAGGCTCGGCTGGACAACCCCGACAAACGCTGGAAGTTCCGGGTCGAGGACCTCGAGACCCGGCGGCAGTGGGACGACTACCGGGTCGCGTACGAGGATGCCCTGTCCAAGACGTCGACCGCCGTCGCGCCCTGGTACATCGTGCCCGCCGACCGCAAGTGGTACCGCAACTGGGTGATCAGCCGGATCCTCATCGAGACGCTGCGCGCCATGGATCCGAAGTATCCCCAGCCGATGGAGGACCTTCCCGCCATCATCGAGTAGGGCTGCGTCGGGGACCGCGGAGGGGCCTCGGCCCGGGGCCGAAGATTCTCAGCGTCTACATCAACCTGGATCCCTCGGAGTTCCCGACGCCAATCGTCGAGAAGGCGCTGGAGACGATCCTGTTGTCGGGGGAGACGTGGGTGCCCCGGTTCGAAACGATCTCGACCGCCTCGGGGGCATTGCGGCCCTGTTGCGCTTCTGATCAGGTACCCGGTTCGACACAGCGGCTGCAGGTCTTCAATATGGTGCCGGTGCTCCGCGACCGGTCCTTGTGGCTCTGGCGAGCCGCGATCTTTGGCGCCACGCTGATCCTGGTGCTGACTGTGGGGTTCCTGGTGGTGGCCAGTGCCCTGAAAGTCCCTGCGGGGGCGAGCACCCACGCGGCGGCCGCCAGGCCGGGGTTCATCGCGGCGGCGGCAGCCGCCGCCAGCACCGCCGCCGCCTACAAGCCCCCACTACCACCGCAGCAGCCTGCCGCACCGGCCCCACCGTCCCCGCCCGCGCCCCGCACGACTGCTGCCGGCACCGTCTGGCTCTGCCGCCCCGGCCTGCCCGACAACCCGTGCACGCAGAACCTGGACGCCACGGCTGTGTTCGCCAACGGCACGAAGACGCCGATCAGCGCCCCGGTCGCCAACAACTCGCGCTTCGACTGCTTCTATGCCTACCCCACGGTGAGCCTGCAGGGTTCCCCGACCGCCAACCTCAGCGTCGATCCGACCGAGATCGCCATCGCCGTGGTGCAAGCCTCCCGGTTCTCGCAGGTGTGTCAGGTGTGGGCGCCGATCTACCGCCAGCGCACCAAGGTCGGCCCGGAAGCCAACCCCAACGCCGACGCCGAGGTGGCCTACGAGAGCCTGCTGTCGGCGTGGAAGGACTACCTGGCGAACTTCAACAGGGGACGCCCCGTCGTCATCATCGGCCACTCCCAGGGGGCGATCATGCTTGCCCGCCTGATCGGGGCCCAGGTCGATCCCAATCCTGCGGTGCGAAAGCAGATCGTCTCGGCGCTGCTGATCGGCGGCAACGCCGGCAGCCTCCCGAACATGCCGTCCTGCCATTCCGACCACCAGACCGGCTGCGTCATCGCCTACTCGTCCTACTACGAGGAGCCGCCGGGGGACGCCATCTTCGGGCGGCTCGGGGGAGCCTGTACCAACCCTGCCAACCTGGGCGGGGGGGCCGGGGCGCTGGTCCCGTACCTACGGGTGAACAACGCCTGGGTGAGCTACCCGGGCCTCTACACGGCGAGCTGCGTCAGCGCCGGCGGGGCCACGTGGCTGCAGGTGAACGTCACGCCGGGCGACCCGCGGCCCCGCATGGCGGAGAACCTCGGGCCGGCCTGGGGCCTCCACGAGAACGGGGACGTCAACCTGGCCCTGGGCAACCTGGTTATGGACGTCGCCACCGAGGAGTCGGCGTTCCCCTGATCCGCTCGCTCTTTTAGTTCTGGCCCGCCTCGGCGTGGGCTTCGTGAGCGTCGCCGTCGATGTGGTCCCGGATGTCGACGATGAGGCCGCCGGCGACCGTGAAAACCTGCTGGTTGCGGGTCGTCTCCCCGTTGGGCCGGATCACGTCGAGGGCCAGCACGATCCTGTCGGGTTCCACGGTCACGCCGATGACCTCCGCCCGGAAGCCCCGGCCGTAGAGACCGCCGTACCAGGCGAGGACGTCCTCGCGGTTGTGGCAGGTCTGCGGGGTGTCCTCGGGGCCGCCCCACCGGACGTCGGGGTCGAGGATCTCGGCAAGGGCGAAGAGGTCCCGCGTCTCGAACGCGGTCCGCAGCCGCTCGGCGATCCCCTGGGTCTGCGTCGTGTCACCTGGCAAGGTCGGCTCCTTTCTCCCCGTCTCCCCGATGGAGTGTGAGGGATCGGGCACCGTCGAGCAACCGGGCGATTCACCCCGGGGTGCTTGCCGGGGCCGGTGGGGGCCGGTTCAGAACACGCCCTTGCGGACCTCCAGGCCCAGCTGGCCGAGCCGCTCTGCCCAGGCCTTCGCCTTGGCGGGGCCGCCCGAGAGCATGAAGCCGATGAGGCCGAAGAGGCGGTACGGCATGAGCACGAACTGCAGCCCGTGTCGTTCCTCGCCGCAGTGGATGCGCAGCAGCCCGCCGCGGACGTGCTTGACGTCGGTGATCGTGCTGATGGGAAAGTTCACGACCGGCTGGCCCGACTTGTCGATGAACTCGACGTGGTCCGGGAGCAGGCGTGCGGTCACCTTCCCCTTGTAGAGCCCGAAGGTCTTCTTGAAGTAAATCGCTTTGTCTTCGAGGATCGGCTGTTGATCCATCAGGCACGACTCCTTTCGGGATGTCGGTCAGCTCGGGGGTGTCCAACTCGGTGCGTATCCGCTGCCCGATCCGGACCCGGTGTAGCCGCTGCCGGCGGTCTGCTGGGCCTGCAGGCGCTTGGAGACCTGCCGGTAGTTGTTCAGCCTGGCGAAGAAGGCGAAGAAGCCGATGAGGACCGGGCCGTAGGCGACGATGTACCGCCCCCCGTGCACGACGGCGTAGCGGTACCAGAAGTACGTCACGGTGCTCCCGGCCAATGGGGCCAGCGAGGCCAGGAACATCCCGAACCGCAGCTTCTTGAGGGCCTCCGCAGTGGTGTCGCCGACCGGCACATTCGCCTGCAACCAGAAGGCGAGGGCGCCGACGGTCAGGAGGGCACTCAGGATCAACAGCACCAGGTAGACCACGAGCAACGGGTGGCCGGACGCAGGATGGGCCTTGAGAATCCTTGGCCGTGATTAACGCGAGGCAGCACGAGGGAAGGTGTGCCCCGTCAAGGTCAGCTGTGGGGTCGGGGTATTTTCCCGTTCTTGCCTCTCCTGGCCCCACGCGCCACAATCGAGTCTCACCGGCGTAATTACGGGACTGGCACTCTTCGGATCGGCGAGGGCCTCCAATGAAGGGAACGGAGTCGATGCAGACGTCTCGGCCCTGGCAGCGCCTCTCGCCCGACCTCTTCAAGTTCGCGACCACCGAGCTGTACGACCTGCGGGTGGCGATCATGTGCGTCTTCGATGAGACCGCCGTGCTTCATCCCGCGCTGGGGTTCGAGCAGGTGCGCTCCGCCCTCGCCGAGCTGGGATGGGACGAGGCAATCGATGACGTCCAGCTCGACCAGGCCCTCGCGATGCTGGCGGGCTGGGGGCTGCTCGAGGCTTCCCAGAACCATGCGGCCCGCTACGCCACCCCGGAGGAGTTCGAGCGGAAGAACCTGCAGTGGTCGCTCACCAACCACGGTCAGGCGGCGATTGGCGGCGTCCTCCACGCGCTCGACGCCCTGCGGCAGGTGGCCGGCCTCCAACCGGCGGTCATCGTGGCGATCGCCGACGGGCTGGCCGACCTGCACGAGCTCATCGGCAACCCCGCCACCGAGCCCGGTCGCGTAACGACGCGTCTTGCCGAGGTCGAGGGCCACCTCACCTCTCTCGTCACTAGTGTCCGCCAGTTCATAACGCAGCTCCAGCGGCTCATGCGTGACGACGCCACCTCCGACGAGGTCTTCGGCGAGGTCAAGCAGCGCACCGTCGTCTATCTCAGGGAGTACATCGACGGTGTTGAGCGCCCCACGCGCCGGGTGCAGGCAGGCATCGAGCGACTTGCCGCCATCGGGCCCCTTGGGCCCACTGGGCCCACTGGGCCCACTGGGATCGAAACGGTGTTCGAGCGGGCGCTGGCCGGGGCCAACCTCGCTCCCGTGCCCGGTGCGGACCCGGGGGTCGCCTGGCGCGCAGAGCGGGCGCACCGGTGGTCGGCCCTGCGGGAGTGGTTCGCCCCGGAGCCGGTGGTGGAGGCGGGGGGAGCGGCCACCGGCCAGCCCAGGATTGTCGCCCTCGTCGGGCTCGCACGGGAAGCGATCCTGCAGCTCCTCCGGGTGCTCGAGCGCCGGTGGGAGTCTCGGCGGCGCTCCGCCTCGGTGGCCGAGGACTTCCGCGCCCTCGCCCGGTTCTTCGCCCGCTCGGCGGGGGAAGCTGACGCCCATCGTCTGTTCAACGCCGCCTTCGGGGCCTGGCCCGCCCGTCACGCCCATCTCGCCTGCCCGGACGCAGAGGCGGTTGCGGTGTCGACCTCGTGGTCGGATGCCCCGCCGGTCGACGTCCCGCCGATCCTGCGGCTGGGGAGCCTTGCGGGCACGCCGGTGCGGTCCCGCCCCGTCGCCGACCCCGCCGGGCTGCGGGCCGCACGCCAGCGCGAGCAGGCGGACGCGCTCGCCCGCGCCGTTGAGCTCCGGTCCAGCCTTGTGACGGGTGGGCCCGTACGGCTCTCGTCCTTCGGCATCCTGCCCCGGGACGCCTTCGCCGAGCTGCTCGATCTGGTGGGCCAGGCGCTCGGGGCGGGGGTTACTTCGGACGGCAGCCGCCGCATCGTGAGCGCCGACGGCCAGGTGGAGATCGTGCTGCGGGACCCCGGCGACCGCCGCTTGGCCCATCTGGCGACGGCGGCCGGCATCATGTCCGCCCCCGACTTCGTCGTGCAGGTCTGGGTCCTTGACGTCGATGTCCTGGAGCCTCTGGAGGCGGTCGGTGGCTAGGGGACCCATCCTCGACGAGGAACTGGCAGCGGAGCGGGCGCTCGGGGTGCGGGTGCTCCTTGCCAGTCCCATCCTCGACGCGACGCGCTGCCCCGCCGAGTTCAAGGTCGTGGCCCGCAACCGGGCATGGCTCGCCGAGTGGTTCGAGACGGCGTGCGGGTGGCAGCTTACCGTCGACGTCATGGGTGGCTTCGCCCGCCTTGCCAAGCGATCGGCAACCCCGGACCCCACGCGCCCGGCGCACCGCTCCCGGGGCGGGGAGCTGCCGTTTGACCGTCGCCGCTACGAGCTGCTCTGCCTGCTGTGCGCCGAGCTGGCCAAGCACTCGGTCACAACCATCGGGATCCTGGCCGACAGCGTCGAGTCCGCTACCCGCGCAGGTCCCCACGAGCGCTTCGACGTGAGCAAGCGCGGCGAGCGTGCAGCGTTCGTCGACGCCTTCAAGCTGCTCGAGTCGTGGGGTGTCGTCTCGTTCTCCGCGGGCGACGTCGATGCCTACGTGACCGACGAGGAGGCGAATGCCTTCGTCCGGGTGGACTCGGCCCGCCTCCACAGGTTGCTGGTCAGCGCCGCGACCCCGTCGTCGGTGCCTGCCAACGACGCAGGGGAGGCCACGGCCGCCCTGGCGGCCGAGCCCCGCTACGGGGAAGCTCCGGCCGGCATGGAATCCGTCGCCCCCGATGTCCGGACCCGCTGGCTGCGGCACTCGCTGGCGCGCCGGCTCCTCGACGATCCGGTCGTCTACCTGGAGGATCTCACCGATGCCCAGCGCACCTACCTTGGGCATCCCTCCGGCCGCGGCTGGCTGCGAGCCCGGGCTGCGGAGGCAGGCCTGCCGCTGGAGGAGCGGGCTGAGGGCCTCATGGCGCTCGACCCCGAAGGGCGCTTCGACGACGTGGCATTCCCCGTTGCGGGGGGCGGGACGGTCGCGGCGGTTGCCCTCATGCTCACGGCCCGCTTCGTGGCCTCGGACGACTCCCGCCGCCTGGTCGCCGTGGTGAGTATCGCCTCCCTCGTCGACACGGTGCGCGAACTCCTTCGCCGCCATCCGGGCTGGGCGAGGAAGTACCGGGACGAGGGCGGCGCCTCCACGCTTGCCCGAGAGGCGCTGGACCTGCTCGAATCCCTGGGCCTGGTGCGGCGGGAGGATGACCTGGTGCGACCGATGCCCGCCGTTGCCCGGTACCGGCCGACGGAGCCGAGGTTGCCCCGCCGGCAGGAGACGCTCCTGTGACGGGCCTCGGCGCCGCCCCGCTGGTTGATCGCTGGCGCCCGACCCGTGCCGGCCTCGTCAACGTCTGGCGGTTCGGGGACGAGACGTTTTGCTTCCATAAAGGGCGGCTGCTCCTGCGGGGGCCCAACGGCACCGGCAAGTCGATGGCCCTCGAGCTCCTGTTCCCGTTCCTGCTCGACGCCAATGCCTCGCCCTTTCGCCTGACCTCCGGTGTCAAGGAGCGGGGCAGTTTGTACACGCGGGTGATGACGGGGACCGAAACTCCCACCCGGGTCGGCTTCGCCTGGGGCGAGTTCCGGCGGGGCGACGAGGTGTTCACCCTCGGGGTCCGGCTGCGGGCCTCGGCATCCACGTTGAGGGCCGAGACCGACTGGTTCACGACGCGCCGTGAGATCGGCACCGACCTGGCGCTGCTCGATGCCGACCGGATCCCCCTTGCCAGGGCGGCGCTCGAGGCAGCGGTCGGCGACGGCGGCCGGGTCCACGAGAGCGCGACGGAGTACCGGGAGGCGGTCCGGCGGGCACTCTTCCAGGGGTTCTCGCCCGGCCAGTACGACGCGCTCGTCACGGCGCTGCTGTCCCTGCGCCGGGAGAAGATCTCCCAGGACCTGAGCCCAGCCAAGCTGTCCGAGGTGCTGACGGCTTCCCTGCCCGCGCTCGACGAGAAGGATGTCACCGAGATCGCGGAGGGCTACGAGCGTCTCGACCGCCGGCGGGACGAGCTGGTCCGGCTTGAGTCCGACCTTGCCCAGGTGAGGGACCTCGCCCGGCGCCAGCGTGAGTACGCCAGGCGCATCGTGCTTTCCGCCGCCAATGCAGTGCGGAACGCGGAGTCCGAGCGCGACAAGGTGACCCGCTCCGAGCGCGAGGCGCGGGCCGAGCTGGAGACCGCCGGGCAGCGTCGGGAGCGCTCCATCGCGGATGCCCGGGACGCCGCAGGCCGGTCCGCCGATCTCGTGGCGGAGATCGAGACGCTGCGCAGCCTCGACGCCTACCGGGAGGGGGTGCAGCTCGAGGAACTGCAGCGCCAGCGCGAGCAACTGACGCGGGCGCTCACATCGGCGGAGAAGGACGCGGTGGCCCGGCAGGAGACCCTCGACGCCGAGGTCGCCCGCTTCGAGGATGCCGCGCAGAAGCTGGCCGGCCGTCGCGACGAAGCCAATCGGGCGGCGATCGACCTGAGAGTCCCGGCCGAGGCACTTGGCGTGGCGCAGCTCGTGGCCGACGCCGCGGGGCAGGACGATCCCGACGCCGCGGAGACGCTGCTCGGTGCTTGGGCGTCGTCCCGGCGTGGGCAGCTCGCCGAGGTCAAGGACGCGCTTGCAGCGCTGGAGGACCGAGTCCGCGCGCGCACCCACTGGGATCAGGCGGTGGAGTTCGAGCGGGCACGGTTGGAGGAGCGGGCCGACGCTCTTGCTTCGGCGGAGGCCGCTGCAGGCGAGGCGGCCGATGCCTACCGATCGGCAGTTCGGACGTGGGTGGCAGGCTGCGAGCTGCTCGACCGCGTCCAGCTCGAGGCAGCGATCCCGGCGCCGCCGGACGACCCTGCCGCGGTCACCGCCGCCATCGCGGGGGTGTCGGCCGACGCGCTCGCCGTGGTCGCCGGGGACCGGGCGCGCCGGGAGGCCGCGATGGAGGACCTCAGGGCCGAGTCCGCCGCCCTTGTCGAGGAGCGGGCGGAGCTGGTCGCCGGGCGCACCCCGGAACCCGAGCCGCCGGCATGGCGCAGCGGGCGAGACCGGCCGGGCGCCCCCCTTTGGCGGCTCGTCGACTTCGCCTCGCACTGCTCGCCCGCCGAGCGCGATGGCATCGAGGCCGGCTTGCTTGCCTCGGGACTGCTCGACGCATGGGTCAGTCCCGATGGCACCGTCACGCTCCCGGACGGCGTGGCAGATGCGCTCCTCGATGCCGCCCCTGCGTCCCCGTCCGCCGGGGCGAACCTGCTGGAAGTCCTCGTCATCCTTTCCGACTCGGTCGTGCTCCCCGAGGTGGTCGTCGAACTGCTGGGCCGGGTGGGCCTGGTCGACTCCGTCCTCGCCGGCAGGGGACTCGCCCCTCAGGGCGACGCCGGCTCGGGACTTGCCCCTCAGGGCGACGCCGGCCCGGGAGGCGACGCCGGCTCGGGACTTGCCGCTCAGGGCGACGCCGGCTCGGGACTTGCCGCTCAGGGCGACGCCGGCGTGGCTCGGGTCGGTGTGGCCGCCGTCGGGAGGGATGGCACCTTCCGCCTCGGCCCCCTTGCGGGCCGTGGACCTGCCCAACCGGCACGCTTCATCGGCGCCGCGGCCCAGGAGCGGGAGCGGGCACGCCGCATTGGCGAGCTCGATGCCGAGATCGCAGACCTCGCCGCCCGGATGCGTTCACTCACCGCCGAGTTGGAGGGCCTCGACCGCCGCCGCCGCGGCATCCTGGCCGAGGTTGCCTCCGCCCCCGACGGGGCGGCGCTGGTGGAGGCCTGGCGCGACGCCGAGCGGGCGCGGCTGCTCTTCGAAGAGGCGGAATCACGACTCCGAGCTGCCGAGGCACGCAGGGCCGAGGCCGAGCAGGCGGTCAGGGCGGCCCAAACCAGGCTGATGCACCTGGCGACCCGCCACTCCCTCCCGACGGACGGACCCGCCATCGCGGTGTTCGAGCAGCATCTCGGGGCCTTCGAGACCGCCGCCGGCCTGTGGTCTCGCCGCCGCCGGGCCGCCGCGCATGCAGGGGAGGTGCTGGCCGGTCGCGAGTCGGACCGCCGGCGCGCGGCGGCGGAGCTGGATGGGGCACGGGATCGCCTGGCGCGGGCCGTGGCCGAGCACCGGGCGGTGGTGGTGCGGTTGGAGACCCTCGAGTCGAGTGTGGGCTCGGCCTACCGTGACGTCGTGGCCCGCATCGACGCCGCCAGGTCGGAGCGCCTGGAGCTGGAGGCCCGCCAGCGAGACCTCACCGAGGAACGGTCGGAACTGGAGCGTCGCATCGGCGGGCTGGAGCAGCGGGTTGAGAAGGCCGCCCTCGACCGGGCGGAGGCCGAGGTCGTCCGGGACAAGGCCCACGGGAAGTTCGCCGCCGCCGTCGCTGACGGCTACGGGGAGGATGCCGAGGCAGACCTCGGTTTCGACGCGATCGACACCGCCACGGGCATCCTCGACGCGGCGCGGGCGGTGGCGGCCCGGTTCCCGACGATCAACGCCGACGAGGCCTCACTGTCACGCTCGCAGGGTTTGGTCCAGGAGGGCTACTACACGGCGAGCCAGACGCTGCGGGGTCGCATCGATCTGTCGTTCGAACAGGCCGAGACGGGCTTCTGGCTGCTTCGGGCAGCCACCGAGGGGATCCGTTCCCGGGTGGCCCAGCTCGTGCGACGCATGAGCGATCACCTCGCCATCGCAGCCGAGGAGCTGACCGAGGAGGAGCGCCGGCTCTTCGACGAGACGTTGACCGGGAGCCTGCGGACCGCGGTGGCCGATCGGATCCGCCAGGCGAACGGGTTGATCGATGAGATCAACCGCGTGCTGGCGTCGGTCCGCACCGACGCCGCCGGGGTGGCGGTGCGGCTCCGTTGGGACGTCGATCCGGACCAGCCGCATGCGTCCCGGTCGGTGCGGGCGCTGCTGTTGAAGGATGCTGCCGCCTACACGGACTCCGAGCGGGACGCGTTGTACGAGTTCTTCCGGGGGCGCCTCGACCAGGTGCGGGCCGAGCTGGAGGGATCGTCGGGCTGGGAGGAGCGGCTCCGGGAGGTGCTGGACTACCGCCGCTGGCACCGTTTCAGCCTCGAGGTCGCGCACCAGGACTGGGAGGGATTCGAACCGGCCACCGCGGGCCGCCTGCAGCGGCTCTCCACCGGCGAACGCTCGATCGCACTGCACCTGCCGATGCTGGCGTCCATCACCGCCCACTACGACGGCAGCGCCGCCCAGGGGATGGCCGGCTGCCCTCGGCTGATCCTGCTGGACGAGTTGTTTGTGGGGGTCGACCAGTCGAACCGGGCGCAACTCTTCGGGCTGTTCGTGGACTGGGACCTCGATGCCATCTTCACCAGCGACCAGGAGTGGTGCGCCTACTCGACGCTGGACGGCATCGCCATCCATCATCTCCACAGCGACGGGGCCGGCGGGCCAACGGTGTCGAGCCGATTCGTATGGAACGGCCGGCGGCGCATCGCTGCCCCGGTCGGGGCCGGCTCGGTCCCGTCGTGATCCACGCGCCGCGCCCAGAACTCGACGCCCTCTGGGACGAGCTTGCCCGCCGGATGGGGGCGTCGGAGGCCCCGGTCACCGCCGTGACGCTGCGGGGTCTCGGGGAGGAGGCCCGGCGAGGCCTGGCCGACCTGCTCGGCGCCGACCGGCTGCCCGCCTCGACGTGCCGGGTGAGCACGGCGGCCGTGGCGGCGGCCCTCGGCTTGGATTGGGACGGGTTGCGAGGCCTGGTCGAGGGCTTGCGGGGGCCGCTGCCCAACCGTGCGGCGCAGCGGTCTGCCGAGCGTGCCCGGCGAGAGGAGCTGTGGGCCTGGCTGACGGGCGAGGTTGCGGATCTCGGTCTGGCGACGTGGGCGGCCAGAGTTCGGGCAGCGGGCGTTCCCGGCGGCGACGTCGAGGCTCACCGCCGTCGGCTCGCCGGCTTGGTTGCCGTGCTGCGGGCGCTTCCCGCCGGCGGGGTGTCGCTCGCGGGTCTCGCCGCTGACGTTCTTAGCGATCCCCACGGTCTGGATTACGGGAGCTGGACGGGCTCCCTGGTACGGGAGGCCCTTGCCCATCTCCGGGGGGTGCCACCGCCGCGCACCGCCGAGGGCGCACGCGAGCTCTGGGCTGCATTCGGGGTGGAATCGGATTCACTGTCGCCAAGGGTGCTGGTGCTCGGCCTACGATCGCTCGGTCGGGATCCCCTGGCTGCCACGTTGCGGGCGATGGCCGACGCCGCCGAACCGGCGTCGATCACGCTGTCGCAGATCCGTCGATGGCCGGTCGCCTTCGGCGCCGGCGCGGGCCCGACGGGGATCGACGTGTTCGTCTTCGAGAACCCGTCGATCCTCGCCGAAGCGGCGGCTGGCGACTGGGCCGGGCCGCCGCTCGTCTGCACCTCCGGTTGGCCGAACGTCGCCGTGCTGACCCTGCTGCGCCAGCTCGCCGCTGCAGGTTGCTCTCTTCATTTTCATGCCGACTGGGACGGCCCGGGTATGGGGATCGTGCAACTCCTGATCGCCCGGGTCGGTGGCGAGCCCTGGGCGATGCCCCTGCATCGGCTTCCGGCCGGCCCGGTGCGCTACGAGGAGGACCTGCGGGCGGAGCTCCTGGCCAAGGTGGCCCGTGTAGGGTGGTCGTGACGGGCCCGTACTGGACCCAAGTCGGCGCCGGGCCCTTGCCCAGCTGGGCGGGGGCGCGCACCCCGGCGTGATGGCGGTGAGCGGCGGGTGCGACCACCTCTGCGTCGCTGGGCCGCCGGCTACCTGCTGCGCAGGTATCCGGAGCGCCTCTACTCCGTCTTGGACCGAGTGTGCTCATCAAATGCTGCACTGGCGGACGCGAAAGTCAACGGAATGCTCGACGCGATCGGTGCCCTCGGCCCCGTCGAGTCGGTTGTGGTGCTCGACCTCGGGCTTACATGGCCACTCGGGTCGATCCGGCGCCACGCCCTCGAAATCCTTGCGGAGCGTGGGGACGTCGAGGAAGCAACCCGTCGGGTAGCCGCCGACCCGGATGCCAAGGTCCGGCGCTGGGCGCCCCCCATGTCCTCCAGCGGAGTCCCAGAGGGCCGTGGATCAGGAGGGCCTGTTCGAGCCGGCGCCGGAATGAGGGCGCGGGCCTGTCTGGCGGGACTCCTCACGGGCGCGCAGCAGCGCCGCCTCCTCCACCAGCAGGCCTTGGCGCTCGTAGCGTTTGCGGGCACGGCTGAAGCGCACCACGACAGCGGACCGGCCGCTCGCCTTCTTGGCCCGCCGCGTCAATGCAGCATCGCCTGCGGAGAGAAAGACGAGGTCACCAAGCCCGGCGCAGGCCATGCACAGCGGCCCGTCTCCCTCCATGATCAGGAGGTCTCCCGTTCCCTCGCAGGTCGTGCAGGTCCAGGGCTTGAGTGCCTGGATGACCACGAGGTCGGGCGGCTGCGCCTGGCGCTCCGCCAGCCGCTGCCGCTTGGCCTCCGACAGCTCCGGGGAGACCCAGTGCGTGCGGTAGGCCCGCTCGATCGCGGGATCGCCGCTCACGCTGAACCGCAGCTTGCGCCGGTCCCGGGTTCGAGCGACGTAAACGGTTTCGCTCGGCTTGAGGCCGCTGCGCTCGGCCCATTGGCGGAAGAGCCGCATCGCCGCCGAGATCTTGGCCAAGCCCGCTTGGATCTCGGCCTCGAGGGATGGGGTTCGTCCTTGGCGCCACAGGTCAAGACCAGACTGTGGCAGCCAACCGATCCCAGCGAGCACGTCGATCGCCGTGACGTACTTGTGGTCAGCGAGAGCCGCTTCCGCCGCGCGAACCACCCTGCCCTCGAGCTTGGCCAGGTTGTCGGGGTTCATTCAGGCCTCAGGGCCCCGGCGCCTCACCCGCATCGACCTCATCGTGCCCGATTCCTCGCCTCGGTCGCAAGAGCCCCGGGGACTAGCTCGAGTCCAGCGGCGGAGCCCGCCGGAATGGGTTCTCGACCCTGACCCCCTCGATGGTGACACCGTCCTGGAGGTCCTCGCTCAGGATGCGGTCACAGCGAGCGAGCACGGCCGCCTGGACGATCAGCGAGTCCCACAGGGACAAGCGAGCCGTCCGGCTCAGGTCGATCCCGGACCGAACGAGTTCGGCGTCCGTGGCGACCACCGGCAGGGCATTGAGGTGCTCGACGGCCTCCGATGCCAGTTGCGGTGTGAGGGGCTGAGCCAGCTTGCCGGTTGTGACGACGTAGAACTCCTGGAGGACCTGCGTGCTGAGCGCGAGGGTTCCGGGAGGCGCTTTGTCAAGGATCTGCTTCGCTACCGCCTGTTTCTCGGGTTCGCCGTGGTCCACCCGGTAGACCAGGACACTGGTGTCGACAAAGCTACGTTCGGTCATGCAACTCGTCCCGGGTCCACCCGCGCCCGCCGGGCCCGCTCGCGGCGCCGGCGTGATCTGCCAACACCCCGAAGGCTTCGAGCCCAGCGCTCTGTCGCTCGCTGCCTGCGTAGCCCTCCAGGAATTCCCGAACCACAGCGTTGACCGACGTGCCCCGCTGCAGCGCCCGGATCCTGGCACGCAGCAACAGGTCTTCGTCGATGGTCAGCGTGAGATTGGCCACTACAGTGCCCGGAGCCCTTTCCCGCCGCCCGGCGTATCCGGCGGGAGTACGCTCCCCATCAGCGTCTGGAATTCGGGGCTGAAGCGAAACTCAACGCCCTCTCCGCCGCAGACGGCCACCTCCTGGAAGTGGTCCTCGTTGACCCAGTAGACGTTCGGCGAGATCGCCCCCGGCGCCGACACGGCATGCTTCCACGCGAAGGTGGTCAGGCCGATCAGCGTCGGCAGCGCCGAGTCGTCCTGAATGATGTGGACGGCGACCTCGTGGCGGTTCGGCACGGCCGCGAGCACCCCGTGGGGTGCGTCGTTGTCGGGGTAGAGCAGGCCGACCAGCCGGTCGAGGACAAGCACCCGGCTCGCCGTGCACGATGAGTGGCCGCTCAGGACCTTGAAGTGGCCACCTTCCGGGGTCTCGATCAGCTCCCGGTGCTCGACGGGCAGGATGCGGAGGTTGGCGAGCCCGGTCTCCCGAAGCACCTCGAGGCCCCCGAAGCGATCCACGTCCTGCTGGCGGTAGAGGAACGTCATTTTCCGCCGGTGCAGGACGACGAGCTCCCGGATGCCGGGGGCGACCTCCCGCGCGTAGGGGTACCAGCTCGGGTCCGGCATGCCCTGCTCGGCGTACAGGCGGATGTACGTGTGGCGCAGCACTTCTTTGCGGGACATCCCTTTGAAGAAGTCCTCGTTGGGGTCGATGAGCCCGATCCGGAGATGGTCGGCGATGATCCGGGGCCACAGGTGCCGCGGGTACTTGTGGCAGTCGGCGGCGACATTCCAGAAGCCGAGGATGGCCCCGTCGCTGCCCTCGGCATGATCCGGGAACATCGTGACCTCCCGTCCCTGCTTGGCGCAGGCCTCCTTGAAGAGATCCCGGATGTATGTGGCCTCTTCCTTCGTGAGGAAGGGGAGGGCCTTGTCCTTGTCGTGAACCTGGGGTTGTGTCTGCGCCATCGCACCTTCCTTCGCTAGTAAACGATATGGTACACTCTAGAAGAGTTGTTGACAAACGGCAAGCAGTATTTGCATACCACCGTAGGGACCGGTACCCGGGCTCGGGGCCGGGATGCGGTGCCTCAGACTCGGGGCGGTTTCGACCGCCGGCGACTGGGCTGCTCCTCAGCCACGAACACCTCGCGGACATAGCCCTCCTCGATGAGTTCGTCGGCACTGGCGTCGGCCACCATCCCCGCGGTGACCACTCGTCGTTCGGCGCTGCCCTTGATCACGAGCAGCACCTCTGGCGAAGCTCGGCAGATGTCCCGGCAGATGGCGCAGTCACAGACCCACATGCCCCAGCAGAGGCGTCCGGTGTCATGCGCCACGCCGATCTCCGGAGATGCGTCCTTGTCGGTGTCCATGGATCCCCCCTTCAGCGACGGTGAGAACACGGTAGCGGGAGGTACTGACAAAAAAGGGCCTAAAACTGCGCAGGCACAGATTCACATGCGTCCTGGGCTCCAAGAACTCGCTGACTCGCCGAGGGGCGAGGGGGTGGTGAATGGCTCTTGAGCGGATCACGGGGAGGTTGCCGCCATGCATTCGAGTGATTTCAGGCTTGGGAACGAAAGACATGCCTACCTGAACGTCTCTGCGACCGTGGCGGCAGGCCAGCCGCTGTGACGCCCACGGTTGAAGGGCTGGGACACCATCCCCACGGCAGCGCCCAGCCCGTTCAGTTCGTGAGCCGCCAACCCTTGGCGGACGTGCTGGGAACCGGCCCTGCCGCGGCGGTAGGATGACCCTCCTTCCTACCAGCCTGTCCACTTCCCCTGGCAACCTGAAGGAGGTGGAGTTGTGGGCAAGCGAAAGCGCCGCAAGAACCGATCCGGCCGGCCCCTCAACGCAGGGGGTGGTTCGCCGGCAGAACGGCAATCCCCCCCGGAGGATCCAGCCCTCAGGCTGGAGTCGCAGGCCATCGACCCTGCGGTCCCGCCGGAGCGGGTCGCGGATTCGTTGCTCGCCTATTACGAGGGGGAGCACGTCCCGGGCGAGCTGGCCTTTGAGATCGTCAGGGAGGCTTCAGCCGAGCGGGCGCGCGACATCGCCCGGGCGGCCTTGGAGCTCGAACCCACGTCGCTGCCGGCTCTGACCCTGGCCGGGGCCGTCGCCGAGGCCCTGAAGGAAGCGGACGCCTGCGTCGGGTACTACCGGAAGGCTGTCGAGATATCCCCCGACCCAATGACCCACTGGTGTTACGTGGTGGCACTCCAGGCGGCCGACCGCAACGCCGATGCCCTTGAAGAGCTTGAACGGCTCTCCCGCCTGGACCCGGCTGAGTGGGCGGCGGATCCCCTCTACCGGGACTCCTACGTCGAGGCCTTGCGCCGCCAGACCCTGTTCTCCGACGCCGATGCGTGCCCGTGCGGGGATGGCCGGAGCTACGACGACTGCTGCCGTCCCAGAGAGCTGGCCGCCCTCGATCGCTTCCTGGACCGCAGCCCGTTCGACGCGCTCCGCCGGGCGATCCTGCAGTACGAGCCGGAGGCCGAGGACCTCGAGCCGGTGCTCGCCGAAGCCCGGAGCCGGTGGTTCATGGAGGACGTCGACCGGGAACGTGACGAGGGGGAGGCCCGACTCTTCGCCGAGTGGGCCTGGACGTGCGCCAGGCTGGGGGAGGACGAGGACGACGAGGAGGAGCCGGGCGATTCCGTCCTGCGCCTCTTCCTGGAGGACCCTGCGACCCCTGGGCCGCTCCGCCGCCAGGCCCGGCAGTGGATCCGGGGGGTTCGGTGGGGATTGTGGCTGATCAAGGACCCCACGGCCGATCCTGGCGTTCGGGTTATCGACCTATTGACCGGGAGCACGCTGTATGCGTCGATCCCGCACGAACAGATCGACGGGCTCGTTCCATGGACTGCGATCCTGGGGGCCTTGGTGCCGGTGGAGGGTGTCTGGCGCACGGGTGCAGCGTTCTATCCGATGTCGCCGTCGACCGCCGACCACCTCGCCTCGGTCATCCTGGGCTTGGCAGGCGGCGTCGCCAAGCAGGTCGCGGGATCGAAGCGGGCATCCCGGCTTGACCCCTACGGCGGGCTGCCTGCCACCGTCGTCGCGGAGCAGATGGGACAGGCTGACGAGCTCGTGTGTCACTTTGTCAGCCACATGGTGGATTTGGCTCTGCCCGAGCTGCTCGGCCTGCTCCATGAATGGGCCCGGGAGGTGCCAGCGCTGCGCAACATGGACAGCCATCCGTTGCTCCTCATCAAGGCTGATATCGCCGTTGCCGACCCCGCCTCCTTGGGGCGGCATCTTCAGGATCACCCCGACTTCCGGATGCACGAGGACGAGATCGTCTGGATGGGGAGACCAATGACACCAGGCGAGGCGGAGGCGTCGCTCGCAGGGATCAAGGCGATGGCGAGGACCGAAGGCATCGACGCGGAGGATCTCGATCCCTCCAATCGCTGGACCCTGGGGACGGTCGAGTTGAAGGGGTCCGTGCTGACGCTGGACACGAACTCGGAGGAACGCCTGGAGGCGTTTCTCGAGGTTCTCGGGGGGTTCGGGGCCGAGCCCGAGATGGTCGCTCGCACGGCGGTCGATCCCAGGGCGGAGCTTGCCCGCCGGGCCGCAGACCCGTCGGAGCTCTCCATGCCGGCCGACGTGGAGGGCTGGGGCATGTCCAAGGCAGGCCTCGACGCCTGGGCCCGGACCTGGCCCGACCAGGCGGTGCCTGCCCTTGCGGGCATGACGCCCAGGCGGGCCGCCCAGCATGCTCAGGGCCATATCCTGCTGGAGGCCCTGCTCCGTGACCTGGAACACCGGGCTGCCGCCAACCTGAGGCGTGGCGTCGTCGATGTCGACGTGGCCGAGCTGCGAGCGGTCCTGGGCATGAGCGAAGGCCACAGGCCACACGTGAGCGCGACCAGCCCGGTTTGAACTGCGCCCCCGCTGGGTGATCCCGGCTGCTACCCCGGATCCTGCGTCGCCGCTCGGCTGGTCAGCTGCCGTCGCAGCCGGCGGGCCTGATCCTTGCCCAGCTCACGCAACCGGGGGTCGATGCTCGGGACGGGGGGAAGGGGAGGGATCCTGGCCGCCAGACGATCTTCGTATGCCCGCCGCTCGTCGGTCATGGCCGGAATCACGGCACCGCGGCTTTCCCTTGAGGCAGGGCGGGTCCGAGGGATCTTCCGACCCTTGCCGGCGCTTGCCGAAGGAAGCTCCTGGCTGGTTGGACCGTACCGGTTCTCCAGCGGCTCCAGGCAGTAGGTGTCGGGCTGGCCGTCAAAGGGCCGCGCATCGATGCTGAGGAGACCCGCCTCGACGAGCTCCCGGAGGTACCGGTACGCCTGGCCGGGGCTTCTCCCAAGGGTCAGCGCGATGTCGTCGGTGGTCACGGCTGCGTCTGGATCCGACCAGGCCTGCTGCTTGACGACCAGGTAGGTGAAGCGGACGGCAAGGTCGAGGTCCGTATCCTCCAGGACGGGATCCATCCGGGCGTACCCACGGGCGTCCAGGGGGCTGCGGAACTGGAACCGGGCGTCGGTGGTGTGGTTGGCGGGGCCGTCATGGATCGCCTGTGAGCACATGCGTCTCACCCCTCCTTCGGTGGATGCCAGGGACGACGCAGCGAGTTACACCCTTGTGATTCGGGAACCTGCCCAGATACTACCGCCACCGGCTTGCCTGCTCACGGTGGGCCACGACCGGCGCCGAGGAACGCGGCGGACGGGTACCCTGACCTGACCGTTCCGTGGCTAGGCTGGCCTTCATGTCAACGGCGATCCCAACAGTCAAGGCGATGTCCCACTAGGCATCTGGGGAGTGGTACCTTCTAGGCATGGATGGGACATACCAGGTGACGATGGGCGATCGAGGACGCCTGGTCATCCCGGCTGAAGTCCGGGCACGCGCCGGACTCACCGAAGGAACATCGCTCGTGCTCATCGCAACCCCCGCCGGACTCGTGCTCATCAACCGAGAGCAGCTGAAGTCGCTCGTCCGGGCCGACCTGGCTGGAGTGGACCTCGTCGGTGAGCTGCTCGCCGACAGACGACGCCAGGCATCCGTCGAAGACGCATCGTGAACGTCTTCGACGCGTCTGCTGTGCTTGCATTCCTCCAAGGGGAGGATGGCTCCTCTGTAGTTGAAGAAGGTCTTGTGGCCGGAGGGGCTTGCGGTACGGCAAACTGGTCCGAGGTCGCCCAGAAGATCCGGGCGCATCGCCGCGACTGGTCACTGGCCCGGGCGCTCCTCGCCAGCTACGGCCTCCACCTCGAACCGGTGACTGTCGACGATGCCGAGCAGGCCGCCGCCACGTGGACGCGAGGCGGCGGCCTTTCGCTCGGCGACCGGCTATGCCTTGCCCTCGGGCAGCGACTACAAGCCACCGTGTGGACTGCGGACACCAGTTGGGGGACCAGCGAACCCGTCCGGCAGATCCGCTGACGGGGCAAGCTAGCCGAACCCGGCCTCGGGTCGGCACGTTGCACGGTTTCTCAGGGTGCGGACACGAGGGCTCGGGCCGGGTCAGCAGAGACGACCCCGTTCTCGATGGAGAATTGTCGGGATCAGAGCACTCCGGCTGCATGTCTTACCCGACCTCGATCTTCGGCACAAATGCGGCTCACTCCTCATCGATCGAGGAGTGAGCCCGAAAGGCCGTAGCCTCGCAGCTCGGCCACAGCACGCCAACCGTGACCCTGAACGTCTACGCCTACCTCTTCGGCGATGACCTTGACCGGCTCCACGAGGGCCTCGACGATGACGATCCGACCTGACTCCGGGACTGTTTACGGGACCGATGACGGTGTGTAGACGGCCTGGGTGCTCAACTTGCCGTTGGGCACGGCCCGCCGGCCTCACCAAAACCGGCCGCTGATCTGCGGAAACTACTGTGTGCCCTCGGCAGGAATCGGACCTGCGACACCAGGTTTAGGAAACCTGTGCTCTATCCACTGAGCTACGAGGGCGGGGCATGTTGAAAACGTGGGAGAAAACCTGTTCCGGAGCTTCGATCATCGTTCCGAACCTCGATTTTAGCCGTTGGACCGGGCCGTCTGGCCGCTTGTTTCGGGCCGGGGTCGCCCTCAGGGCCGTCTGGCCTGCTTCGGGGCCTGCTTCAGCCGCTTCGAGCGGAGGGGGAGGGCCGGCGGCTCAGGCCGCTGAGGCGAGGCGCTGGCGTTGCCGGTGCTCGTGGAGCGCCAGCGAGTTGACCATGATGGCGTACCCGAGCAGGTTCACGTGCTGGCGGGCATGCCCCACGCTGTGTGCCCGGCCGAGGTACAAGGTGTCCTCGAGTCCCCGGTTGATGGACTCGGAGTCGCTGCGCCGGCCGTAGATCCCCTTGAAGTCCGGGTCGCTGGGCGGGATCGGGCGCACATTCTCGGTCCGGTTGAACTTGCGAGTGGCGTCCTCGTCGTTGTTGTACAGGCGCACCGTGACGGTCTTGCCGCCGTAGCCCTCGGGAAGCTGATAATCGTTGTACCACCGGTAGAGACCAGTCCCGTCCTGCTTGCGAGACGTACGGATCCGGCGAAGCTCGACGAAATCCAGCTGCCCCTTGTCCGTCAGCTCACCGATGCCGATAGCACCCCCACGGGCATAGAGCCGAATTGTCCGCCGGGACCCGTCGGCTAGCGTGACCTCCCGGTCCTCGACGTGGACGCTCTTCTCCACGCGACGGCCCTCAGCCCGCCGGGGCTGCTTGGAACCGGCTACCGCCGCGGTCACCCGATTGACGGGGATCCACCCATGTTCCCGGAGCAGCGTCTGGTGATGGACACCCCGAAGAGCCGTGTCGTACACGACGCCCAGGGCGCCCGGGACGAGCGGCCTGAGGCGCGTGAAGCACTCCATGGCGACCTTTGCTTCCCCGCCCTTCTCCGGCACCCACTCCGTGTCGAGGATGATGCGCCCCCGGACCTCCTCAGAGCGTGCGGCCACCATCACGAACTTTGTGCCGTAGGCCGTCTCCCCTGTCCCCTCGAAGTGCAGGTCGGCATCCGGCTCGTATCGCACCTGCTTGATCTCGCCGGTCTTCTTGTCCACCCACTCCTCGCCGAGCCTGCCCTTGTAGAGCGGGGTGACGACCTTCCCGTCGGCGTGCAGCATCCGGCTGAGGTGAGGATGGGTGAACGACCCCGGCCCCTCCGGG
>WNEZ01001232.1_pt1 | contig 21461 bp, 21 predicted proteins | sample 5400521 | NCBI WGS metagenome assembly WNEZ01 (sample SAMN13153339, study PRJNA577476) | soil metagenome | isolation source: 120 cm saprolite under Douglas fir tree site 2 hole 1 replicate 1 | place: USA:California | collected 2015-04-18 | reverse complement strand
AGGCCGGACACCAGGGCGTCAGTGTCGAGCTGCGAACGTGAGGACGCCAACAGGATGTAGCGATCAGCGCGGGCCTCAAGCGCGCCCGGACCAAGGTCGTCGGTCGGTAGCACCCGGTCGACGGCCGCCGCCAGGGTGGGAAGGAGTCCATGAGGCACGCCACCCGTATCGGGCCCGAGGTCAGACACGGTAGCCCATCGCCCGGAGCTGATCCCGCAGAGACCGGCTTTGATCCGCCGGCTCTCCCTCATCCGTTCTCGTTGCGTTGTAGAGGGCCAGCCTTTCCAAGTACGCCTGCTTCAGCGGTTCGTCGTCCACGGGCTCCGGGTAACGAGCCACGTGGGTGCGCTCGAGAACCTGCTTCGGTGGGGAACATACCTCCATCCCCCACACGCCCGAATCCTGCGTGTAGCCGAAATGTTGCTGGCTCACACGAAAGCGTCCTCGATACAGGACCTCCGAATAAAGCACATGGGGCAGAAATCCCACTGGCTGGCCCGCCTCGAGCATCTTACGCTGGTATTCAACGTAAGCGGACAATTCGGTCGTCCATACCTGCGCGAATGCGTCGCGCACCGGGACTCCCGCGCAACCCCAGACAACGTCGGCCAGACTCGCTCCGTCGCAATCAGCTTCGCAACCCAGACGATCGAGCAGCGTCGGAACGATGTCAACCGTCCGCACGCGCGTGGCGTGCAGGGCCGGTTCCACGTCGGGGCCGTAAAACAAGAGCGGTACCCGCAGCGCCCCTTCGCTCACCGAGTTGTGGTGCCCGTAGGACTCGCGATCGTATTCGTGGCCGTGGTCGCCGAACACGACCAACAGGTAGCTCGTGCCCTGCAGGAGTTCGAGAAGGCGGCCGAGGAACCGCTCAAGGCGGCCTGCCACGAAGTAGTTGACGCCTTCAAGGTAGAGACTGAACAAGTCGTCGTATCGACCGGCTGCATACATGCTCTGGACGACTCGCTTATATCGAACCATATGCTGGAGATCAGCAGAGTCACGAAATGTCTCGACGATGACATCCTGCGAGTCGGATGGTAAAAGCGAGACTGACGACTCCAATTCAGCAAGTCTGTCTCTATAGTCTCGGCCCCCGTACTGCAGGTTATGAAAGCCGTAGGGAACCTGCATACTCCCAAAATGAATGAAATCTATGCTCCGCTGGTTCCGCTCGAAGGTGGCTAAGTACTCTTCGTCGTCTTCGACAATGTAGTGGTCTGCGTCGCGGTTGAGCCCTAAATAGGGCCCAAGCACGACGGGGAAATCAACCTTGAAGGTCGTGCGGTAACCAAGCGGCTTGACGTGGGCAAAGACTGTTGGGCTCCGCAACTTGCGGTTGAAGACCTCGTACACGCCATGACGGACGGGCCACTGACCCGTGAAGATGGTCGCATGCGATGCGGCCGTATATGGTGCTGCACTGAGGCAGTTGACGAACCAGGCACTCTCGGCAGCCAGCGTGTCCAGGATCGGGGTCGCCAGCTTCACATCGACACGGTACTTCTGGGGCCACAGCTTGAAGGGATTGGCGGCGATTGCGTCGCTTCTGAGGGTGTCCAACGACAAAAGAATCACGTGGTCGTACATGTGCCCTCCTCGTCCGACCAGTGCCTTCGAGCCCTGGTTCCCCTCATGCGAGCTGTTTCCGGGTGCATTTGGCGTTCCCTCCTGGGGCCACCAAAGGCCACGACCGCTAGTTGAAGACATCCGAACTGACCAGATTCTAGCGAATCCCGTGTCTAGTGCGAAACCCCCTCTCGCGTCTGCCGCACACTCAAGGGTCAGGACGATTTGGGGTGGTTCCTTGCCCAGCCTCTGCCATGAAGCCTGGATCATCGGTCCTTGCGTCCGGCTGCCGATCCCCTGCCAGGCGAAGGGGCCTCTTCTCGTAGGGGTCAAGGTCAAGGTCGAAAACCCAAACCTCGTCCCCGTTGACTTGCCAGATCGTCTTGCGCCCGGTCGTGCGAACGGCCTTGAGAGGACGCAAATGCTTCCAGCGCGGCTCAGCCTCAGCCAGTTCCTCCGGATAGAACGTCTCGCAGTAGGCTGGCAAGGGCTCCAGTTGCCCTCCCTGGCAGGCAGGCATCAGCGACCTACTCTCGGAGGATTGCACCGCAATATCGAGGGCGGCAAGGGCCGTGGGCATGACGTCAGCGAGGCGCACCTGGGTGTTGCATTCGATGCCGCCTCCTATCCCTGGGCCAGCGAGGACCAGAGGGACGAGTTGCGTTGTGTCGTAGAGGAGACATCCATGACCCCGCTCCTCGTCGTGCCCTCGATCTCCTGAATGGTCGTCCTGGTACCAGCCCCCGAGGTCTTCGCCGTGATCGGAGAAGCAGACGACCAGCGTCTCATCCATCCGCAGGCCTGCCGCGTCGGCTTCGTCCAACAGAGTTCCCAGATAATGGTCCATGAAAGCGGCCTCGGCCTCATAAGGATTGCTTGTGGGAGCATCGAAGGATTCGGGCGGGTCATAGGGCCAGTGGGCATCGAAGAAGTGCGCGAACAGAAAGATCGGTCGCTGGCGTTGTCGGCGGAGCCAGGAAAGCGAGCGCTCAACCACGTCAGGGGCACGCTTCATGGCGGTTCCCCGGGTTTCCACATCAACCACGTGGAGGGCATCCTGCCCGCCCGGCAGCGGCGGAACCCAGTCGTCGTAAAAGTCGAAACCGCGGTCAAACCCATACCAGCGGTTGAGACCGGGTGACGACACGACAGCGCCGCACGCGTAGCCACGAGTCGATAGGACTGTAGCAAGTGTCGGAATCTCGGGGTCGAGCCGCTCTCGAAAAAGATGCCGTACGCAATGTGACGGGGGTTGTACGCCAGTCAGGACAGTGGCGTGGCTGACCGGGGTCAGCGGAGATGAGGAGACGGTTGTGCGAAACGCCGTGCCCCTGCTGCGGAGAGACTCCAGGGCTCGAAGCTTCCCTGAATAGGCCACGTCGGCACGCAGGGTGTCCAGGGAGACGAGGAGCAGATTCTTCGCCATCGTGAGGTCCGATCAGTTGAATTGGGTTTGAGGACTCGGGGGATGACAGGAAGGCGCGGAGTTGAGTCCAGGTGAGGAGTCATGCACCGTTGCGTATGTGACGAACCGCGATCTCGTCACCTGCACTCCCAATCCGGAAGAACTAGGGCTGGTCACGGCCGCCAGCCTTGAACGCCAACAGGAATTCCAGTTGGGGCGGGAAGCAGCTCGGCGAGCGATAGCGCGCATGCGCGTCCAGCCGGGTCCGGTCCTGCGGCGCGGACGGATCCCCGTGTTTCCCCCGGGACTTGTTGGATCCATCAGTCACTCGAACGGAACCGGGGTGGCGCTGGTGGCGGCGAAAGGGTGGGCACGCGCGGTTGGCGTCGACGTCCAATCGCGAGAGCGGCTCCTACCGTTGCGGGCGGCTGCGCACGTCTGCCGGCCTGAGGAACGCGCCTGGGTGGAAGCCGCGCCGGAAAGGCTGCTGCCTGAGATCTTCTCGGCCAAGGAGGCAATCTACAAGGCTCTCTCAGTCAGCACGGGTCAAAACGTCCCCTTTCACAGAATGTCCCTGCGACCCAAGGGGAACGGTTTCGAAGGGTTCCTCCTGCCAAGGCCGGGGGGCAGGTTGACCACGCCCTCCCCGTCACTTGCTGTCGAGCAGCTGAGCGACATGCACACGATTTTTTCGTGGGCGATCCTGGTTCGAGACCCAGCTGCGTGGGTAGGTGCGCGAGATGTGGTGGCCGGCCTCCTTCGGGGCGCACTCGGACCCGAGGTGTGAGTCGCAGCCGTTACCCCTCGGGAGTCCGCCACGTTCCTCGTGCGGCTCATCTCAAGACTCCCTTCGTACGATTCCCGTCATGCATCCTGGGCCGCCAGCTGCCTTCAAGTACTCTCCGACCTCGACCTGCTCACCTTCAATACCTGCTTCCTCGAACCTGCGTCGGATGCCCGGGCTTCCTGCAGGCATGAGCACCTTCCCTGGGGAGAGGGCTACGACATTCATGGCGCGGCCGGCAAGAAGCTCTGCATCGGGCTCCAGTTCTATGCAGTGGTATTCACGATCGCGCAATAAGGCTCGCAGCTCGGGGTGGACAGCAGCACGATGGATTGCTGCCACCCCATGATCGAGGAGCACAGCCGTGCCAAGGAGATGTTGGACGCCGGGCTCGAGGGGCACTTGGACAGCGGCAACCCCTTGGTCGCGCAGGACGCCGGCAACCGTGTCGGCACCGTGTTTGTTGGTGCGGAACCCGACCCCGATCACGACGGTGTTGCGGTCAAGCCATAGGGCGTCGCCGCCTTCGAAGGTCCCTGTGCCTGTCACGGTGCCGACGATCGGAATCCCGGCTCGCGCAAGGGCCTCTGCGGCATGGCGCTCCTCACCTGCCCTCTGTTCTGATGCCATTCGGGCTAGCACAGCTCCGGCTGGGGTCATGAAGAACAGATCCCGCAAGAAAATGATATTCGGGGGAGCGTAAGGAGGAGGGCGAACCATCGTTACGTCGACCCCGTTCCGGCGGTAGGTGGCAGCAACCGCCCTCGCCTGTGCACGCATGCGCGCAAGGTCAACGCGCTCGACCATCAGGTAGTCTTCGGGGCGTTCGATCGTGGCGAGGCTTGCGGGGGGACTGGCAATGAGAACAGACCGCAGAGGCATGATCTCCGAACTACAGCCGCAGCACAGCCAACGCCGGCCCTCCGAAACCTCGCTCGCGTGCGACTCGGCGCGAGGTATCCAACCCTTGCCGCCCAGGTTGCTCACCGCATCAAATCCAGGTGTCTTCTGGCCCATATCCAAGCTTGTCGCTCGTCGCGAGAAGTGCATCGTCAATCACGGGTCTGATCAGGTCGGCGCGCCGGCACCATCTGCGCGGAGAGGGGGGTGCGGTCGCGGCGACAGGTTCGACGCCGTCCCGCGCGACCCGTCGGAGAGCAGGGTCGAAAGGGATCTGAAGCCACGCACTCAATTGCGACAGGCACGCCTGGCGGCATTCGCTGCTACCGATCAGACTCTCGAACCGTATCCGAACGTAGTCGTCGAATTGGCCGGCCTCGAGGTCATCGAGGATCGCGACTTGGGACGCGTTCCACTGGAAGGCGCACACATTCAACAATGGTGAATGTGTGAGCGTTTGCCAGCCGGGAGGTAGGTCGAACTTCCACCACCACCGGTCGTTCGGACAATCTTCTCCGTACCCCGAGATCTGTAACGGTTCGGGCATCCGGTGGGAATGGAATCCTCTGTGGCACCAGCCATCAAACAAACCGTTGATAGAGGCTGCAGGGTTGCGGGTGAGGTGGATGACACGTATCCGGGCAACGGGAAAGAGGGCACGCAGGAACCCCGTTCGGTACGCATTGCTCGGGGTCTTGATCACGAGGGCCTTTGCCTCGACCTCCGCGTCCTCGGGGCGCCTCCAAACCCGAGGCAGCGTAAATGGGGGCTCTTCCAAAATGACGTCCCCGGGCGCTCCTTTGGGGGGAGGGCCCTGGAGGTCACGTCGGAGCCAGTGCCCCGGTATGTCGTAGTACCACGGACTGGCGACAAATCCTTTCGTGCTCAGTTCGCGAAGCAGCTCTAGCTGAAAGCGAACAACGTCGGGAGATTTCAACGACCACACCCTCCAGCGGCGCAACGTGCTCAGCACGGTGCGGGCCGTCGCAAGCCAAGCAGCAGGGTCAATATCGATGTCGGGCCACTGGACTGCAAATCGCCAGGCTGCGTCACGGAGGAACTGTTCCTCGTCCTCCAGGCAAGGGCACGGGTATCCAACGTCCAAGGCCAACTCGTCCTCCAGTACGTGGCGCTGCTCTTGAGGCAACCCCAGCCAATCGCTCGCATCAAGCCTGTCCGAGCCAGTACCGCTCAAAGGGAATGCGAGACCAACGAGACGGAGAAAGGGGTTGAATTCCGCACGCATGTGCAGCAGCGACGTAGAACGACGAAGGAACTCAGCCAACATGCTGGACCCGCTGCGTGAACTCGAAGCGATGAGGACGAGTTCACGCACCTTCGACGTGAACCCCGGCATGGCGGGCCCGCGCAGTTGTCGTAGCGATCTCAAGCGATCGGCCACGGAGTGTGAGACCGCATAACTGGATGGAGGCGGAGGGTTCATCTAGATCTCGGGCTTCCGGAGGGAATAGACACACCACCGCCATCTATCCATGATCGACCCGTCGGCATGAACTTGGAACGGGTGCACCAGCCTGATCTCTGATGGTGCTTCCTGAAACAAGCGTCGGATCTCTCGGCGATCACGGGCACTCGTTTCGTACGTGTCAGTCCATCGATCGATGGACTCCCACAGGAAGTACTCAGACATCTGCAGATCCGAGAAACCGGTCCGGAGGAGGAGGCGCCGGAGATCCTCCTCCAGGAACATGTGAAACAAGAGGGGTTGCTTCTTCTTGAAGATACGAAACATCCAGAAGGCGTCGACAGGTGAATAGGGAACGATCTGCCCAACGATGAACTGCCCACCCGGCCGGAGGACGCGGAAGATCTCCGAGAGCGCCGTCTGGGGTTCGGGAAGCAGGTGGAGTACTTCCCGGTTCACAACCAGATCAAAGCTCCCGTCCGAGAAGGGAAGTTGGTAAACGGTTCCCTGGAACACGCGGTCGAGCCGGGTTGAGGCGAGCCTCGTCATTTCCGGGGTAATGTCAAGGCCAATGGTTTCGCCCACTCTTCCTTGGAAGGCTTCACCGACGACGCCGCTGCCGCAACACACGTCCAGGAGTCGGGCGCTTTCGGAAACCTGGCAAAGGGCAACGTGTTGAGCGAGGAGACCTGCATCCGTCAGCCAGGAACAGGATTCATGCCAATTGCGCGAGCGCGCCCCGAACTGCTGCTGGTAGACCTTTGCATCTATCCTGACGGACCCTGCCTCCAGCGAGGTCCTTCTCGCGAGCCGGCGTTCGACGTGCCTGTGTCTCGACCGTAGGGCATGCTGCAGGAGGAGCTGTCCGAGTTCGCGATCGCCCAGGAGTCGCATCGTCAGGTATCGCTCGACGATGGCGTGGATGTCGACCTCCACTTCTGGGCTCTGGAGTCGCCGCTTCGTTGGGCCATCGAACCTCGGAGTGTCCATTGACAATGCGATGACCGCCGTCAGTCCCTCAAGAAGGTCGGAGTCCTGGAGCATGCCGTCCGCGCCGACCTCAGGGAGGGGATGGGATGCTGCGAAGGAATGAATGGCGGCGGAGATGCCGGACCGCAACGCTCGAACGTGTGTACCGCCATCCAAGGTGCGGATGTTATTGACGAAGCTCCACACGTGTTCCTCATGAGCTTGGGTCCAACAGAACGCGGCATCGAGAGCAAGCTCATCACGATGTTCGCTGATCAGCAGTGCACCGGTGGTTGGTAGGGCAATGCGATGAACGTGGTGCTCCAGAAGCCCTGCAACGCCAGACTGATGGTTGAAGGAGGCCCGCTGCTGGCTCTGGTCGTGCGCGAAGTGTAGGACAAGCCCCGGATTGAGGAACGCGATCTCCTCCATTCTCTCGTGGAGAGCATCGCCGGAAAACGTGTGGGACCCAAACACGACGGGATCGGGTCGGAATCTGATGCGAGTGCCTCGTCGGGCAGAGGGCCCTACACGATGGAGCTCAGAGGCGGCTTTGCCGCGCTCAAAGCGCTGCCGATAATGGAAACCATCGCGCCATACATCGATGCAAAGCCATTCTGACACGGCGTTGACGCAGGACATGCCAACGCCGTGCAAGCCTCCTGCACGCGCATATGCCTGGCCAGCGAATTTTGCTCCAGAGTGCAGGGTGGTGAGGAGTACCTCGCACGCGGGACGATTGAAGGCAGGATGATTGTCGACCGGCAACCCGCGGCCGTTGTCTTCCACCGTACAGGACCCGTCTGCGTGGAGGCAGACCGAAAGAGCCTGACCGTGCCCTGCTGCCGCTTCATCCAATGCGTTGTCGATGAGTTCGACGGCGAGCTGGTGGAGACCTTGGGCGTCAGTGGAGCCAAGGTACATCGCGGGATGGTGCCGGACCGCTTCAAGGCTTGGCAAGACAACGATGGACCCGGCGTCATATGGCGAGACCGTGGATCGACGATAGAGCCCCGACTTCCCGGCGGTCATGCGTCCCTCTGATTGATCGCACGCAGTCCTCGTTCGTTGCTATTGTCTGTCGAGTCCAACGTGGCCGCGTCCGGCGCGGGGGGGATGGCCACAAGGACGTCGAGAGATTGACTGAGTCGCGCGGCTTGCGTGGTCTTCAGGGCAGCTAACGTCCGGAACCAGCTTGCGACATCGGGAAGACCTTCAGACTGTGCAGCACTGACGAGGCGCGGATACAACTCCATTCCCTGATATCGCTCCCCTTCGTGTGCGGCGGAGAGATTCAGGCTCGTGTCGCCGAGCGGCATATGGGTTACAGGGTCCTCCAAGTGCTGGAGAATGTCGATGTGGCCTTGGGCCGCGCAGGCCGCGGTCTCAGCGAAGCCGGCCAAGAGTTCAGCCACCTGCGTAGAGCCTTCCGCTTGTGCCACGGCGGCAAAGTGGACGAATCGCTGCACGGTCATTGCCTCGGCGATGAGCGCCTCTGTCAAGCCGGCGAGTAATCTCTCCGCTGGTCCCAATCGAGTCCCCACTGGCGCTTGGACTTCGCGCCCGTCAATCCCTGCTCATGCCGCGACCGCTGTCGAGCGGGTCCCTGCGCGCGAGCGGAAGTCGGCCCTGCGTGACCCAGGCGCCAACTCGGTGTCACGCAGTCGGCACGGCAGCACGTTACACCTCGATCAGGCGCCTCTTGGCACCGCAGAGCATGAGCCTGCTGCCGCTTGCAGCCACCTGAGGATCAGCGACCTGGTTGAGGGTGAAACGCTCTGAATTGGGGACCAATGAGGCTCCTGCCGAACTCCAGTCGGCCCGCCATCCGTCCCCCGCGTAGGACGTGGACCTGGGAAGTCCGTCGTTCGGTTGTGGGTGAAAATATTCGAAGTGTTCGGGCCAGTGCTTGAAGTCCATTACGGGCCCCGGCTGGTAGGCGTCGTACATTCGCTTGTAACCATCCCGACAAACGCCTTCCGGCAAACCGCTGACGTTCAGGAACTCGTCTTCGTGCAGGGCCTGCTCAATCGATAGCCAATTGAGGTGTTCGACCTCGCTCCGGATGAGGCCCGTCTCCAGGGCTTGATGATAGACGGTGGTTCCAGGCATTGCCGATAGGTACTTCACGCGCGTTACGTGGTTGTAGGATTCAGCGAATTCAGCCATGTGAGCCAGCGATTCGCTTGTCTCGTTCGGCAGGCCAACGATCAGCAAGGCGCCAAAGCGCACGCCCGCGTCGAACGTCTTGTGCATGGCTCGGATGGTCGTGTTCTCCGAGTTTCCCTTGCGGGCTTCCCGGAGGACTTCTCGGGCGAGTGATTCAACCCCGTAGAGCACGATGTCCGCACCCGCGTCCCTCATGGCATTGATCCTCGGCTCGTCCATGTCGGCGCACCGGGTCAGACAGGTCCACCGGAGGTTATGCTGTTTGATGACGTCGCATATTTCAATGGTCTGAGCCTGGTGAGAGCTGAAGGTGAGATCGACGAAGAAGCAGAATTCTAGTCCATATCGCTCCTTGAGCCAGCGAAGGTCTTGGTCCATTTTGGCAGGCGACTTAGCGCGAACCTGCGGGGTTGTGCGGTAGCAGAAGGAGCAATCCATCTTGCAGCCTCGGCTGTATGAAGAGATGATCTGAGGCTGTAAACCGAGGGGGTGCTTCGACTGGGGCCACAGCTCAAGCCTCATCCGCGGCAGCGAGTCGAGGTCCATCATCTGACCTCGGGGGGGATTGATCGCAGGTTGCCCTTCCCGCGTGCGGTACCAGATTCCTCGGATGTTTGGAAGGTCGCGGTCCCACCTGCTTGCCGCGTAACTTTCCAGCAACTCCAGGATAGTGATCTCTCCCTCACTGATCACAGCGATGTCGCATGCGGTGTGTTCCATGAAGATATGTGGGACCGACGTAACGAGCGATCCACCACAGATGATCGGCATTCCCCGATCGGCATCCTTGACCAGGGCCATGAGTTCTCGGCAGAAGGGGAAGTTGTCCTCAAACGTGCAGATACCCAGCACGTCCGTGGGCTGATCGAACACCTGTTGGAAAGCAGTCGTTATGGGGTCGGGCGAGTAGCGGACATCGACGATACGCACCGGGTAACCTGCGTTGTGGAGGACAGTTGTGATGTACGTTGCACCTTCGTACGGAGAAGTTAGGAAGAACTCCCAGCCGCGAGGCATGGTGAACGGTGAAGGCCCAACGACGACAGTGACCCGGGGCATCGACGTGTCGGTGCCGACCGGTGTCAGGTCCTGCTCATGCATCTGGGTTATGAACCGCTGGTCCCCCGCATGGTCGGCATTGCGGTAAAGCTCGGGCGCCAGGGAGGGTGTACGCATGGGACATGCCCCTTTCGTCCGGGAAACATGCTTTCGTACAATATCAGAGCACATGGATGCGTGCTACTGTTCTCCGGAACAATCGGTCCATCGCTTCAGTCCGGTTCGTAGCGAGGCCGGCCGTTACCCGCTAGGTCGTGCGGGGATTGGGAACAAGGGTTCGACCATAAGTGGGCATTCGCCCACGACCGGTCGGATTTGGGCCAGGTGTTCGCTTTTGGCTTGTTTGCCGCCCCAGTCGGTGCTATGAGTGCGGACCGCTGGCGCAGGAGGCGGTCAGTCGAGCCCTTCGGCCCTGAGGATGGCTTCGGTAATAGCCCCGAGGTCGGCCGGCGCCGCCGAGGGGGATCCCAACCCGAGAACATCCGCGGACACGAGGTCGAAGAGGTCAACCAAGGCACGGAGGGCCCGCATGAGTTCCGCGCGCTCCAGGCTTGCCGGATACGTCGCCAGCAGGTGTTGTTGCGTCCCTGCAGGCAGGCGTTCCTCAAGCCAGCGAAAACCTTCACGTGGCAAGCCATGGCGCTGATGCAAGAACGGCAGCAGTGCTTGTTGGCGCATCACCTCAAGGGATGAGTCACCCTCAAACAGCTCCCCACGGGCGATTTTGGTGTACGTGTACCACGCCCAGCCGGTGAATTTCCGGAACAGGTCGGGAAAGTCCTCAGGTGGGAGCGTCGCCGGGTGGGAAAGAGTTCGCTCCAGTGTTCCCGCTGGGTCGTGCAGAACAATGTGTGCCGGGTCGGTCACGTTCTCTTTGGGGGCGAAGTCAATGTCCACTTTCACGATCTGTCCTTGGATGTCGAGGAATATGATCCAAACGTTGGGGAGGGGTATGTGCGTGGCGCGGAAAACCGAGACCGCGCGACCGAGTCCGCAGATGTCAGCGACCACTGCCTCCTGCCAGGCTGGCTCGGCAACCCATCCAGGAGGCACAACGACAAGGTCGATGTCGGCATAGGCATCGGCATTGCCCCTGGCCAAGGACCCCTTCAAAGCGACGGACGCGTCACCCCGCTGGCGAAGGACATCGAGGCAGTCGCCCAGGATGCGCCTTAGGATCGGCTGGTTGTCAAGCCGCGCCATGACCTCAGCCTCCGGGGAGCTCATGGCAATGGGTTCCCTCGTACGCGAGTAACGGTTGGACCCGAGCAATCTAGCCCTTCGACCAACAGGTGTCCAGGGAACGGTGACTGACAGCGTGATGTGGCTTCACCTGGAACCAATTCGCCACTGGGACGTGGCCCCACCCCAACAACCCACCACTCCCGTACGCTGCCTTGCTGTCCAGGCGATCGAGCAAGGGAGAAGAAGACGCCGAAGGTGGAGCGGTTGGAGGATATTCGCAGGGATCACCGGATCGAGGCCCGGGCGTGAGCGCCACCTCGGACGATGTCTGGATGTCTGTCGGAGCGAGTCAAGCCGACACTTATTCAGTGGTCTCCGAATGCTTCCTTACCAGTCTGCTCTCCGACTTTACTTCAACCCGGAAATCGCGAAGCAACTCAACGACCCCTTCAGCGCCACCGTCAACATCGGTCACCTTCAAGGTCCCGTCTGGGAGCTCGACCTCCGTCATCAGATCACCGGGAGCCGGGACAACCCCTCCCGGTGGTCCGTTCGTGGGCCGAACGACGAGCCCCGATAGGTTACCCCTTGTGTCATGGAATACGAGGACCTTCATCCTTCCTCCATTTTCTGCCTGGTTAGGGAGCAACTCCCCCAACCCAAACGGCGTAATTGGCGGCGTCTGGGCCCACATTGCGGACGATGCACTCGATAAAGCGGTCGCCGGTAGGGGTCGCGTGACTCCAGACCCTTGTCACTTCCATCATGCGATCCGCTCCCTCAAGGGCGATGGGATGAGCAGTCACAGCGACGGCATCGGCGTACCAGGGCCAAGGGCCGAACCACCAGTGCCACTCGGTTCCGGGGGGCAGAGCACCCGTCGCCGTAACGTGCGCATAGGGCCCATAGAGAAATGGCACAGCCATGTCCCTCGCTCCTTCCTACATCGGGGTCAGCGCTCCCGACCAAGCTGAAGAAATGTCGCAATACGCTCGCGGTACGCTTGCAGATCGGGACTGCCCTGTCAAGGGCCCTCTCTTCCGATGAGCACCCACGTAGCACCGATTGGGGACGTCAGATTGCCCGGGCCGCCGGGAGGTCGGCGGGCGTGGTGATAGCTTCGGTTTGTGCAGCAACAGACGGCGCCGAGGTTGAGCGACCGCGGCCACCAGGACGAGCCACCTCTGACGGACCCTCAGCGAGCGTCATCATCCACGGACTCCCACCCATTCAAACTGCGCAGCAGCAGGCTCGTCCACGACGCTCCAAGACGCTCCATGTATCCCGCGACGAGGGTCGGCTGCGAGGCGCCGCAGCACCTTGAACACCGTCTCCGCCTCGTTCGGGCGTCCGATGCCGGCCGCGATTTGCTCCGCCGACTGCGGACGTCTGACTGTCTCCAGGTAGGCCATGGCCATTCGCTGGAGCTCCACGACTATGGCCGCTGCATCCTTGTCCACACCGGGCTGATCATAGGCATTGACGTTGATGAACTCAGCGTACAGTCCGACTGCTCGCTCGTACAGCGCAATGAGGGCGCCAAGCGACCGTGGGCTGAGGTCGGGGAGCTCGATCGTGATCGATTGCCGCCCGCGCGCAAAGAGGGCGTTCCTCGTTCCCTCCATATGCCCGAACAAATAGTCCCCGAGCGTCAGCCCGGGAGCTACCTCCTGGGATGCCCGCGCTCTATCCTGCCCTACATGGATGAACGTGACGAAGAAATTATCAAGTCCATCGCGCAGTTGCTGGACGTATGCATGCTGATCCGTTGAACCTTTATTCCCATAGACGGTGAGACCTTGATGGACGACCTGGCCGCGACGATTGCACTTCTTGCCGATGGATTCCATGACCAACTGCTGCACATATCTTGGGAAAAGGGAGAGGCGATCGCGGTACGGGAGGATGACCATGTCTTTGTCACCCCTTCCGTGACCGAGTCGGTGCCATGCCAGAGCGAGAAGCATGGCCGGATTTGACCAGACGTCGCGTTGGCGAGTGGCCCGATCCATCCGCGCCGCGCCATCAAGAAATGCGCGTATATCCACCCCGGTGAGGGCCGCGGGAAGAAGGCCGACCGCTGATGTCACCGATGTCCTGCCCCCGACCCAGGGCCAGAGGCGAAAGCGGGCCAGCCATCCTTCGTCGCCGGCAGTGGCATCCAGGGCCGTGCCTTCCATGGTTGTTGCTGTCGCGTGCCTCGAGAAGTCCACGCCGGCCCGGTCGTACGCGTGGCGGAGTTCCTTCACGACTTGCATTGTCGTGGGTGTCCAGCCCGACTTCGAGACGACGGAAACGAGCGTCGTGCCCAGCGCGCCATGAATCAAGCTGAGGAGTCGATCAATGCCGTCCGGATCTGAGTTGTCGAGGAAGTGCACCGCGACTCGATCCTGACCTGTCCCAAGACTGTCGCACATGAGCTGTGGCCCAAGAGCCGACCCGCCAATGCCGACATGGACGACATCCCTGAAGGCACCATGCTCGTCTTGGAGAATCCCGGAGCGAATGCGTTCTGCGAATGCCTCGGCGGACACCACTTCGTTCTCGATGGCGGTAGCGATCTGCTCGCTCGGCGCGAGAGCGGGTGCGCGTAGCCAATAGTGGCCGACCATTCGCTGCTCGGTGCCATTGGCGAGTGCGCCGAACTCCAATTCTTGCATCGAGTACACCGCGGACGAGACCAAGGCCGCCATTTCTGAGAAGTAATCGGGCGTGAAGCCAACGCGGCTGAAGTCGAGCGTGATCTTGGTGTCTCGCTCGACACACAGGTACTGCCGATAGAGCTTCCACGTCTCACGGTCGCTCGAACCCATCGGCGTCACGGAATGGGTTTGCCCGCGCGCGGGGCTCGTTCTTGTGGTCTCCTCAGCGGATGACCGCCGAACTCGTTGCGCAGGGCTGCTATTGTCTTGGCCGCAAAGGAGTCGTCCTGGCGGGATGCAAACCGCGAGAACAGTGCTGCTGCGATGGAATACGCGGGGACGCCCTCGTCGATCGCCGCTTCAACCGTCCATCTGCCCATGCCGGAGTCATCGACATAGCCTGCGACCTGGTCGAGGTCCGGATCTCTCTCAAGGCTGTTGACCAACAACTCGAGCAGCCAAGAGCGCACGACGCTCCCACAACACCAAATGGACGCCACCTGCAGGAGATCGAGGTCAAAGGGGGATTCATGCATGATCTCGAAGCCCTCGGCGTATGCGGCGAGCAGCCCGTACTCGATGCCGTTGTGCACCATCTTCACGAAGTGCCCGGCGCCCGATGCTCCCACGTGGGCGTACTGACCTTGCGTCGCCAGCGCGGCAAAGACGGGTTCGGCTTGAGCGATCGCCTGAGCGTCGCCCCCGACCATCAGGCAGTAGCCGTTCTGTAGTCCCCAGGTTCCCCCCGAGGTGCCGGCGTCAAGCAAGGCGATGCCATCTCCGGCCAACTCCTTCGCCCTCCGCATCGTGTCCTTCCAATACGAGTTGCCCCCGTCGATCACAACGTCACCCGGTTCAAGGAGTTGGCGAAGAACGCCCACCGTATCTTCGGTGACTTCTCCAGGGGGCAACATCACCCACACGATCCGCGGGGAGTCCATCTGTCCCACAAGATCCGCGAGACAGGAGGCTGGTAGCGCGCCCCTCTCGAGGGTCCGTGCCATGGCGGCGGCATCGACGTCGTACGCCACGGGCTGGTGACCTCCCCGAAGAAGGCGAAGGGCCATGCTTCCACCCATCCGACCAAGGCCGACCATCCCCACTATCAACGAACGCCTCCTGTCGAGTGGTGTATCCCGCTTGTCAGAGCGCAGTTTGATTCCCAGTGACGAGAGGGCTGAACCCCATCGCCATCCGGTGGACCCTGATCAACAAATCGAGATCACGTTTGGCTTCCTCAAGAGTGTTCATTGTCGGGCCAATGCCCGTGACGGCCGCATGAAAACTGCACAATTGCAGCCGGAACGGGTCGTCGTACCCGTGGTGAAGCTCGGTTGTCTCGAGCTGCATCGACCCTACCGACCGGCGGGCGACGAGCCGAGCGGTGCGGCGAGCCAGGTATGGCGAGGCAAAGGTGAGTTCAAGAATCCGATCTGTGCAGAACACAGTCACGCGTTCCTGATAGTGAGGAACTCCCGAAAGCGCGACATGCGCCAAGTGGGCGGATCCACCCCCGTCCAGTTCCACGATCGCATCTACGGCTCTTCCCCCAGCCCAGAAATGACCACCTTGCACGCGAACGGGGACCGTGGCCTGCAGGATGTCCACGATGCCGTGGAGCAAGTTCACATCATGAATGAGCGATCCGACGTAGCCATGGCGGTACGCGCAATAGGCCGCCGGAGACAAGTGCTGCCCGGTCGCCTCACGAACCTGGTCGGCCTCAAGTGCTCGAATCCTCGATTGATGGTCTGGAGGAAGATCGGGCTCGATAAGACCTTGGTCAACGGTGAAAGGTCCATAGTATGGATCGATGACCTCGACGGAAATGTAGCGCACGTCCTCGGAGGAAGCCGGGAGCTCGGCGAGCAACGCCTTCGTCCCAGGATCCAGCCGTTTCATGTAGCCGACCTGCACCACGCAGTCGGCGGCATCCCTGGCTCGAATCATTTCGTTGCACTCTCGGAGGGTCAGCGCGATGGGCTTCTCACAGAGGACGTGGACCCCTGCCCCCAGCGCCTTGATGACGATGTCCGAATGCAGGGAGATAGGAGTGGCGCAGATGATAGCGTCAAGGTCCAATTCCAGGAGATCTTCAACGGAGGGCAGCGCCTCGACGCCATACTGCTTGCCGATCGTAGCCGAGAGGAGAGGGGAGACGTCAGCGATACCCGCCAGGTCGAAGCGGGTGCTTTCCCTCGCTAACCAGGGCAGGTGAGCGAGCTGGCTGATGCGGCCCACCCCTACCACACCGACCCGAAGGCGCTCGAAGGAACCAGGTCGTGCGCAGGATTCGCGTTCTCTCATGACAGCAGCCACTTCGTTGGGCACCATCAACATCCGCGTCTGAAATGCGTTTGAGCTATGGGCGAGGTTGCGACTGGAATGGCGGAGAGTATGGACCTCGCCATGACCACGCGTAGCGCCCAGACTAATGACCCAACCACGTACATGGGTCTCGACATGGAGCGGCTCCTACCAGTTGAACATATTGAACGGAATAATAAGATAGCCAGACTTGCCTTGTCAAGGCAGTAGGCGGGGTTGCAGGACAACCCGCTCCGCACTGCGCCGTGCGTTCAGCCGCCTACCTTGACCCCCAACCTGTCCACGGCGCCGAGCAAGGGATCCAAGACCGGTCCAAGAGACGTCTGGATATCGACGTCGCCGGTGCTGCTGTCCAAGGTTGTCGAACTGGCGTCGGACTGGCGCACTTGGTCCAAGTCGGCTTCGACATGCAGCGCGGCTCCGGTGACGGCCGAGAGTATGGCGTCAGGGTCGATCGAGACTGTGAACCTGATGACTTCGCTCTTTCCAGCCGCGAGACTGCCTCCGGGGACCGGGACGAAGCCCTTGATCTCGCCGCCCCGGGCTGTCCCGCCGGTCAGCGGAACCGCGACGAAGGTGCCTTGGGTCGCGCTGTCCGCGAACAACAGATGTACCTGGTGGGCGAGGACGCCTCGGGCGCCGGCGTTGTCGCCCGTGATGACGATGCCGACGCGGGCGTCAGGGATAGACGCCGGCGAGTGGTTGGTCACGGTGGCGGTGATGGTGGCGCGGGAGCTGCCCGGAACGAAGGTCGCCGGAAGCTCGGTCACAATCGTGGGCGCACTCCGGTCAGCGGCAGCCCTTGGGCGATCACGACCTGGTCGGACTGTCCCGTGGAGCCCTCGATTGCTTGGACGTCACAAGCCACGTCGCCACTCGATGCCTGGTACCTGACCGTGACCACCCCGGAAACGTCGGTCATGGCGACCGTCCCCGGCGGCGGGTTCAGGGATCCGCACTGGCCCGGTGAACCGTCCTTCGTTTCGCTACGGAAGGTGACGTCGTCCCCGCCCACGGGGGCCCCGTTGGGGTCGAAGACGGTCGCGGTGATGGTGGCAACCCCGTCCGCAACGAGCTTGTCGTCGCCGGCACGGATGACGATGGAATTCAGGGCTGGCTGCGTCGCCGGGGCCTCGCGTCGGGCGTTGGCTTGCACGTCGCTCTGGACACAGCCCCCCTGTGGGCTCACCCCGTAACTGACGTTGCTGAAGTTGGTCTGGGTGTAGTACGTCCCACCGTTGATCACTTGGGTGTAGCGAGTGGTCTCGGGATGAGCCGGGTCTGTCGACCCCAACGGTGGCCCGTAGTTGCCGTTGCACATGTCTCCGTTCTCGTTCGTGCCCTTGGTGTCCAGCCAGGCTTGCGGGCTCGTCGGATCCGTTATGGCCTCGATGATCTCGTGGCTCAGCGTGTCCACCTGGGTATCGGCCGCTGCGTCCCCGTTTGGAGCTTGGCCGTTGGGGCAGACGTTGCCGTAGGGCTCGACGGCGAAGATCAGGGGACTGCCCGAGGCCGTCTTCGTTGCGCTGTGAAAGGCGCAGAAGGTGGAACCCGACTTCTCCCCGTCTGGCTCGATCCCGACCTGGGCCTCCTTCGGGAGGAAGACGGGATAGAGGTGCGCCAGGTCGGCCGGCAGGCGGTTGGCCGCGACGAAGGCCTTGAGTGCGTTCGTGAACCGCGAGTACTCGATGCACGCCTTGTACCCGGGATCCGGCGTGCAGCCGGCCGGGAAGTCGGCTCCGTCAACGATGGCCCTGCCGGCGTGGACGAGGTAGTCGATGTTCGAGTACTCGGTGTCGACGGAGTACACGTTGTCATCGCTCCCGCTGGCCGCGGCCACGTTGGCGATGTACGTGTTGACGATGCTCATGTAGCTCTTCGGGAAGCTGTAGCCGGCGGGCTTCCAGTAGATCGGCGTGATCGTTGTTTCCCCCGGATGCGCGCGGGTTCCCATGACGGGTCCACCGTGGTTCTTGAGTGGTGGCGCGCAGCCGTCGCAGATCAGCGGTTCGGGACTGCTCGTTTGGGTAGGCGTGTTCGACGTGCCGGACCCTGCGGTGGCTGTCGGGTCGGGGGCGATTCCTGGTTGCGCGAGCAGGAGGGATCCCGATGCTTCTGCGATAGCGCTCTGTTGCGGGAGGTCTGAAGGCGACGAAGGCGGTCCAGCAACCTGGACCTGGTTCGGTTTCTGCGGACCGCTCCCAGCGGTTGGTCCTTGAGCGTCACCCCTGCCAGTGGCCCCCCATATCGCCACTCCTGCGGCGGCAAGCGTCAGGACTGCCGTCCCGCCCGCCACTAGTCGTTCCCGTCGTAGCCACCGAGCACCATCTCGAAGTCTCACGCCCATTCCTTGCTATCCCTTTTCGCTTGGCGGTCAGGCGAGGATGCCGCCAAACGCTAATTTAGCCCGACTCGCCCAGAGGCCAATCCTGTACGGGGCGGGGCTTCGATTGCAAGCCGACGGCCGCACCGTGATGGTGCCCATGCATCGGGAGCTGGCCCGCGGAACCCTGCGCTTCGATCCTCCGCCAAGCCGACTTCATTGCGGGAGGAACGGCGTATATCCGATCCTGCCGATGGGGACTGGCCTCGGGGATGATGGGGCCGAAGTGGGGCCGATGGCATGGTAGGAGGGGTGATTGGGATGCCAAATATGGCTTCTCGCTGTCTGGAGTGGGTGGTTTCCACGGCGGCAGCGGCCGACGCCCCGCCTGGATTGGGCCGATCGGCGGCACTGGTCACGGTGAGTGGTTGGCTGTGCGCCGCCACTCGGAGTAGCGAGGGGGGCGTGGCCGCTGGAAACTTTCTTTGTGTGAAAAAGCGCGATATTGACATCTAAACACACAAAGAAGGTTCTCGGCCCTCTCCACGGCCCCACCGGAAAGTGCGATCAGCGTCAGACGGCGCCCTGAGCTCGAAGTCCGACCACGGTCGGTGAGCAACCGGGCAGCGCGTTCCGGCATCGCCTCGGATGTTGCGTGTATGTACACCCACTCCAACGGCGAGGAGCCCAAAAACCGATGCTCCTGACACCTGATGACGAGGTTTCTCCTGAAGCTGGGAAGTCCGGTCGAAGCGAGGGCCTGGAGCCGCCATTTGAGGAGCTGCTCCGCCGCGCACGGCCGTGGTTTCCTGGGGGTTCGCCTTCAGGTCCCCGCGGATGGGCGATTAGGTCGGAGTCCAGTCATTCGGGACGCTTCCTGGAGGAACGCGGCCCTCGCCCGAAGGCTGGCCGCGGCGCCTCGTCGATCACGTCCCGAGGCGGAGGCGCCGTAGTTGGCACACGGCCCTCCGTGTCTAGCAGCGGAGAGCCCCCCTGATCGTCCCGCGCGACCAGGTCGGCACGCACCTTGCTCAAGTCCTGTTGTCGTTTGGTGAGCTCCGTCGCCTGGGCGGACACGGACCTCATCGCCTCGACCGAGCGGCTCATTGCCTCGGTTCTCGCCCGCATCTCCGCACGGAGCGCTTCGAGCTCGGCCGCGTCCGACGACTTTGACCCTCCCCGCCACGTCTTCGGGCGATTCATGATCTCCTTCGCCCGAAGCCCCATCTCGTGCAATGCCGCGTCGTGGGCCGCCGATTCCCCGTGCAACCTCTTCAAGGTCTCACGGAGTGTGGCGAGTTGGCGCTCAGCCTTTGTCAACTCCTCTTCGATGCCACCCAGCGAATTCTGCACCCGTGGCCTCACTCCCCAAGTCGATTCGTTCGCGGACGTCGCAATGCCCCGTCCGCCACCGTCATCGTATAGCGGCCTACCAAGTTGCGACGGCCCCGACGGGGTCCGGACGACCCTCAACCGCAACATCTCAGCACCGACTAACTCGTTCGTCTGCTGCGACGAGGGCCGCGGCGGCGCCCGTGCTGCGCCTGCGACGCTCGCTGTGCTGGTCCTCGCCGGACTTGCGGTCAAAAAAGGGCTCGAAGGCTGGGGTGATTACGACATCGATTGATGCCCCGGCTCCTACCCGCGCACCTGCCTCGACGTCGGTACGGTGGTGATCCACACGGCCGGCGAGGTGAAGCGGCGAGGTGAAGCGGTGAAGGCTGAAAGGGCCGAAGACGTCAGCGTGACCGACGAGGCTGTTCGGTTCACGTCCGATCTTATCCGCATCGACACGGTCAATCGTGGTTCGGGGGACTGCTGCGAGCGGCCCGCCGCAGAGTATGTGGCCGAGCGCCTCGCCGAAGCGGGCGTCGATCCCGTGGTGCTCGAATCGGCTCCCGGCCGTACCAACGTCGTGGCCCGCATTGCGGGGTCGGAGCCCCAGCTCGCCGCTCTCCTCGTCCACGGCCATCTCGACGTCGTCCCGGCCGAGGCTTCCGAGTGGACCATTCACCCCTTCTCGGGAGCTGTGACGGATGGCAGTGTCTGGGGGCGCGGGGCGCTCGACATGAAGAGCATGGATGCAATGGTGCTCGCCGTCGTCCGATCCTGGGCGCGTACCGGCCGGCGTCCCCGCCGCGACATCGTGCTCGCGTTCACGGCCGACGAGGAAGACACAATGGCCTGTGGTTCTGGATGGCTGGTGGATCACCATCCCGGGCTGTTCGAGGGATGCACGGAGGCGATCGGCGAAGCCGGCGGCTTCGCCGTGCACGCCGCAGGCGGCCTGCGGCTCTATCCCATCGCGACGGGCGAGCGGGGAACCGCCTGGATGAGGCTCACCGCCCGCGGGAAGGCCGGACATGGGTCCCAGGCGAATCCCGACAACGCGGTGGCCCGCCTATCGGCCGCCGTTGCCCGGATCGGCGCCCACCGGTGGCCGCTCCGCCTCACCCCCGCCGTGCGCGCCACACTGACAGAAATTGCGGCAGCACTGAACATCGCATGGAATGGTGGTGCCGAAACCGATGCGGATGTCGAGGCCGTACTCGAGGAGATCGGTGCCGCGGCCTGGCCGGTGGCCACCACCCTGCGGAACAGCGCGACTCCGACGATGTTGCACGCTGGCTACAAGATCAACGTGGTCCCCCGCGATGCCCTGGGGTTCGTCGACGGCCGCGTGCTGCCAGGGTGCGACCGAG
>WNEZ01001231.1_pt1 | contig 21469 bp, 19 predicted proteins | sample 5400521 | NCBI WGS metagenome assembly WNEZ01 (sample SAMN13153339, study PRJNA577476) | soil metagenome | isolation source: 120 cm saprolite under Douglas fir tree site 2 hole 1 replicate 1 | place: USA:California | collected 2015-04-18 | reverse complement strand
TTCATGTCTCAGCTGGACGGCAACATCGTCCTCATCGCTCTCCCGACAATTACTCGGAGTCTCAACGCTTCAGCCTTCGAAGCCCTCTGGGTCCTGATGGGCTACATTCTCATGACTGCCGTCCTGCTCTTAGCCTTCGGCCGGCTGGCCGACATGTACGGCAAGGTTCGCCTCTATAACCTCGGTTTCGCCATCTTCACAGTAGGATCAGGGCTATGCAGCCTATCACTCAATGGAGGGATGCTGGTCTTTTTCCGTCTCGTTCAGGGAGTAGGAGCAGCCCTAATCTGGGCCAACAACGCCGCGATTCTAACAGACGCATTCCCGCCCAATGAACGAGGACGAGCAATCGGCGTCAACCTTGTCGCAGGCATCAGCGGCTCCATCATCGGCCTCATACTCGGAGGAATTCTCACAGTCGCCCTAGGTTGGCAGTCTATCTTCTGGATCAACCTTCCAATAGGAGCCTTCGCAACTTACTGGGCTTACAAGAAGCTACGAGAACTAGGCACAGTCCATCATGAAAGAATAGATCTGCCTGGTAATATCCTGTTTGCCGGCGGCTTGACCGCGTTCCTCGTCGGCCTAACTCTTGGTGCCTTGTCAGGATACACGCTCGTCGATGTTGCCTCGATGACTGTGGGTTTGTTGATGGTCGGCGGTTTCGTGTACGTGGAACTGCACTCTCGGACTCCCCTGATGGACTTCACACTGTTCAAGATCCGAGCCTTCACCGCAGGCATACTCAGCAACTTCCTAGCATCGATAGCCCGCAGCGCTGTATCCCTAGTCCTCACAATCTACTTCCAAGGAGTCCTTCTCTATGATGCATTCAGGGCAGGGCTTTCCCTTATCCCGTTCGCAGTAGCATTCGTCACTCTCGGACCCTTGAGCGGCTATCTCTCAGACAAGTACGGACCACGAGTCTTCACAACCACCGGTCTCTCAATTTCGACCACTGGTCTGATAGGTCTCGCATTCATCCCAGCCGACGTATCTTACACCGTTCTTGCACTCCTCATGATCCTCGTAGGAGCCGGCGGCGGAATGTTCGTAGCACCAAACATTAGTTCTATCATGAGTTCCGCCCCTGTGACTAGGAGGGGCGTGGCTTCTGGAATGTCTGCTACTCTAGTGACAACGGGCGCTCTTCTCAGCCTCTCAATCTCATTCGCCGTCCTGGCCACCAGCATACCCTTCAAGGTTTTGCAGGCCATTTTCGCTGGCTTATCTCTCCCATCAGGAGCCACCCCGAGCGTGGATCTCTTCATCGGGCCAATGCACACCATCTTCTGGATCATGGCAATCATGAGTCTAGTTGCAATAGTTCCCTCTGCACTCAGAGGTAAAGGAGTCGGAGTGGTTGTCAGTCAGAAACTGAAGATCCATGAACAGGTAGCGTAAGAAGGACAATAGGTCACCGGTAGGTTTCAGTCCTTCTCATCTTAACCATTAATTATTCGACTTGGTGAATCTTCAACCATGGTCCTAGTCGCGAAGGATATTGTCGAGAAGGATTTTCTCTCCCTGTCGAGAAGTACTAGCGCTCTTGAGGCCGCTCGTCAGATGAAGGCCAGGAGCAACGGATTCGTAATAATCGCGTCAGGCGGAGGCCCGGAGGGCATCGTTACGGAATGGGACTTTTTGGCGAAGATCATGGCGGAGGGGAAGGATCCTGCTGGAGTGAAGTTGGGCGACATAATGACCAGCAACCTAGTTTCGGTCGATGGGAATGAGGGGATAGACCAGGTGGCTCAGATAATGACTCAGAAGGGAATACGGCGAGTCCTCGTTATCTCAGATCACAAAGTTCTCGGAGTAATAACCGCGAAAACAATGCTGTCACGATTGAAGGAGTACATCGACAAGGTATCCTCCCAGATAGCTCGACTACAATCGCCAATGTACTAGGGCCACGTTTCTCATTCGCGCCACTGGCGCTCGTGCTGCGCGACCCAGACCGCTTTGATGAAATCCTTGTATCCACTCGTAATGTCAACATATGCACGCTCCACATCCCTCATATCAGGAATTAGTTGTTTGAGGTCGTCCGGGAGTTCGGTTTCTTTCTGCGGTCGGTGAAGGAGCCCTTTGATCCTTCCAAGATGAGAGGCGAGCTTGTCAGTCCAATCCTCTTTCCCAAGAATGCGCTCGAATAATGCCTTGAGATCAACTTCTTCCGCTACGTCCGGTTCAAGTGCGAAAATGTCCTCAGCCAGTTTGTGAGCATGCTTCTCGACATCTTCAGCCACGTCGCGCCAGCTGATCTTCATGGATGGATCATCTCGGTCCCAGCCCTCTCCTTCGTGCGTGTGCACGCGTCTTTCGGGATCCAGTGGGGGGATTCAATCCATCATCAGCTGGTTTGGAATCTCAAGGAACCCATGTCTAGTATCGAAGATGTCGAGGAAAACAATGTTGTTACTGGCACCCAAGCAAAGTCTCATGGTCAGAGGCATCCTCGAAGCAACATTTAACCGAGGATTCGACATCCTGTCACTTAGACATCGACTATTGCCCCCCACACCCTTGTCCAGCAGTAGAGACAATCTGGTAGCGGAGGTTACGAGGCTCAAGCGTGAGCGGAATGCGGTCATACTATCGCACAACTATCAGGTCCCGGAGGTTCAGGACATCGCTGATTATGTCGGTGATTCTCTTGGATTGTCCCAGGCTGCGGCTCGGACTGAGGCTGATGTTATCGTGTTTTGCGGGGTCCATTTCATGGCCGAGACCGCCTCCATCATCTCTCCCCAGAAGAAAGTCCTTCTCCCGGACCTTGGAGCAGGCTGTTCCTTGGCTGCAACTATTGACGCTGATAAGTTGCGGGCCTGGAAAAAGGAACATCCGAACGCAGTCGTCGTCTCGTATGTTAACACGACGGCCGAGGTGAAGGCTGAGAGCGACTACGCCTGCACTTCAGGAAACGCTGTGAAAGTGGTTAATAGTATTCCGCGAGACCGGGAGATTCTCTTCTTGCCGGACATGTTTCTCGGAGCATATGTTATGGAGAAGACGCAGCGGAAGATGGAGGTCTGGCCCGGTGAGTGCCATGTTCACGCAGGCATCACACCGGACGTGATTAACCGGAAACTCGAAGAGCATCGGGACGCCGAATTCCTTGTTCACCCAGAGTGTGGGTGTGTCACACAGTTCCTCTACTTCTCCGAGAAGGGCGACTTCAACCTTCCAATGACCCAGGTCTACTCTACAGAAGGAATGGTCCGCCACGCCCGACAGTCATCTGCTAACAAATTCCTTGTAGCCACCGAGACGGGCATTCTTCATCGGATGAAGAAAGAGAACCCCGACAAGACGTTCTTGCCAGTGAAGGAGGATGCTGTCTGCCAGTACATGAAAACAATAACCCTGGAGAAAGTCTACCGGTCACTCCGGGACATGGTCTACGAGGTCAAAGTTCCAAGAGAGACTGCCGACAGAGCTAGGCTCTCTATCGAGAGAATGCTCCAGCTCGCCTAGCCTCAAGGCCTTTGAAGTTGCACAAGAACTGTCCGCATCGGGTAGTAGGTTTCACTGAAGACTCAGCGGTTAACTGAGACAACTCAAGCATACCTGGACCGAATCCACTATCATGGGCCAGTTAAACCAAGTCTGGGGAGTCTCCGTCAGCTTCACAAGAAGCACCTGCTCTCGATACCGTTTGAAAACCTCGATATTCACGTGGCCCACGCGATAATTCTTAGGGAAGACGCGATCTACGAGAAAATTATCATACACCATCGCGGAGGATTCTGCTACGAGCTCAACGGTTCCTTTGCGTCGCTACTCACGAGGATGGGCTTCAAAGTGCGCCTTCTTTCTGCCCTTGTCGCGAGTAAGAATAGTGGTTTCAGTCCAGAGTTTGATCACATGGCTCTGCTGGTCACCTTGAAGGATCGTTGGCTGGCCGATGTTGGTTTCGGAGATTCGTTCACAGAACCAAAACGGCTAGATTTTCAAGGTCCACAAACTGACAATGGCAAGGTCTACTGTATTACTCGCAGACGTGGAGAGAGGTTGCTCTCGCGATGGAATGGCGAGAAGAATCTCTGGGAGCCTCAATACCTGTTCAGTCTCCGACCACGAAAGCTTCGGGACTTTGTTCGTAGGTGCCGTTGGCATCAGACCTCTCCCAATTCGCATTTCAGAAAGGGCCCAGTATGCACTCAGCTAACCCCGGATGGAAGAGTGACGCTAACTGATAGGAAGCTCATCGTAACGAAAGGAAACAAACGAGTGGAGAGACGGGTTAGGAACCGTACCGAGTTTAACAGATTGCTACGGAAGCAGTTTGGCATGAACCTCGCCCGAGGAGAAGAGTGAATCCGAGTCTTCCTACGTTATTCGTGACGGCGGCTCTTGCGCCCTTAAGTTTCAGTATGCTCCCAGCATGCTTAAATTTCAGACTACAACACTTACTCTGAGCGGGGACTCTTGGCAAGGTCTCGTCCGTTCCACGCTCTCGCCGTAATGCAGGAATTTCGAGTTCTCTTTCTTCTTGCCATTATCGGTATTCCATTCGCTGCGATATACATTCGACCGGCTGCTGCTCAGCAAGGCCCCATCTTTCACGTGGTTCTACTAGTTCCGACGAGCAACAAGGCCCGGATAGCATCGGCTATGATGATCCAGAGCAATCTGGAATCTCTCGGGATAAACGCCTCGCTAGTTCAACTTCCTTTTTCCCCCGACATCTTCGATAGAGCGCTTTCGCCTGTAAACGCGAGTGTCCTGGGTAAGACCTTTGATCAGGGTGGTTTCGACATTCTCTTTGTCGGCTACAACTTGGGTATTGACCCTGACCCATACTCGTTGTACCACAGTAGTCAGTTCGCTCCTTCAGGGTCAAACTACTATCTCTGGAACAACACCCAGAACGACAACCTTGACAATCTGATCAAGACTACAACTGACACGGCTACACGATTGAACTACGTTAAGCAGTGGCAAGTTCTGGCCTATGACGAGCTTCCTTCCATATCGATTGATTATTCGCGTGAAGTAGTTGCATTCGACTCTAACTTTCCCAACGCTCAGACAGTATTCACGGCCTATCACTTTCCGGCATGGCCAGCAATAGAGCATCTGAGTACTGTGGCGGCCAATGCATCGTTGACGTTTGCGGAAACAGGACAAGCACCAGGCCAGGGAGTGGTACCAGAATTGACCACTAGTTACTATGATCAGGCGATATCCGGTGAGATATTCAGTTCTCTGGCTTTGAGAAATGATACCATCTTCAAGAGTATGATTCCTGACCTAGCCGCCGGTACTCCGGCATCTCCGGGCTGGACTGTTGCTCCCGATAACAAGACGTGGACAGTGAATATCCGCCCGGGTGTCACATGGCAGGACGGCGCACCATTGACAGCGGACGATGTGAAGTTCACCTTCGACCTTTACCAGAATAGTACGTTCGGATCCCCGACCAGATCGTTTGTCACGGGAATCGTGGGGGGAATGAGCGATGTGGTGGAGACGAGCCCAACTCAGGTCGTATTCCACCTTCCAGCACCATACCCGTTGTTTGTGCAGAACATACTAACATCTGCGATCCTTCCCAAACACATTCTGTCAATCTTTTCCAACGATTATTCCAAGATAAGGAGTAGTCTGTTCAACCGGCCGGATGTCGGGTCGGGCGGAACCTTTCCCATCGGGACTGGCCCATACAAGTACGTAGGGTTTGATCCTGTAACTACAACTAATCACCTTGTGAGAAATGACAACTATTTCGATTTCAGCGACTGGGGAAGGTCGGCGTTACTGGCCCAGGGACAGTTCGGCGTCAAGAATTACTATGTGACCACTATTATCGGATCTTCTGCAGCGACGTCTGCCTTCTCGAATGGGCAGGTCGACGTTCTCGAGGGCCAGTATCACCTCGAAATATCTAATTCCAGTTTCCTCTCGTCTTTAGGCTCATCGAGAACGGCGGTCTACGACGCGTTCGGGGTTCAGGAGATGGGTGTCAACATGCGACATCCCATTCTCGGGACGGGCATAGACACACCCCTAGGAAGACAGGACCCGTCAAAAGCGGCTCTAGCAGCAAAATATGTGAGGCAGGCAATCAGCCACGCAGTTCCCAGAGACCAAATAATCAGCCAGATATTGAACGGCTACGGCCTTCCAGCGATCACCACTCCAGTGAGTGGCGATTACAAGACCGGATTCGCAGTAACGGAAGGTTTCAACACAGCGCTTGCGCCATACAGCTTCAATCTGACTCGCTCCCGTGAACTCTTACAGCTTGCAGGATACCAGCAATCCTTCGAGCCTCTTGAGGCCCATTTCACCACCAAGCCTTCTTCAATAAACTCGCATGAAGAGGGCAAATGGATAACAGGTTACATCCAGCTGCCGGCTGGCTTCAACGTCAACAGAATATCTATTCCGAGCATACGCCTCAACGAAACAGTCCGAGTCGCTCCAGGAACAGTTCCAACCATCAGGGAGCAGAACGGAGTACAAACGCTGCTGGTCAAGTTCAGCATGCCTCAGGTCCAAGCGCTGTTTCATGGACCCGGAACATACGTCCTGAGGATAACTGGCAGTTTCACTGGAGACCCTACTAGAACTTTCGAAGGTTTCGAGACGTTCACTGTCACGTCCCCATCCGCTTCTCATTAATCGTCCCCATGTGATGCGTTCGGATCCGTTGCGCTCTCGGTGGTACGTCTGGAAAATTTCGAGGCTCTTAGGTTCGGGTCTGCGAGAGATTCGGATGGGTGTGGCGCCGTTGAAGCTACGGCCATTGGGTCTTTAGTTAACTGCGAGGTATTTGTTTTCAAGATAGCTTACGAGTCCGGATGGGTCGTATCCGTGGCCGAAGACTCGATTGAGTAGTTCCTTGGGTGGGTATGTTGCTCCGGGTTTGTGGATGTTTTCTGCCAGCCATCCCTTGAGTGCGGGAATGCTCTTGTCTCCCGTGATCGGGAGCAACTGTTTCTTTGTCAGAGTGTTCCAGAGCATTCCTGCGATCACGTTTCCGAGGGAGTAGCCTGGGAAGTTGGCGTATTGTCCCCAGCTCCAGTGTACGTCTTGTAGGACTCCTTTTGCATCGTCGGGTGGTCTCTTGCCGAGATATTCTTCGATCATATCGTTCCAGACGGAGGGAAGTTCTGACACTTGGACTGTGCCCTGTAGCATTTTCTTCTCTAGCTCGTACCTCATTGCGATGTGGAAGTTGTAGGTCAGCTCGTCTGCTTCTACCCGTATCAGGCTGGGTCTTACCGTGTTGAAGTATGAGTAGACCTGCCTCTCATCGTAGCGGGATAGGAAGCTGAGGTTGGTCTTGAGCAGGGGATAGGTCATGGATGTGAACTGTCTGCTTCTTCCTACAATGTTCTCCCAGAACCGAGATTGAGACTCGTGTACTCCGGAGGAGACGCCTGTCCCGGTGGGTGTGAAGTCCAGCTCGTGGTCCACTTGAAGCTCATAGAGTGCGTGGCCGCATTCGTGCATTACACTGAACATTGAAGCCTTGAAGTTCTTTGGCTCGTATCTCGTCGTGATCCTCACGTCATCGCCGGCAATCCTGGTCATGAAGGGATGAGTGGAAACATCCTGGCGGAATCTCTTTGCAGGCATTCGTAGCATGGCTATGAGTTTCTCGTTTACCTGTTTCAAAGCCCCAACATCATAGTCGAGATCTTCTATGGGATGTTTCTCGGGGAATCTTCCCTGTGAGAGAGTCTTGGCGAGGATCTTCTTGAGCTGTGGGATGAGCACTGAGAAGATCTGATCTAGATTATTGATGGTCAATCCTTCTTCAAAGATGTCCAGCAGCGCGTTGTAAGGATGGGTTGACGGGTTGAGGTGTTCGGCCTGTTTCCGTTTCAGGTCTGTTATTTTCTCAAGGTGGGGTTGAAATATTCCGAAGTCTGCTTTTTTCCGGGCTTCTCTCCAAGGGACAGCCGCCTCTACAGTCGCCTTGTTCAGCTGTTCTAGAAGCTCGGGTGGGAGTTTCTGATAGTAGTCGATCTCTCTCTTGATAACGCGGATTACTCCTCTCTCCGCATCGTTGAGGGTCTTCTGTCTCTCAGCTTTCTCGATGAGACCTACCAGGTCAATGGTCATCTTCTGACGTAGTAGCTCGATCTCTGCCTGGGCCTGGCCCCTTGCGGTTGCGCCGGCCTCCGGCATATTGATCTCCAAGTCCCATCCTAACAGGGCAGAGGTATGGGTCATCGCGGCGATCGGTTTGTACTTGGCTAGAAGGTCGAGGACCACGGGATTGCTGAACAGGGGCATTGAATCAGCGTTGATCCTTCAACTGTTCACTATCTAAAAACATTCGACCACTTTCGCAACAGCCTATCCTTCCAGATGAATTCAGATGACGGAGATGCAACTCACACACCATAAATAGCGAAGCCCCAAAGAATTAGTCAGGTCTAGACAAGAATGGCCGATGCCGTGTTTGTTGTTCTATTGCTCCTCCATGTTGGCTCAATAGTCGCGTGGATGGGAGGTGCTACGTTGTTCGTTTCGGTCTTGGCTCCCTCGCTAAGAAGAATGTCTCCCGCATCAAGAAGTGAATTCACCTTGTCCGCGCTTCCCTCGTACATGAGGTTCATTGGAGGAAGCTCTATCGCCGCCGCCGTAGCGGGTCTAGCCCTTTACGCCTACATTGCGCAAGCGGGTCCCCCTCTTGCACTCTCCGGCTCAGGTCTGATCTACATCCAAGTTGGAGCAGTCGTTACCCTCATAATTCTTCTGATCGCATTCGGTGTCCTAATACCAACTAGCCGGAAGCTTGTCGGACTGCTGAAGCAGGCGCAGAATCAAGCTGCACCTGCTAGTGAGGCTGCGACGTCTGCTCAGGTCGCAGGCTTGCAGAAGAGATTGGGCATGGCCGCTAGGCTCGGAGTGTTCTTGCTCGCATTGACGTTCATCTTGATGATTGTCGGGGCCAGCATCTAACAAACTATTCGTGCACCTAATCCGGCGCTAGCTGAATGGCTCTCGACCATTAGTTCTTGAGATTTCAGACCTTAGAGGAAACGACGTATTGGCCGGATTTCAGAAGAGCTCCATCCAGCAATAACTGCTTTTTGACCGCTTCCATGTCGGAACTCCATTTGAACCATCTTGGAATCTGGTCCTCCCGGGCGAGAATACATGCATCAACAGTCTTCACCAAGAGCTCGCTTAGGGCTTCACCGTAGGAGAGGCTAGAGTGACTCTTTCCCTTCTGGGTTCGGTTGCCCCATGTCTGCCAGACATTGGCATGCAAATGCTTCTCCGGATTAGGGTCTTCAACACCTACGATTAGCGCGTAGCTTTCTAGATTGGTCAGTGAACGGTGGAACTTGGAATTGTTTTCTTTGGGCTCCAGCTTGAGCTTCTTTCTCAAACGATCTGTGCGGATTGAACCCTCGCTCTCGATGCTTTCGAGAATCTTCAGTTCCAGATCCGAGAGAGTTCTTCCCTCGACCTCAGGGTCTTGGTGATGTTCCACTATGGGATCTAGGATCGGCCAGAGCTTGTTAGATACAAATGTCTTGGTTCGTTTGAATATTCGGGTGGCGAGAATATCGTTTTTCCCCTCGATATCTCGGGAGACGCGGGCTACTGATTGACCAGAGATCTTGATCGACCACCAGTCCAACCAACCGGTGAAGCCTTTCGCTGACGGTCTCCAAGGCTTGCCCAGTATTGCACTGATGAAGCTTGGAAGCTCGTTACCTCCAAGTGCCGAGACGAGCCCCCTATCATGAATGAACTCAATAATCTCAGCCTGGGTCTTCAGCCGGAGACTAGGCTTGAGTCGATGCTCGCGGACCCGGGTCGCTTCCGCTTTCTTGATCAGCGAGTTTGTCTTCGAGCTAGAACACTACCCGCGTTTTCTGGAAGAATGTATTTCCATACTCAGGTCAATGGCCGGAGCCGAGTGAGTGATTGCGCCAACAGAAATTACATCCACTCCGGTGCTCAAATAACTTGCAAGATTCTCTTTTCTTATCCCGCCTGATGCTTCGAGTAAGACCTGGTCTCGGAGATTCTCGACCTTCAACATGGCCACTGATCTTTCCACTTCCTTTGGCGTCATGTTGTCGAGCAAGATGATGTCCGCTCCTGCCTTGGCAGCCTCTACGGCCTGGTCCGGGGTCGTCACTTCGACTTCGATCTTCTTTGTGAAACTCACCGTCCCTTTCGCTTTCCGAACAGACTCGGTGATCGGACCGGCGAGTGCCAGATGATTATCCTTGATCAAGATAGCATCATCTAACCTTAGACGATGCGTATCACCGCCTCCAAGCTGGACTGCTCTCTTCTCAAAGTATCTCAGACCCGGAAGGGTCTTCCTAGTACACGAAATCCTGACCCTGCCATGACTCTCTTTGTCGGCGATTGACACTAAGTCTGCTGTTGCGGTTGCGACGCCCGACATGTGGGACAGCAGATTCAACAATGTACGCTCAACCCCCAACAACGCACGCGCGGGGCCGATAGCCGAGAGAATCACGGAACCCGCCCTAACACGCTCACCATCATGAGCCCTAGCGGTTCCATGACAACCCGTCAGTTCGAGAAGAGCGACAGACTCTTCAATTCCGGCGATGACCGCGTTCTCTTTGCAGACAACTCGCCCCTCGGCCCTTAGCTCAGAGTCTAATAGAGCATTAGTGGTAATGTCTCCGTATCCGATGTCTTCAGCCAAGAAGGATCTGATCGCGTCTTCTACAACCGTTCTAGTAAGGTCCAAGGCTCAACCACCGAAATTCTTCAAATGCTCGGTATAAGAGATACGCCAAAATTTTGGACGTTTGCACGAGTCATGATCTGCATTTGCGTCTAGCGGGAAAACGTCGACTCGTCTATTCGTCCCTATCTCTTGATCTAGTGATGTGATCGAGATATCTACGGTTGACGCTAGACAGTACCATCAACCTCAGAGAACCTCCAGTCTGCTTGTTTCTCGCTTCGCATCCATAGTATTATATGCGGAAACGGACCTTTGCGCCTTTGTGAGCGATGGGTAGGCACTCCACCACGTCTGTGGGAGCCGCTGTCAATCGCGATGCTAGACTCCAGTTAATTCTCATGCTGCTCTTTCTAAAGAGGTCAAGAGATTCGTGCCCAGAAGAGAGTCCAGCAACTTTTTCGCTCTCTCTAAACCGCGACGTAAAGCAGCGCTCTGCTTCAAGGAAAGAGTGCGTGGCTACATCAGGCTTTTCGTAACGTATGAGATGTGAAGTGAGGATTCACTCGACACGTATTATCGGGAAGCTAGTGGCGGCTCTTCCAGAGAAATGAGGGCGAGGCCCCCAGGGTAAGAAACCCGAACCAAGAGGGTCGCAAGACGCTCTTGGGTGGTCATCAGGTTAAGATATCCTGGGGACCTTGCTAGAACTTCAGCACTCTGCGTATTATAATAGATTATAGCTCTCGAACAGATGTGTAGATAGCCGGAGAAGTCTCTCACCTTCCCAGAACCATATATTTTTTTGTAAAGCCGAAGATATTTTTACTATCCGGGTCGATAGTCAGTTGTATCATATAGCAACACACACTACCACAAGTGTTATATTTTCAAAAGCTGCCTACCGACGTTTTGGTCATCAGGTTGAGGAACCGTACAGATTGTGCTCTAGGATACTTTGCGAGCACGATTTCGCATCGTGGATCTAGATTCATTCAGCTTCCCGCCTCTCCTGAAACCCGGGAGAAAAGTGGCAACTGAATAGAGCGATAGAAAGGAGTCTCAAAGCGCTCATTCTCTGCCTAATCATATTCTTCGGTAGTACCATAGCTTTCGAGCTCCTCGTTCGCGAGGCGCAATCGTCGACCGCAAATGCTACGCCGGCTGGAACCTTGTTTGATAATTTCGTAATCATCGCGATGGAGAATCAGAATCTTCCCAGTGTCTTCGGCAACTCAAATGCTCCGTTCATTAACAGTCTCCTAGCGACGGGCGCCTACAGCACCGACTATCAGGGCTATGGCGCGAGTGGACGATCGATAAACGGTTGCTCAGCCGGTTGTTACCTAGCACTCACTGCTGGGAGCGACTTGGGCAAGAGTGATTCCTATTGCCCTCGTGCATCCGCACCCTGTCTCACTGTTCCAAATCTCATAGACAGTCTGACCGCAGCCGGGCTTACCTGGGAGACGTATTGTGAAGGCGGATGTCCAAGAGGCGCGGATCATTATCCGTTCCTAGCCTACACCAATACCTATGGTAGCCCGAACTCGTTCCTAGGGGGTTCTATTTCCCCATCAGACTTCATTGCCGCAGCCAACTCTGCCAATCCGCCTAACTTCCTCTGGTTCACACCGACAGACAATCACAACATGCATGATAACTCAGTCTCGTCAGGAGACGCGTACATCAAGAGTTTCTTGGTCGGCTCTGGCACCATAAGCAGCCCCGCTACAGGTTCCCTCTTCGCAAGCACTCTATTTCAGCCAGGCCACAGAACACTGTTCGTGCTCTGGTGGGACGAGAACAACCAGCCTCCCGAACTCTTCTACGGATCCAACGTCAAGAAAGCATACGTCTCAAACACGCCCGCCTATGATCACTATGCACTTCTAAGACTCATAGAGAACAATTGGAGACTGTCTTCGCTAACCACCAACGATGGCTCTGCTACGCCTATGACAGAGTTCTTCGGCTCAAGCACATCACTGCCAATCTCGACAAGCTTCACGTATCTTCCGTCAAGTCCATTTGCGAATGCCGTTATCAGCTTCACAGGAGCAGCAGTCGGCGGAACAGCTCCATACGCCTACTCCTGGAATTTCGGAGACGGAGGATCAGCAACCGGCCTAACCGCGGCTCATTCATACGCCACCAGCGGAAACTACACGACCACTCTAACGGTAATGGACAGTGCTAGTGCCTCGGCCAAGTCTTCTCAGACAGTCCTGGTCGCTCCAATTCCAGCACTGCGTGCAAGCTTCACCTTTGCCGCAGCTCAACCTTGGTCCGGGCAGTCGGTCGTATTCACCGGCACCGCAACGGGAGGACTATCGCCATACACTTACGGCTGGAATTTTGGAGACGGAAGTTCAGGCAGCGGACAGACGCCGACCTATACCTACAACACAGTAGGCAATTTCACCGTCTCGCTCGACGTGACCGATTCTCTCAAGGCCTCCGTCATCACTTCCCAATTGATCATCCTCCCACTTCAGCTACAATTCGCAACTAGCATCGCATTCTCACCCGCTAACCCTACAGTCAATTCCACGATCGTATTTACCTGCACCCCTGTGAATGGAGTCGCACCGTACACGTTTAATTGGAGCTTCGGAGACAATAGCAACGCTACTGGAGGTACTGTAAGTCACATCTACAATGTGACGGGGACGTTCACGGTATTGCTCAACGTTACGGATAACGCAGGCTCCGTGACCAGAACCAGCCTGTCCATCACAGTATCAACTGGTCCTCTTGTGATCGGCTGGGGCGGCGTCTCCCTTAACGAGGTAGGAAAATTCGCAGCCAGTAATCCTCCGAGTTCGGTCTTTCCTGGAGAACCAGCGAGCAACATGGAATCCGTTGTGATGCTGATGCAGTCGAAAGGCATGAATGGTATCAGAGTATCCTGGGACCCATCCTGCACGACATCGCCCAGTCCCATCGGCGCAAACTATACCGCAGCCCGAGCATTAACAGCAGTCCAGATTGCCAGCTACTACCACTTTTGGATAATCTTCGACTATCATGGCTACACGGACCCGTTCACTCCCGCAACATCCGCCTGCTGGCTCAGCTTTTGGGCGGGAGTAACTAACCAGTTCAAGGACAGCTACAACCAGATCATCTGGGAACCCGAGAATGAGCCTAGATACGGGTTTACCGGCTCAGCGTGTTCAGGAGCAATCTCCTGCGTAGCGGTCCTCTCTAGCCAGTATCAGATATTCATTAACCAGACCCGCGCCCAGGGCGACACACACTGGATAATAGTCGAGAACATTTGCAGCTATGGCTGCGGGCTCGACGCTAACGGGGATGGAAGCCTGCCGGGAGCAGTCAATGGATATCCCACTGTCACTGACCCCGCCGGCCACGTTTTCATCTCGCTCCACTCTTACCTAAACAATCCGATATTATGGACATACAACGGTGCAGATGAGTACGCCCGAGGCTATTACGACACGGTCCTTGCTGGAATCGCGAAGACCGGCTGGCCCGCACTCAACACCGAAGGCGGAGCAGACGCGTTCGTTGGTGTAGGCGGTCCAAATGCAACTCTAACTGGCTCAGCAGGATACAATAACATCACACTCAGATTCATCCAGACACTAACAAATCTCTACGACTCAGCCCCGACTCGGATAGGCTATACCTGGTGGACAGCTGGAGACTGGACCAACACCCCAGGCGCTGGATCCCTTGGTGCTTTGCAATGCAGCAGCAAACCTCAAGGCTGGGGCTGTCTACTCCAGAACAAGCCTATCTCTCCCATCCCACCTCGACCCCCCTCAGGGGTGACCTATACCCTGAGCTTCCAGGGCTACGACTACGATGGCGCCAGTGAAGAAACTCTCCGGCTCAACGACAACCTACTGGCTACCTTGCCAACCAGCAATAATCCTCAGAATGCAGCAGTGTTCAGGACCTTCACACTGAACATTACATCCCTTATCATGCACGGCAACAACACCCTGACACTCACTCATACCCAATGGGATTGCGGAACAGTCGACAGCACGAAGAATGTAACGATAACCGATCCAACTGGGACAGTCATATTCACAGATCCAACCCTGCGTCCTCTAGGCTGCACTCAATGGATCACTTACAGCTTCTCGATCAACAACATGTCTCCCGCAGCTGCAATATTCCCCGCATTCAACTTCACAGTCAGCCCAGCATTGGCGCAGACCGGGACTCCGACGGCAACCTCCGGGGGAACATTTCTCGCTTTGAGTAAGAACTTCACGACAAACCCGACTGCGCCCTCCAGAGCACTCTTGTTCCAGGACATGCTAGCAACGCCACTATAGGCCGATGTCCAAGACACTAACTCAGCTAGTCGTTCTTTCCAGCAAGAGTAAACTTCAGAGCTGTGAGAGATGTGGGCTCGACTTGGGTGTCGGAGAAGTCGTTGTCTCGAGGCCTTGCTCAAGAGGTAGAAGGAAATATTACTGCAGGAACTGCTTCGTCGATGCAAGAGGAGAGATTATTACAATTCCAATGTCGGAAGCTGTAGAGAGAATGCTTCCCCGATACGAGATTTTCGGATAAGTCAAATCGGTAGTTGTTTCTGCGAGTAGTCTAGTTGCGTCTAGGTTTCTTGGAGTCTCGCTCTCTTACAATCCTCTCGACATGGTCGATAATGGTTTTCAGAGTGGTGCCGGGACCATAATTTCCAGTAATTCCTAGCTTCTCTAGCCGAGGCTTGTCGTCATCAGGAATTATTCCGCCACCCACAAGCAGAATATCATCCCCGCCCTTTTCTCGGATAAGCTTAGCGACTTTGGGAAAGGCTGTCATGTGGGCGCCGTTGAGTAGGCTCATGGCAACCACGTCTACGTCCTCGTCGATGGCCATCTGGGATACTTGTTCGGGTGTTGCGAGGAAGCCGGTGTAGATTACTTCCATTCCTGCGTCTCGGAGTGCTCGGCAGAGAATGAGGGCGCCTCTGTCGTGACCATCCAGCCCAGGCTTGGCGACTAGGACCCGAATTCTCTTGTTATGGCCAGGCGCTGGTTTCTTCTGGGGCAAAGGCGAATCTACACTGCATTCAGTCATATCTCAATAATTAAGGGCTATTGATTGATCGCGCCAGCTTTATTTCGAGGAAAGTCTCGGACCCTAAGAGAGGTTTCCTAAAGTGCAACAGGTTCAAGTTCCAAAAATCTCTATCTCGAATACCGTACTGAATTGGCTACTAGAGGAGGATGAGCCGTCAGCTCGCTATCGTACTCTGGCTGATCTCCAGGAGAGAGGTCAGAACGATCAAAGCGTAGTCACCACTCGGAACCGTATCGGAAAAGTCGGTTGGGCGTCGAAGATTCTAGCCAAACAGAAAGAGAACACATACTGGGACAACCCCAAGTCATGTTATGTTCCAAAATTCTCTGCATGTTCCTGGCAACTCGTCGTCTTGGCGGACCTAGGAGTCTCTTCCAAGGACCCGCGCGTGAGCAGAGCCGTTGATCATTTTCTAGAACTTCACAACGTAGAGACAGGCGGAATCTCACTTCGACCAAAAGGACATGAGAAATTTGAGGCGCATATCTGCGCGACCGGAAACATGGTTCGAACCCTAGCAAAGATGGGATACGCTGAAGATCATAGGGTCCTTCGTGCAATGGATTGGCTTTTGTCGAAGCAACTAGCCGATGGCGGCTGGAACTGTTCACCTGCTGGAAAGCATGGATCCTTCATGTCGGTAATCCAGCCCCTATGGGCTCTGTCAGAAATGATGGCGCACGACGCGAGGCAGGGATGGGAAACCTCGGCGAAGAGAGGAGCAGAGTTTCTACTGAATCATCAGGTCTACCGGTCTGACAAGGATGATTCTGTCGTGATGCTTGATTTTCTACGATTGCACTACCCCTTGCACTATTGCTACGATTTTCTGCACGGATTGCGCGTTATGACAGAGCTGGGCGTCAAGAATGACCCAAGGATGAACGATGCCACCTCCCTTCTCTTGGAAAAGAGATTGCCCGATGGAAAATGGAATCTGGACGGTGTCTACCGAGGGTGGCGACATGCTCATGCGATGCATGGGGAAGAGACCGTTTCTCGGCCTGAAGAGCGAGAACTGATCACCCAAGGGTGGGGACCGGAGAGAGCGTTACAAATTGAGGAAGCTGGCAAACCCAGCAAGTGGATAACACTGCAAGCCCTCCTAGTGCTAAAGAGGCTCGGGCTTCTCGCCCTAGAACAGTAACTGCGAGCTATCGATCGTCGTCGTGTTCGATTCGTTCTTGTAACGCTCTCAGCCGCTTTCGGTTTTCTTCAAGCTCGTCAGAGGTATTCGGACCGATACGCTTGGCGCGCACTCGACGCTGTTGCATATCCTCTTCTAGAAGCTTGCGCTTACGAGTCTCTTCCTGCATCTTGAAGACAAGCTTCGCTTCCTCCCACGGGGGCAGACGCTTCTTCTCTGGCATACCTGACTACTACCTAGCCGCGATCTAGAAGAACTAGAATGAGTAAATAGAATCTCAAATACTTTCAGGTTCGTCAGTGACGGGACCTCGCCGGATTTCGGAAAAATGTTTCCTAACATAGTGTTCACGTTTAATAGCGACCCCCTTTTTCGGTCGGCTCCTGAACGTCATTGCATCAAGACATTCTCACCGATGACACACTTACCTTTGCGGAGAAGATCATTAGCGTTCGAGCGGATGGTGGGGAGAAGACCCATCATCCCGGAGACATTACTGTAATTCCCGCCGACCTAGCGATGGCGCAAGACAGCACTGGACCCCTGGCCATCAAGGTCTTCGTCGAGATGGGCGCCCCGAAGGTCTGGGACCCATCCAAAATCCATCTGGTGATTGATCATTCGTTCCCTGCTCCGGATGAGAAGGTCGCTAATCTTCATCATTTGGTGAGAGACTTCGTGAAGAAGTATGGCGTCCGGCTTGTGGAAGGAAGCATTTCTCACCAGCATCTCCTTGAGAACCATGTCGTCCCAGGAATGGTTCTGTTCGGGGCTGACTCTCATACATGTCAGGGTGGAGCCGTGGGGGCTTTCGCCACGGGGATCGGTAGTTCGGAGATGGCCGCCGTGTGGACCTCTGGAAAGCTCTGGGTGAAAGTTCCGGAGTCAATCAAGGTGAACCTCTCTGGCCAGTTCAAGAAGGGAGTCTTTGCTCGCGATGTAATCTCGCATTTCATCTCGACGGTAGGAGAGGATGGGGGAAATTATCGGTCAATAGAATGGAAAGGTCCCGCAGTCAAGGATCTATCCCTGGCCTCACGAGCCTGTATCAGCAACAATTCCATGGAGTGTGGATGCAAGCTCTCAATATTCGAAGTGGACTCAGCCACACAGGAATATTTCAGGTCGGTCAATCGTAAGCCAATGTACGAGATTCACGCCGGTCCTAAAGCTAGCTACAAGGACGAATACGATATCGACCTTGGAAAGCTGGGTCCCGAAGTTGCAGAGCCCGGAAACGTTGACAAGGTAAAGGAGGTCGGAGAGGTCGAGGGCACACCAATCGATCAGGCATTCATCGGGTCTTCGACAAACGGACGATACGAAGATCTTGCTGTCACAGCCAAGATTCTGAAGGGTCACAAAGTAAAATCTGGAACCAGATGCATCATCACCCCCGCCTCCAAGAGCATTTTCGAACAAGCCATCAAGAACGGACTAGCGGAGACATTTCTCCGGTCCGGAGCGGTCTTCACCAACGCCACCTGCGGCGCTTGCGTAGGAACACACCTTGGAGTTCTAGGAGAAAATGAGGTCTGCATATCATCCTCACCCCGCAACTACATAGGCCGAATGGGCGCGATGACCTCGAAGATCTATCTCTCGTCCCCCGCAACAGCTGCAGCCTCCGCCATAGAAGGAAAAATCGCGGACCCTAGGAGATACCTATGACAGTCCCTAGTATTCTGAAGGGCCGGACCTGGGTCTGGCCAGATGACGTGAACACTGACATAATCATACCATTCCGATTCAAAGCCCGGACCAACGACCTGGTAGAAATGGCCAAGTATGCCATGTATGGATTTGACCCTGAGTTTTACAAGAAGGTGAAACCCGGAGACCTATTTGTCGCTGGAAGGAATTTTGGAGGAGGCTCTAGCCGGGAGCAGGCGCCTGTTGCTATCAAATACTCCAACGTCGCTGCAGTCATAGCAGAAAGTTTCGCTCGAATCTTCTACCGTAACTGCTTCGCGATAGGTCTCCCAGCACTGGAGGTTCCCGGAATCACTAAGCAAGTGAAGCAATTCGATGAGATTGAGGTAGACTTACAAGACTGGTCCGTCAAGACTCGAGATGGCAGCGTACATCCGGCACTCAAGGTTCCCGATTTCCTTCGCGGACTGATGCGGGAAGGCGGACTAGTGGAGTACTACAAGCGTCATCACAGCTTTCCATGGGAGGTACTCGAATCCAAGGTTACCACGCGCTAACATCACACCTCGTCCCCAGTCGAGTCGATGGTAAGCTTACCTATGTTGGCAGAGATTGGTAACAAACTGTTCTCGTCCAAGTCAACATGTAGTCGTGGCTGAATCAGAGGCTTGTCATTCAGTCAGAAGAAATTCCCGCTTAGCTCAGGACTCCTCTTAGTTATCGCCTTGATCGGTACGTTAGCGATAGGCGTGGCATCATTTCTGCTAATTGTCCTGGGACGTGGTGGTCCCTCACTCGCAGGATACGGCGTCGGATCGATGTCTCTCTTCGCATTCCTTCTAACAATTCAAGTCCTGCACGGGAAGAGTGAGAGCAAAGACGACTTTGTGAAAAAGGGAGCGGTCCGAACTGCAATCGCGACGTCATTCACGGTTGCATATCTAATGCTCCTCGCGCTAGGCCTCGACTCAGGACTCGGGCTCAATCTCAACAATGGCCTTCTAGCAAACTTCCATCTAGTCTACATATTCACCATAGGAACATATTTCGTAACAGCAAGCTTGGAAAGAATCGTCGACCTAGTAAAGGGAAAATCGTCACTCTTCAGCTAACCCTTCCGAGAGAAGAGGAGAAAAGCACTCTCACGACGCAGAAATAAAATTCTTGACCCGTTTTTTCCGGAGGACTCCCGCCAGGTGGCGGGTTTTCTCGCCGACGATCCTTCTTTAGAACGCAGAATAGGCTCGATCAAGATCTTCGAAACGGTACTCTTGCCCTTGGGACAGGGGTGAACCAATCGTGGTTACGGAACCCTTAGTTTAGATTTGAGATTGGGGCGCATTTTACGCTATTTTTTACTTATCGGCAGTTTGCCTTCTCGCCTCTCTTACCAGTGTGTCTATCTTCTGAGAAATCTCGCCAATTCGATCATAGAGCATGTCGCTCTTGGCAGGATCCGTATTCAGCCTGAACTCTCGAGAAGCCTCCTCAAACTCTGTACATACATCACAATAATGCATACCGATAGGAAGATTGCGTAATTTCACGGATCTCTCTTCTCTCAGACAATTCGCGCAGCGCATGAAATAGGAATGCCACCTCTATTAGTTATGAGTCATAGACGGATCCGAATCCTCCAGCGATACGCAATTGGTAAGAATCCAAGTCAAGACATACAGGAAAACATACCTCACGAAGAGGAAAGGGGATTATCGGTGTCGTTCATACTTCATCTACATCCCGAAAAACTTGGCCGAACCTCTCATCGGCAAGGACTTGAGGTTGACTAAGAATAATTCGGTCATCATGATCGAACCAACATCCTCTTGACACAGCGCCGTTCAACTCAATCTTGTTCTAGCTCTTCTCGGAAATCAGAGAGGGTTTCTCTACGGGAGACAAAACTCTGCCGACATGATCTTGAGTTTTCCACCCCCCAAGTTTCCTCAAGATGGTTCATGCGAAGGCTTTGCGCAATTATTGTGAGGTCGGAGACACTCGGACTTTAATGAGCCAAAACGCCCGGGGAGACCTCCAATGTTCAACCCACCGAGGACGGTCCTTCAAGAAGTCCATCTAAGGATCAGCGCGGAAGTGTGGAAGGCTCTTCGAGAATACGCGGAGTTTGCCGGTGAATATTCACTGAGTCAAGCTGTAAGAAAACTACTACGAGAACGCCTAACGGAACTAGGTTTCCTCAAAGAAAAAATGCGGCTCGACAAATAATCCCTCCACCATCCCGAACCGGGATTTTTGAGGCGCGGTCTCCTAATATATTTCCGTCGACATATAGAGGTCAGCCGAAGACGGCGACGGTCAAAACGCTGTAGACGCCCGAATGGCGTGATGCCAGCGATTCTCCTCGCCCGGGACAACCGGGGAGGCACCAGCAATTAGAGGACAAATTCGCATAAAACAACTCATATCCCGAAGCTATGTCCAAAACATCGGCAACACGATCCCGCTCTACATTAGCCAGTTCAAGAATGTCTGGGACAGCATGAGAGAACTGATGGACCTCTCCGTTGCACAAGGCTTCCCAGGAGTCTTCTTCGTCGATCCCGCGGAAAACCTCCACGTCGTCCCTCTAGGCGCTCAAGGAGCCGCCAACTGGGGAACCGATCCTATTCCTGCCACCTATGGCACTACACTCGCCACAGGAGTGAACCTAGTAACATACCGGTTTCCTCGAGACGTCAAGAGCCTCCGGAACCGGGTCCACTACTTCGGTGTCAGCCAGAATCCAGGCAAGTATGGCGCATGGACGGAGCAGACGGCCAGTAGCTGGGGTAGCGAGAGGCTCATCGCTGGGACCTCAGCCACATTCTCAGACGACAGTTCGATTGTGGCCACCGGGAAATATTCTGTCAAATGTATTCTCACAAACGGGGGAAGTGCGCACTACGGGGGCGGCATGTTCTATCCTGCGGCCAAAGACCTAGGGCTTAACA
>WNEZ01005672.1_pt1 | contig 21476 bp, 12 predicted proteins | sample 5400521 | NCBI WGS metagenome assembly WNEZ01 (sample SAMN13153339, study PRJNA577476) | soil metagenome | isolation source: 120 cm saprolite under Douglas fir tree site 2 hole 1 replicate 1 | place: USA:California | collected 2015-04-18 | reverse complement strand
TAGTGCACGTCGCCGCGAATGACGGCGCAGGGCCAGACGCCGGAGTCTTCTCCGATGATCACGTCGCCGATGACGACAGCGGCGGGGTCGATGTAGGCGGAAGCGGCGATTTGCGGGCGCTTGCCGCGATAGGAGCGGATCATGCTATCCCTTTGATTTGCCCATAGATACGGACGGGCGCGGCATGCCGTGCCCTTACGCGCGAAGCGCACACACGCCGCGAAGTGAAGATAACATCCGAGTGGAGAACTGACAAGGAAGCGCGGCCAGAGGGTCGTTTCTCACAATGCTTTGTCAATACCCAACTGGATCTTGTTTTTCCCTCTTCTTCTGCTTACAAGGTGGGAACGGAGGTGCCATAACGTGATCGAAATACAAGACGGAATCGAGGGTAAGACATGCGGGAAATGTGGGCTGTGGAAGCCGCTCGGTGAGTTTTCACCGGATTCGTCCAAGCCTGCATCACAAGGCCACAGACACTGTCGCTGCAAGGAATGCAAAGCCGAAGACCAGCGCGAGCGGTATGCGTCAAACAAGCAACTCCGTCTGAAACTTGAAAAAGTTTTGGTCTCGCAGTTCGGGATAGCACCGTCTGAAGTTGCAAAGACTCTGCCAGATAGTCAATCGATCTGGACGCTCGGGCCGCCGGAGGTGCCAGCGAGCTCGGCGAGGCGGGCGGTGACGGCACGGGCGAGGCTATAGAGGCTTTGCGCGGCGGGCGCGGATTCGCCCTGCGTGGCGACGGGCTTGCCGGTGTCGCCGCCGATGCGGATGCGCGGATCGATTTCGATTTCGCCGAGGACAGGAACGCCGTATTCCTTGGCGGTTTTGGCGCCGTCGCCGTGGCCGAAGATGTCGATGGGTTCGCCGCAATGCGGGCACGTGAAGGTGCTCATGTTTTCGACGACGCCGAGGACTTCGACGTTGACCTGGCGAAACATTTCGATGGCTTTGCGGACATCGGCGAGGGCGACGGTGGACGGCGTGGTGACGACGACGGCTCCGGTAACGGCGACGGTCTGGATGAGCGTGAGCTGGACGTCGCCGGTGCCGGGCGGGAGATCGATGATGAGGTAGTCGAGCTCGCCCCACTCGACGCTGCGGAGAAACTGCGTGATGACGCTGTGAAGCATGGGGCCGCGCCAGATCATGGGCTTGTCGCCGGGATTGAGCAGGCCCATGGAGATCATTTTCAGGCCGGAGATTTGCACGGGGATGATGCGTTTGTCGGCGGTGGCCTGCGGCTCCTGCAACGTGCCGAGCATGATGGGGACGTTGGGGCCGTAAACGTCGGCGTCCATGAGGCCGACTTTGTGGCCGAGCTTCGAGAGAGCGAGCGCGAGGTTGACGGCGACGGTGGTTTTGCCGACGCCGCCCTTGCCGCTGGCAACGGCGACGAGATTTTTTACGCCGGGGATCGGGTGGCGTTCGGGCATTGGTTGGGGGGCTGGGGGCATGCTTCAGTTCCTTCTACTTTCGTGTCCGGCGGCGAGAACAAAGGATAGTTGGCTGCGTAGATAGGGCGCAGCATGCTGCGCCCCTACAAAAAAAGCAGATTCCTCGCTTCGCTCGGAATGACGGCATTGGCGTTCGTAGTGAATCATACGCTTGCGCCGTGGCACTTTTTGTACTTCTTGCCGGAGCCGCATGGGCAAGGTTCGTTGCGGCCGACCTTGGCGCCGGCGCGCACGGGCTTGGGCGCTTCGGCCTGCGCGGGGCCAGTCTGATACTGCAAATCGCGCTGATGGCGCTGCTGGCGGCGTTCGATTTCGCGCGCAACGCTCGGCAAATGCTGCGGCTCGCTGGCGCGTGCGGCGGCGCTGGCGATGGCCGCGTCTGCGCGTGGACGCACCGGCTGCGGTGGCGGCGTGGGCTGGCCCGCGCCCTGCGCAGGCGGTTGTTCGCCCTGCTGCATCTGGATGTGAAAGAGATAGCGAATCGTTTCGTTGTCGATGCGCGCCATCATGTCTTCGAAAAGGATGAAGGCTTCTTTCTTGAATTCGACGAGAGGATCTTTTTGGCCATAGCCGCGGAGGCCGATGCCTTCCTTCAAGTGGTCGAGCGAGAGAAGGTGATCCTTCCACTGGGAATCGACAACGTCGAGGATGATGCGGCGTTCGAGCCAGCGCATGAGGTCGGCGCCAAACTGTTTTTCTTTTTCCTCGTAGCGTTTGATGACGGCTTCGACGGTGGCATTAGCGAGCTCATCGTGGCTAAGCGTCGCTGGATCCGCGCCGGCGGCTTTCAAGTCGACGCCGAACTGGGCGTGAGTTTCCGCGAGGAATTGCGTGACATTCCACTGATCGGGGTGCTGGTCACGCGAGCAGAAGGTGTCGACGAGTTCGCGGGCGACATCTTCGGCGATGCCGAGGATGTAATCGCGCTGGTCTTTGCCTTCCAGCGCAGAGCGGCGAATGGCGTAGATCGTCTCGCGCTGCTTGTTCATCACGTCGTCGTATTCGAGGAGGTGCTTGCGCGCGTCGAAGTTTTGCGCTTCGACGGATTTTTGCGCGTTCTCGATGCGGCGCGAGATGAGCTTCGATTCGATGGGAACGCCTTCGGTCATACCCAGGCGGTACATCAGCGCCTTGACGCGCTCGCCGCCGAAAATGCGCATGAGGTCGTCTTCGAGCGAGAGGAAAAAACGCGAGGAGCCGGGGTCGCCCTGGCGGCCGGAGCGCCCGCGCAACTGATTGTCGATGCGGCGCGCTTCGTGGCGCTCGGTGCCAAGGATGTGCAGGCCGCCGAGCGCGACGACTTCATCGTGCTCCGCTTTGCACTGCTCGGCGAACTGTTCGTAGATGGGTTTCCACTGATCCGCGGGAACTTGAAAAATTTTGCCTTCGTTTTGAAATAGGACCATGGGGACGGCGGGCTGCGCGCCGTTGCCGCTTGCGGGATCAGCGCCGATGACCGCGGGCGCGGCGGCGTAGGGCATGGCCAGTTTGTTTTTCAGGCAGTGATCGCGGGTCATCTGCTCGGGATTTCCGCCGAGGAGAATGTCGGTGCCGCGGCCGGCCATGTTGGTGGCCACGGTGACGGCGCCTTTGCGGCCGGCTTGGGCGACGATGCGCGACTCACGCTCGTGTTGCTTGGCGTTGAGCACCTGGTGCGGAATGCCCACTTTTTTGAGCAATTCGGAAATCGTTTCGGATTTCTCGATGGAGATCGTGCCAACGAGCACGGGCTGGCCGCGTTCATAATAGTGGCGGATGCCGCTGGCAAACGAGTTGTCTTCCTGAAGAATGCCGCTGACGACGGCTTCGAACTTTTCTTTCTCGGTGCGGTAGACGACGTCTGGATGCTCCTTGCGGATGAGCGTGCGGTTCGTGGGAATGACGGTGACGTCTAGCTTGTAAATCTTGCCGAATTCGGCGGCTTCCGTTTCCGCAGTGCCAGTCATGCCGGCGAGTTTTTTGTACATGCGGAAATAATTCTGGAAGGTGATCGTAGCGAGGGTCTGGTTTTCGCGCTCAATCTTGACGCCTTCTTTGGCTTCGACGGCCTGGTGCAAGCCATCGGACCAGCGGCGGCCGGGCATCTGGCGTCCCGTGAATTCGTCGACGATGATGATCTCTCCGTCTTTATTTACGTAGTCAACGTCGATTTTGTACAAGGCGTGGGCGCGCAACGCTTGGTAGACGTGGTGCATGATCTCGATGTTGACGGGATCAGACATGTTAGTGAGGCCGAGCAGGCGCTCGCACTTGCTGAAGCCTTCTTCCGTGAGCGTGGCGGTGCGGTGCTTTTCGTCGAGGGTGTAGTCGATGTCCTGAATCAGCTTAGGGATGATCTTGTCGATCTTGGCGTACTTGTCGGTGGACTCCTCAGATGGGCCGGAGATGATCAGCGGCGTGCGAGCTTCGTCGATGAGGATGGAGTCGACTTCGTCGACGATGGCAAAGTGATGGCCTCGCTGGACGCAATTGGCGAGGTCGTACTTCATGTTGTCGCGGAGGTAGTCGAAGCCGAACTCGTTGTTGGTGCCGTAGGTGATGTCGGCGCCGTAGGCAGCACGGCGCTGTTCGTCGTCGAGGTCGTGGACGATAACGCCGACGGTGAGGCCGAGCGCGCGATAGAGCGGGCTCATCCATTCGGCGTCACGGCGGGCGAGGTAGTCGTTCACGGTGACGATGTGAACACCGCGGCCCGTGAGCGCATTCAGCACGGCGGGGAGCGTGGCAACGAGGGTTTTGCCTTCGCCCGTCTTCATTTCGGCGATCTTGCCTTCGTGCAGAACAATGCCGCCGATGAGCTGCACGTCGAAATGGCGCATGTTCAGGAAGCGGCGGCCCGCTTCGCGCACGAGAACGAAGGCGGGCATGATCGCAGGCTCCAAGACTTGCTGCAAAGTTTCTTTATAGGAGGTTTCGCCGGGATCGGCATCTTTGAGCTGTTCTTGCACCCCCGTTTTGAGTTCCGCGAAGCGTGTTTTGAGCTGCTCGTCGGAGAGCGCCTTCACTTCCGCTTCGCGCGCATTGATGTCGGCGATAACGGGCTGCAGTTTCTTGATGTCGCGCTCATGCTTGGTGCCGATAAAGCGCGCGATGACGCTGTCGATGAACTTGGCTAAATCCATGAAAGGTTACGCCGTCTCCTGACGGTGTTCTGAGTGCAAGGGCACACCGGCCGTTGCAGCGAGGCCAATGCAAACATCTTATTCTAACTGGTTGGACGCGTCCGCGCCAAGAATCGCCACAGGCGGGCTTACAGGCAAAGAAATTTGTGAGCGTTACCTTTTTCAGCGGGAAACTACGGCTTCGGCGGGCACCGGAACGCCATTCTCGTCCGATGCCGCGGCGTTGTGAGAAAGATTATCCGCGAGGAGGCGGCGGTACTTGCTGCGTTCTTCGAGATTCATGTCGATGATTTCGAAGGCCATATCCTGAGCGCGGTAATCACGCATGAGCGCGGTGGCTTGCAGATTGCGCAGGCCGAGTTGCAATCGCAGTTGCAACTGCGTTCCGGGGGCGAGGTGACGGCTGATGGTCGCGACGCCGCCCGTGAGGCTGGCGGTCTTGATTTCGAGGCGGCAGTTGTCCTTGAGATTCGTGCTCACAGCGGTCACCGGCTTACGCAAGCGAACACGGGTGTGCCGCCGCTGCCGGACAAATTTGGAATTCGTGGCGAGTTCGAGTGGCGCGAGGGCCAAGTCGTCCTTTTCGATTCCACTCTTGGGCAAGAAATCGCGGGCCCACTCCGGGTCCAGTTTTACCAGCGCCTGGAGCGCAGCAATGCGGAGTTCGTGTGGATGGACCCAGCCGAACATTTTTTTCGACTCCGCAACACGCTTGAGTGTCGTCAGGGTTTCCGGCGCGTGGATGCGGCCCAGCGCTTCAATAGCTTTTGCGCGGAGATAGGTTCCGCCCCCTACCGGAAGGTCTCCATCGGCCACAGTGAGCAGCCGCCCCAGGGCTTCGCGTTCCCCGGTGACCCCGATCTCATCAATCACCAGGGGCATCACCAGGGGATCGACGTGATCAAGAAGCCCGAGAAGAATCCGGCAACGCCCCGGCGCACCGCTCGCCGAGACCTGGCGGACGATGCGATCTTGCGAGGCTTTGGAGAATTCCTTCATCCGCGCGGGCAGGAACACTTCCGCCGCCTGCGGATCTAGCTTGCCGAGCAGCCCGGCCATCTCCACGACTGCCGATATGGGTCCGCCACGCACCGTGCTGCGCAAATACTGCAGGCCCTCTTCGCCCAGGTCTGACGCCAGATTCGCAACCTGCTCCGCGTCATCGCGCAGACTGCAACGATTGAAGCGCACCGAGAGGTGCTCCATCGCTGTTTGAGGGATCTGCTTCAGAACGTCTGTCAGGCCTGCGGCCGCCTGTCGCGCCCGCAGCGCCTCATCCACAAACTCGGGAATGCGCTCCTCGATGCCCATCTTCGGCCGCAAGGTGCGAGCGATGCCGGGCCTCTGCGTCTCAACGCCGGCGATCAGGTCGAGCGCCCGCTCCATCGCCGGGAAGCAGCGATTCGCGGCCGCTTCCTGGCTCAAACGCACAAATGCCGCGCTGACCATGGTCTGCACGTCGTTGTCTTGCTCAACGCTCAAACGCAGGCCCAGATGCTTCAGAGCCTCCCCAAGCAATTTGGGATCGGCCTTGGCATACAGCCCGGCCAACTCGGAAAGACCCACGGCGGTTCTCTTGCGCGCATCGGCCTCTTCACTTTCGGCGCAGGCCGCGTAGTTCTGAAGAATGCTAATGGCTTGAGCGGCGTCCCCTTTTTCGATGAGACCGGCGACGTAGGACTGCACATTCTTGGGAGGAATGCACCACGCTTCGTGCGAGAGAAGCACGGCTTCTTTGCCGCTATCCGGCACCGCTGCCCAAAACTGACGATCCAGAATGTCGCGGTGCGATTCCACAAGCATGCCAGCGTCGGTCATCTTGTCTTCGTGCGCGCCGAGAATCTTGCGGAGGTTTTCGATCTCGTGATTCATGCGGTCGAGCATCTGACGGACGGCGTTGACTTTCACCTCGCCGCGCTCGAAGCGCTCGAGCGCAAAGCGAATGGCGAGATGCTCAGCGAGTTGCACAAGCACGGATTCATCCGGCTTGCCGGCCGGGGCTTGTGCAGCCAAGCCCGCAAGGGCTTGCTTGAGCGTGTCTTGAGCTCGCCCGGGCAATTCTGATATTTGCTGTTGGAAGACGCCCGCGGCGGCGACGCCGCCCTGGCCCGCGCCGACATTCCCGAAACTCGTCAGCGCACTCAGAATCTTTAATATCTCATCCTCACTCGGCTCGGCTGATTGACCGGTTCCTTTCCACGGACCGCCGCCTCTACCGACGCCACCTCCCGGACCGGCTCCGAAACCCCCGCCTCGTCCTGCGCCCAAATAGGGGCCGTTGCCAGTTGCACCTTCAGTAGCTTGCCCCGCGAAGCCCAAGCCTGAGCCGGCAGATCCTGGCGAACCAACTCCCGGACCGCCCGCCATCCCGGCGATTCCAGCCCCGGCACCGCCGGACCCGGTGTCCGTAGCTCCTCCCGTTCCCGCTCCGTAGCCGGTAACCTCAGAATTTCCTGCTCCGCCGTCCGGCCCGGAACCACTTCCTTCGCCATCACTTAATCCTTCGCCTGCTAGCCCGGAGCGTTTCGTGCCTTCGGCGGCGGCGATTAATTCCAGAAGTTTTTGGGGGTCATTCAACCACTTCCTGAGCTGGTCCTGATCTTCCCCCAGAGACGCAGCGGCGAGCTGTGCGGCCAAGCTCGCCTCTTTCAACCGCGAATCGGTGGCCACAAAGCAGATTTCGTTCAGGCGGATGCCCTGCGCGCTGGCGAGAGCGGACTTCAACTGCTGGGCGAGTTCAGAAGGCTTGGCCTTGCCGGTAGGAAACGAGCGTGCAAAGCGGACAAGCTCTTCTTGGGTGACCGTCGGAAAAAACTGGATGCTCGCGAGTCCGGCGGCGGAAAGCAACTGTGCAAATTGTTTTTCGGCGGGCGCTCCTTCGAGCGGCACCCCGTCCAGAAGCAGTTGAGATCCGGTCGCACCCAACAAGAGCGCCGATCCCGCTTCCATTGGAATCGCCGTCCGGAGCTCGCGCCATGCGATTTCCATCTGCTCCACGGTGCGGGCATGGTCATACCCGTACAAACGGGCAAATTTCAAGAGAATGTTCAGGCTTCGTACGAAGGCCCGCCCTGCCGTCGATTTGGGGTCTGCTACCATGGCCTGCAACGCGCGACCCTCATGGGACTACCTCACCAGTACTTTAGGGTTGGCCACCGTTCCCGGCAATGGTACAGAGGTTCTATGTGTCTCCGCTGTCAAGCCTACGAAAGGACGGTGTGCACCCTGGACTCAGGGCCGGGGGCGCTCCCGGAGAGGACAGGTGGGGGGAACATCATGTGGCACCCTATCTTGGCGCGGAGTGGAGTTCTCAGCTACGGGTGAGCGCCACTCGGCCTCGGCGTCTCGTGCGATTGCTGACGACGGCGAGCTGCGGAGCGCCGCCGAGTTCCATCAGCAATTTGCGCAAGCGCCCGCGTTCCTCCAGATCCATGTCGACGAATTCAAACGCCATGGCCTGCGGGCGGGCGCCACGCACAATCGCCTGGGCCCTGATGTTTCTGACGCCGTGCGACAATTTTAGCGCCAGGAGCGAGCCCGGCGCCAAGTGGCGTTCGCCGGCCCCGATTCCCCCGCCAAGATTCAGCTCCGGGATCGTCAATCGGAAATTCTCCCGAAGATTTGTGGTTACTGCAGTGACAGTGCGGGTCAGTTTCAGTCTTGCGTAGCGGCGCTGGCGGATGACCGACGCGTTTGGTTCCGGCTCGGATGGCTCCAGTCCCATCTCTCTCCGGTCGATCCCGCTGGCGGAAAGCCTCTCCATTCCCACTATCGGATCGAGCCGCATCAGCGCCTGAGTGGCGGCAATCCGCAATTCATTCGGATAAACCCAGCGCCACACCTGGCGGGCATTGATGATGTGCTGGAGCGTCTGGCTGGCGGTAGAGGCGCGCAGGCGGCCCAGTGCCTCAATGGCCTTGAGCCTCGGATAAGCGCCGGTCTCTTCATCCTGCGCTAGCTCGAAAAGCTTGGGGATGCAACAAGGTTGGCCGCTCATTCCCATCTCGTCGATGGCCAGCGGGCGGATCAACACGTCGAGCGAATCATAGAGCGCCACGAGGAGGCGTGCCCGCTGTTCCGCCGGCGCCGATGAGAGCTGCCTGACGGTCCGGTCATGCGAGGAGCGCGGCCACTGTGAGAGCCGCACGGGAAGGATCTTCTCGACGGCTTCCGGGTTAATCTGGCTGAGCAGGCCCACAACTTCGGCAGCCTCGGCGGCGGGCGCTGTTTGCAAGGACTCCACCAGCCGGTTGACCGATTCCTCGCCAAGGCCTCGCGCGATTTCTCCGAGCAGCTCGCAATCTTCGCGGAATCCACAGTGACCGAAGCGGTTAGTGACGTAGTGCAGCGTAGCCTTAGGCATCAAACCAAGGATTTCCGTCATGCCGTCGGCGAGGTGGCCGCTTCGCAGCGCTTCCTCGATGAATTCCGGCAAGCGTTCCTCGGCGCCGATGCGCGGACGCAGGCTTCGAGTGGATCCCGGCCGCTGGGCTTCGACGCTTTCCAGGGAGGCGAGCGCCTGTTGCATCGCCGGGTAGCAGCGCTTCGATGCCGCCTCCTGACTGAGACGAACAAAGGCCGCACTCACGAGAGTTTGCAGCTCGGGCTCGCGCTCGATGGCCAGCTGATTTCCAAGCCGGCGAATGGCCTCCATCAATGCACTCCCGTCGCCGCTTCCGTACAATTCGGCGAGATCGGACAAGCCGATGGCGGCGGTTCGCCGGGCTTCCGGCGCTTCCAACCCGATGCAGGCTGCATACTTCATCAAGATCTCGTTGACAGTTTTCAGTTCGCCGCGCCTGAGCATGTCTTCCAGGAAGACGCGAACGTTGCGCGGCGGCACGCACCAAGCCTCGTCGGAGGTCAGAACTTCCTTTTTATTCTCCTCCGGTACCTGCTCCCAAAACTCCTGGTCGAGAAGTTCGGTGTAGGACTGCACATGCAGCCCCGCCTGCGACATCATCTCCTCCTGTGTGCCAAGAATTTTTCGCAAGGCTTCGATCTCGGAGTTCATGCGGTCGAGGAGCTGCTTTACCGCGTTGACGCGGAGTTCGCCGCGCTCATAACTGTCCAAAGCGAACCGGATCGCTACGTGCTCCGCCAGCTTCAACAGCATCGGCTTGTCGGCTTTCTCAGTGGGAGCTTGTGCCGCCAGCCCTGCCAGGGCTTGCTGCAGCGTGTATTGCGCACGGACAGGCATAGCACTCAGACGCGATTGGAAAGTAGGGACGTCCATTCGGGCGTCTGGATCTTTCCGGGATTTCCCTAACTGCGCGAAAAGGGTGAGCATCGCCCGGACATCATCCTCGGCGACGGCCAGCCCGCCGCCGGCCCCGCCTCCAAGACTGCCTAACCCTCCGCCTCCGCCACCACCTCCGCCTTTCTCCCTAAGTAGCGCCGATGCGGTCTGCCACTTTCCAGGAGATGGGCTCTCTCCCCCGCCGATGCGGTCTGCCACTTTCCAGGAGATGGGCTCTCTCCCCCGCCACCGGTTCCGCCGGCGCCAATTCCTCCACCTCCACCGCCACCGATCCCTGTGCCACCTCCTAAGCCACCCCCCGCGCCTCCCGTTCCCGCACCACCGCCGAATCCCCCGCCGCCGATTCCTCCGCCTTCACCTACACTTGTAGCTCCACCTCCAAACCCACCTCCGCCGCCTGCGCCGCCGCCACCACCAAAGCCAGTGCCAGCTCCGCCTCCGCCGCCGGTTCCAGGCCCTGTGCCTGCGCCGCCACCGCCCGCGTCTCCTCCACCCCCAGTACCACCGCCTCCCGCGGCGGATCCCCCTCCTTTACCGACACCTCCCCCGGAACCTCCTCCTCCGGGTGATCCGCCTGATTCCCATAAGCTTCCGCCAGGTCCGCCGCCGGCCCCGCCTGAGCCCGATCCACCCGCGCCCGTTCCTCCGCCGCCAGGTACCCCACCAGGGCCAAACCCAGGCAGGCCTCCGCCCCCCCCTGCACCACCTCCGCCGCGGGAACTCTCCGCGGCGAGAATCATTTGCAAGAGTTTGTTGGGGTCTTCAAAGAAATCCCTGAATTTGTCGCCCGACGCACCGAGGGCTTTTGCGGTGAGTTGAGCAGCGACCTTGATGCCGGCTATGGAAGAGTCTTCCGCAACGTAGCGAATCTCATTGACCTTGATGCTCGTCTCGCCGGCGAGCGCGCCTTTCAATTGTTCGGCAAGCGAGGAAGGCTTGGCATTGCCACTCGGAAAGGCGCGGACAAATCGTGCGAATTGCGGCTGGGTGAGAGTCGGAGAAAAGTGAATGCTGGCGATCCCGGAACTCGTCAACAATAGCGCGAAGCTACGTTCGCCGGCAGCGGAGCCGAGCGGCACGCCGTCCAGCAAGATCTGGGTTCCCGACGCGCCGAGGAGAAGGCCGCTGCCCCCGCTTTCGTCCAAGGCGTTTCGCAATTCTTTCCAGGCGGTATCAAATTGCGCCATGGTGCGCACGTGTCCAAACTCGTACAAACGAGCGAATTTGAGCAGAATGTTCAGGCTGCGGACAAAAGCCCGCGCGCCCCCACGTGATTCCGGGCTCATAGATGTCGGCGAGGAAGCCGGTTCCTCCCCATGCTCCTTCTACACTAGAATCGTCGCGCAGGATAGACAAGACTCGCAGGACGCCTTGTGGCTATCTCAATAACAGACCTTCGCTGACGATGGTCTTGTTCTTCCGCAGGTTCCCGAACCGGCAATGTGAACGCGGCTCGAGAATTCCTCGTCACCAATGTTGCTACTCCATGTCTATGGCTTTACAATATCCGCGCAATGATCGCTTTTCCCTTCCGGCGTCAATCGCACCCTCCAGGCGAGCCAAAGTACTGCAAGATTTGAGAGTACAGTAATCAATTATGCCGGACCAGCCCCCAGCCGACCGCTATAAGCCAGAAATGCCGGAGATACCTGGCGTCTCTGGATCGGGACCGCGTAGCGCTTTGGTGAGAAACCCTGCGGTCCGACTCGTCGTTGGTCTCCTGGCGTTGCTGATGGTGGTCTTCTTGGGCGCGCGGTGGGTGCTGCGCCCGAGGCACACCGAACCCCTTACGGCCGAGGCGCCTCCACAGATCGAGGTCCCCGCGCCGGCGCCCGATTCCGATGCCGCGCTGCCCCGCGTGACGGAACAGGAACCACGCGTCGCAACGGTGGCCGAGATGAGCCAGCCCTGGTCCTCGAAGCAATTCTTCATGCGCAACCGTCTGACCGGGGAGGACATCCCGGCGATGCTGATTCGCCTGCCCAGCAGCTCGGCCTCGCAGCCCGGCGCCTATTGGGCCTTTTCGCTGAAGGCTCCGTACGGAAATTGTCAGCTTGAATACATCCCGGATACTTCCAAGCTGAAGAGCGACTATGGATTCCGTGTGCCTAAACATCCCATGGTGGGTAACCCTTGTAACGGCACGCTGTTCGATCCTCTCAGGCAGACCACTATGCCGGGGAATGTCTGGGTCCGCGGCGCCATCGTGCAAGGCTCGGATCTGCGTCCCCCGCTCGGGATCGAAGTCCAGATCCAGGAAAAAAACATTCTTGCCATTCGCATGGAATGAGATCGGGCTTTTCTTGTTTCCGAGGTTTTGTTAACAGAAATAATCTAGGGCAGAGTTTCCGTCCTTCAATTTGAGCCATTCTGGGAAGCCGGGATGCCTTGCTAGTCCGAACTGTTGGTTGTGCAGCCCTGAACGTGTTATCGCAGAGGCGCGGCGGAACACCGTGCCCAACTCGCGGTTGCAATCGGAAGATAAACCGCGGAGAATTTGAAGTGGGGCAGCGCTATTTCCGATTGCCGCATCGTAATGAGAAGAGGATTTCCCGATAACGCGGCAGTAGCAGCCCATTCGCGGTTGTATTGCTCTCCGGCCCGCCAACAATCATTCTGGCTGTACTTGTGGAGGATATATGCGTAGAACACGAATTCTTGGCCTAGCCCTGATACTGGCCCTCAGTGTTGGCGTCTCCTGCTCCAAATTTGGCAAACGCGGCGATGACGCCATCGCCACGGACATCAAGGCGCAGATGTTTTCTGAACCATCGTTGAAGTCTGCGAGCGTGGATGTCGCCGCTAAGGACGGGGTTGTGACCCTGACCGGCCAGGTGCCCGACGACGCGGCACGCCTCGCGGCTTACAAGATTGCGACCGCCACGCCGGGCGTGACGAAAGTCAACGACCAGATGAACGTCGCCTCCGCGCAATCCGCACTGCCTGGAGTTGAGCCAGCGACTGCAGCGACTGTTGAGCCTGCAAAGCCCGCTGCGAAACCCAAGGCTCGCCCGAGACACTCGGCAGCGTCACAGGAACCTGCGGTAGCCTCCGCAGCGCCGGCAAATGACCAGCCTGCACCGGTTGCAGCGGCTCCGGCTTACACACCGGCACCGCCGCCACCTCCGCAGCCGGTCACCGTCACCGTTCCGGCCAACACCGTGCTGACTGTCCGCACCATTGATCCAATCGATTCGGCAACGAATCACGCAGGCGAAGTGTTCAAGGCTTCGCTCGATGCGCCGATCGTTGTCGACAACAGGGTCGTCGTGCCTTCCGGCGCGGACGCCTACCTCAAACTGATCAACGCTAGTTCCGCCGGCCACATTTCCGGCCGCAGCGAACTCTCGCTGGCCTTGACCAGTGTCGTTTTCCAAGGCAGAACCTACAACGTCGAGACCAGTGACGTGAAACAGTCCGGCGCATCCCGCGGCAAGCGCAGCGCCGCAACCATCGGCGGCGGCGCAGCCCTTGGGGCTCTGATCGGCGCAGTTGCCGGCGGCGGCAAAGGCGCTGCGATCGGCGCTGCGGTCGGTGGAGGCGCGGGAACGGGCGTCCAAGTCCTCACCAAGGGCCAGCAAGTGAAAATCCCTTCGGAGACGCGCCTTGATTTCACGTTGCAACAGCCTCTCGAAATAACCTATCTGCCAGGAAAGAGAACTCGTCAGCGCGGCGGCGACCAACCGCCTGCCCAGCAGTAAATGCCAGCTTCCCGGCCGCCAGGGTAACGGTAAACGGCAGTTCAAACACGCAGATGCCGCAGATTCCTCCTTAGAGGGGCAGACTCCGGTCTGCCCCTCTTTTTCTGGCTGCGTAGCTCTGTGCGCCCGAAAGTTAGGGCTGCGTATCATGCTTCCTTCACGGATTCATTTCATGGTCGACAAGGCGAGCAGCAAGGAGTAATCGCCCACGAAGGAATAACCCACCGGTCAGAGCTTCTGCCAATTTGTCTCTGTCAAAGCAGCGGGTGAATAACGTGCAAGCAGTTCGGTCAATTCCTGCGGCCGAATTGGTTTCGTAATGTAGTCATCCATTCCGGCCTCAAGACAGCGCTCTCTGTCTCCCGCCATCGCGTGAGCCGTCATTGCGACGACCGGCAGGTGATTACCGGACATTTTCTCTTTCTCCCGAATTGCCGCTGTCGCTTCAAAGCCGTCCATCTCGGGCATCTGAACGTCCATAAGCGCCAAGTCAAATGAGTCTTTTTCTAAGGCCGCCAATGCTTCCTTGCCGTTTCCAGCCACTGTCACCGTGTGTCCGCGCTTCTCGAGTAGCCGGACCGCGAGCACTTGGTTTACGGCGTTATCCTCGACTAGCAGGATGCGCAGGTGATGGCTATTCTCACGGAGAGAGTGGCGCGTGACCAGGACAGGAGGAGCCTCCTTTATTTGTCTGCTACCCAACGCGGTCAAAATGGCGTCCAATAATTCTCCCTGCCGAACCGGCTTCGTCAAATAGGCTGCCACGCCTATTTCGCGGCAGCGTTTGGCGTCCCCACGTTGACCGGAGGAGCTTAACATCATGATCGTGGCCGTTCCCCATTCTGGGTTCCTCTTAATACACTCGGCCAACGCGAATCCGTCCATTTCGGGCATTTGAGCGTCGAGAACTATGAGAGGGAAGTTTTTTCCTAAGCCGTGGGCTTCTCTCAAGCAAATTATCGCCTTTGCTCCACTTTCCACTGCCGTGGGCTTGGTGCGCCAATTGGCAAGCATCTTTAACAAGATTTGCCGGTTTGTTGCGTTGTCATCTACGACCAGCACTGGCATCTCACGCAAGGTCGCCGAATCCCGGGGCACTATGGTTCTCCCTGGCACCTTCTGTAACCCAAAGTGGGCACTGAAGTGGAAGCGGCTACCCTTACCTAGCTCACTTTCCACCCAAATCCGTCCGTGCATCAATACGACCAGCCGAGAGGAAATGGTCAGACCCAATCCCGTGCCGCCATAGGTGCGACTCATGGATCCGTCAGCTTGTGTAAAGGCCTCGAAGATCGCGGTTTGTTTCTCGGCAGGAATTCCGATTCCCGTATCCGAAACTGTGAAGTGGAGTTGGATATCATCATTGGTCCGCCAATCTGCCTTGACGTAGAGAATCACCTCGCCGCTCTCCGTGAACTTGATTGCGTTGCCCACCAAATTCACAATGACCTGTCTCAACCGCCCCGGATCCCCCACGAGCGCGTCCGGAACGTCGGGCTGAAGCTCATAAGCAAGCTCCAGCCCCTTCTGATGGGCGCGGAGACTCAGTGTTTTCATCGTGTCGCTAATCGCGTCTCCGAAATTGAAGTCAATCGCTTCAATTTCCAGCTTGCCGGCCTCGATTTTGGAATAATCCAGGATGTCATTAATCAGCGAAAGCAAGGCATCAGCGGACAACTTCGCCATGTTCAAGTACTCGCGTTGTTCGGAGTCCAGTTCAGTATCGAGAACCAATTCCGTCATTCCCATGATTCCGTTCATCGGCGTACGGATTTCGTGGCTCATATTCGCAAGGAACTCGCTCTTGGCCCGGCTGGAGGCTTCTGCTGCTTCCTTCGCGCGCTGCATGGCGTCTTCCGCGCGCTTCCGCACCGAAATATCTTGATAGATGCCTATTGAACCAACCACCTCGCCCTTCACGACCAGGGGGACACCGTGAAGTTCAACGTCTACTAGGCTCCCGTCTTTTCTTTTGCGTCGTGTCGCCAGGTTGGCAGGTGTTCCGCCAAGTGTCCCACGAGAAATGGTGCGGGCTTCCAATAACAAATCACCGTCGGCAAGCAGCCCATCCGCTGGTTTCCCGATCACTTCCTGGCGCGTCCATTGGAAAAGGCGCTCAAACGCCGGATTGCATAGTTGAACCCTTTCTGCGGAGTCCAGCACCATAATGGCAAGCGGGCTGTTTTCGATGAGGGCATTGAGATAAGAGGTTCGCTCTTCGACTCTTCTTTCGAGATCATCATGCGCTTTCTGTATGGCGACATCCCGCTGTTGGATCCGGTCGAGCATGCTGTTGAACTGGTCAAACAAGACCCCGATTTCGTCCTGGCTTCTCTTAGTGGCACGAATAGAATAGTTTTCATGCGCGGAGACCGCCGACGCGGTCTCTGCCAGCTCCCGGATCGGCCCCGAAATCACGCGCTGCAGCCGGTAAGACAACAGAAAAGCAACGGCCAGCGAACCCAGTAATACAATGAAATCGATCACTACGAATCGCAGTAGTCGGTCATGAAGGTCCCGCAGGTCTGCCTCAATGTAAATCGTGCCGATGGAATCACCATTCAGAACTATGCTCTGGAACAAAACCATGTTCTGTGCGACGACCTTGCTTCCATCTCCCTGGGCTGGAGGAGGGGAAAAATCGACTTGGGTCAGGTCCCGGCTGTATATCGCAAAGACTTTGCCAGCGGAGTCGTAAATGCAGGCATGGATGACGTGCTGTTTGGCCTGCAAGGCACTCAGGATCTCCCGTGTCGATCTCGAATCGTGGAAGGTAAGCGCGGCGGTGCTGTTCGATCCGATCATTTTCGCGGAAGCAATCAGATCATTCGTCTTCGCAAGGAGGAAAGTGGTCCGGTCGCAGATGGTGAATGCTGCGGAGGCTACGAACAAGGCCACGCCACAGGCGACTATAACAATCCCTTGAAGCTTATGACTGATGGATAGGTTTCGGTACAACCGCATCTTAGTTCCCCCTTGGATGGCCGCCGTCGCGGACGATTCTGGCCAGCGCGAGCAGTTTGGAACTAACTTGTAGTCGAGCCCTTTGAACCGCGTCCACGTTGACGGCGAAACGCAACTTGTTATTTTCGAGAAAGAACTGAATCGTGCCGCCGCGCTCCGCAAAACCCTCGCCCTCCCCGACCACGAGCACACTCGCACCCCTCACGCTGTTTGATACCTCGGATAGATGCTTATCTTCTCTGTCGCTAACGAAAACAAGCTGACACGTCTTCAAGTCCGGCAGCTCATTGATTCGTCGGGCCAGGAGCTCACGATTATTGATTGCTTTTCCCCGAATGACCTCCTCGAGAGCGCTGCCAAAAGGGTCGTATCTGAACACGCAGAGAGTGATCGGAGTTTTTTCACTTTGAAATGCGTCCGGGGGCCATTCGATGAATTTTGCGAAGTTAAAAAGGAATGCCGCTTTGACCTGATACTCGACCGATGGACTGGCTTGTGGCTGGATATAAGTTGCGCCAGACAGCGCTAGGAGAGCCATGGTGCAGACTCGCGTACGAAAGCGCGGAGTCCGCAACCAGCGGCATCCCCATCTCCTGTGCCGCAATTTCACTCGTAATCGGTTCGCGTGCTTCACAACTATTTGCTCAGCGATCAAAATTGCCAAGTGAGCTTCGCATAGGCGCTGCGCTTTACCTGACCGGACTGTATGCTGCCGAAGACATCTTCGAACTCAAGGTGGTGATCCCTTAGCAGGTTTTGACCCATCACGCTGACGGAGAATCTCTCCCCGACCTTCCAGGTGAGCCCCGAATCGAGCCTTGTGATGGATGGAATCCTTACATTCGCCGAAGGACCCTGATGGTCGAGTGCTGCCACGTAATACGAGGACACGTCCCAGGCCAAGTTGCCACTGAACTCAAAGTGGGAGCGCAGTTGGATCGAGTTGTCAGAGGTACTCCCTTCGACGAATGGACCCGTTTGCGTGTCGGCACTTGTGGGATCGGTCTGCATGTGCGGCTTTGCAAATGCGTATCCCGGGTGGAGCGACCAGCGGTCGGTCACCTTCCAATTCGCGGCGATTTCGAATCCGAGTACTTCGCCGTGCATCAGGTTCTGGTACATCAAGGATTGAACCTGGTGCGCAGGAAGCGGCGCAGGCTCGAAGAAAGAAGTGGAGGGCTCTGTCGTTTGCAAGTCGTCGTAATCGTTGAAATAGGCCGCGAGATCGATCGAAAGACGGCCGGAAACGGAAGTCCTGTAGCCGGCTTCGCACGCGATCAGACGCTCATCTTGGAATAGGGGATTGCCAAAGAACCTGATCAGAATGGGGATGCCGTTGGGTCCGGGAAATCCCCCGAGGTTTACAATCAGGTTCGTGTCGTTGCGCGACGGAGCGCGAAGCGCGCGCGAAACTGCGGCCCAGAACATGTTGCGGTCGCTCGGGGTCCAGGCAGCCCGGACACTAGGCATCACTTCGAAGCCAGTGTAATCGTTATGTTCGAACTTGGTTCCCGCTGTCAGGTATAGTCGTTTCGGGACCAGCATGATTTCGTCTTGCAAAAATGAATTAAATACTTCGAGAGCGCGGCTCGGCGGATTAAAAGAAACCGTCAGGCTCCCGCCAATATTGTCGGTCGTATAGTGGTAACCCAAGCCCCAGACGAGGTCTTGGCGTTGGCCCCACGCGAAGTGATGCTGGTAGTCGAGATCGACCGTATCCCGCGTCTCTGGTTCCAGTGGATCGCCGCGCGTGTAACGCGTATAAGAAAACTGCAAGCTAGAATCTGAACGGTCCGAGTACGCATGGTGCCACGTGGATTGGAGGTAGCCGCCGCTTAGATTGATTTGTTCACTGATGGGTACTAGAGTAGGTGATGTAACTGACGGTAGGAAAAAGCCAAGCTCCCCCTCCCGACCGGAATACAGGTTCCCTTGAACCGTCAAGGTATCTCTCGAAGAAAGCGTACTATCCGTGCGAAAACCACCGCGGAGCATGTGCCAGCCATCTGCCCCGCTCTGTCCAGCGAGATCCTGCATATGGTAGTTGTTGAAATACTTCGTAAAAGCGCGGTAGTCGGTTTTCTTGCCGAGTTTTCCCCCGTATTGCGCGGTTCCGGCACCCTGAACCTGGTTTCCTCCGGTGGCTTCGATCAATCCGCCGTGCGTGTCGCCGGCTTTTTTCGTAAAAACGCTGATGACACCGTTGACGGCGTTAGCGCCCCAGACCGATCCTCCTGGGCCGCGAATCACTTCGATCCTATCGATATCTTCAAGAGGGAGATCGACGGTGTCCCAGTAGACCCCGGCGAAGTTGGGGGTGTAGACGATTCTTCCGTCAATCATCACCAGGAGTTTGTTGCTGAACTGTTGATTGAAACCTCGCGCACCAATGGCCCATGTGCTCGCATTGATCTGAGCTACATCCAATCCGGGAACCATGCGCAGCAAGTCGGGAATGTTTGTGGCACCGGAGCGGCGTAGGTCTTCCTGGGTGATGACGAAAATCGCGGCGGCCACGCTGGATAACTTCTGTTCCTTCTTCGAAACCGAAGTCACCTCAATGTTCATCAGGTCTTCGATGCTCTTTTCCGCTAGGGCTCTTGGCTTCTCTTGTGACCAAGCAGGAATCGCCATCAGAACAGCGACCGCCAAACTAAGATAGCCAGGCATTAGAACCTTACGGACTCCAGACTTAAGCGATGCGCACGCATGGCGACCTGCGCTATGGATCAATCCCAGTCGAACTCTCATTGCTCTACCTCCCACACCGCGTAAATCCACGTCAAAACCTTTTTCCTGACTTTTTGTTCCCGGCCTCGTTCGTATTTCTTCCTGCAGACTGGTCTTCATGAAAGTGGTGGTGATCGCAATCCGCTGACGCAAGCGGTCTGCTCATGTCGCTTCCTTTACTTGTGAGAAATAGACAGATTCGTTGTCTGGTTTCTTCCAAGTGTGGTTTCCGGCAGGTGGGCGAACGAAAAATACAGGTTCCCCCTCTGTCATAAGAACAGCCATTTACAGTCCTATGCGCTGTTTTCGCCGGAAGGGGGAATTACTCCGAGATGATCACAGCGCCAGAACGAAGATACCTGGGCTGTGAATCGAGAGGGGCCCAAGACTTACTCTTGCAAAATCGCCAAAGTAAACTCTAGCGCATCTGTTGAGGCGATGGCTTGACGAATGAATTGCTGGGTAGCTTATGAGTTACATCCGGGATGAGTTTGCACCGTGAACCGTCAACTGTCGACTGTCAACTCTTTGCAAAACTCAATGATCCGCTGCTCCGCCCAGAAACGCTCTGCTCCGCTCCGATTCGAAATGAACGCGCAGTGACCTCCATGCTCGGGGGCCAAGAAACGAATCGCCTTGTTCTCGGCTGCCCTGGCGCGAACAAATGAATCGTAGGGCACGAACGGGTCATCCCGGGCGGTAATCATCAGGAATGGCACGCGCACCTGCGCAACGACTTTCTTCGCCCCCACAGCTTCGTAGTATTCCTGCGCGTCGCCGTAGCCGAATTGCGGCGCCGTAATCGCATCGTCGAATTCACGCACCGTTCGAATAGGTCCGAAACCGTTCTGAGCATAGCGTCGCGGAAAGAGTTTGGCCTTCCGCGCGTAACGCGCCATCAGCCCGCTCACAAAATGCCGCTGGTAAAGATAGTTGTCACGGCGTTCGAGGGCATCGGCGCACGCTCCGAGGTCCATCGCCGGGCACACCGCGCAAACTCCGCGCAGCGCTTTCGGCGCCGCAGCTCCGAACTCACCCGCCATTTTCGTGACCAGGTTCCCGCCCATCGAGTACCCGGCAAAGAAAATCTTCTCGAATCCGTCTACGTCCGAAAGTTCCCCGAAGACCGCCCGATAGTCCCCGCTCATTCCTGAATTATAGAGAGTCGGCGTCAGGGCTTCCGTCCCCCCGCAATTGCGCTGGTTCATGCGCACGACGTGGTAGCCCGCATGAAATGCCTTTTCGGCGATTCCGCGGACGTAATTCGAATCGCTTGAACCCTCAAGACCATGGACAACCACGAGGACCGCAACGCCGCGGCGCTTTCCCTCTTGCCAATGGCAATGCCCCAGCAGCCGCGACTCTGGATCCACTTGAAAGAGCCTTGCTTCGCCGCCCGGCAGGTCAAATCGCCGCGGCACAAACGCGGCAGCGAGCGTCATCGCGTGCTTGTTCCTCAGCCAGCTATGTGGCTCGATTCTCCGTCTAGCTCAATGAAGATTGAAGTTCCGGGAGCACCCATCTCCGAAATGCCCGCAAGCATCCGAATCGATCAGGAGCCAGAACAATGAAACCTCGGCTACTCGCATGTGTGACCATCGCGCTCTGCCTTATGATCTCGGCCCAACCGTTCAGCGCACAGACGCCTCCTGCCGACCCCGGCCTCACCGCGCACGAATGGGGCACGTTCACCTCGATCGCGGGCAAAGACGGCCGCGCCGTCGATTGGCTTCCCTTGTCAGGATCAACAGACCTCCCGGGATTCGTAGAACACTTCCAAACTGCGGGGTTCAAGATCGGACTGCGTGGCACTGTTCGCATGGAGACGCCGGTCATTTATTTTTACTCCGCGCGCGAGACCACTGTTTCGGTGAAAGTGTCTTTCTCGAAGGGCCTTATTACCGAGTGGTATCCGCACGCAAACCGCGTCGAGCCTTCAAGCCCTCTAACCGATGTGAGTCTCTACCAGAAGTCGACCGACGGAAGCATCACCTGGGACTCCGTTAAAGTGGAACCTGGCAGCGCTGCCGGCTTGCCGCGTGAGGAGAGGGATAACCACTACTACGCCGCTCGGGATACCGCTGCTTCCCCGGTCCGCGTTGCAACGAGCTCTGGCGACCAGCGGGAGAAATTCCTCTTCTACCGCGGCGTCTCCACTTTCCCCGTGCCTGTTTCCGTGACACTCACGCCCGAAGGCAAGCTGCTCGCCGATAACCTCACCAAGCAACAGATTCCCGCGACG
>WNEZ01006796.1_pt1 | contig 21478 bp, 14 predicted proteins | sample 5400521 | NCBI WGS metagenome assembly WNEZ01 (sample SAMN13153339, study PRJNA577476) | soil metagenome | isolation source: 120 cm saprolite under Douglas fir tree site 2 hole 1 replicate 1 | place: USA:California | collected 2015-04-18 | reverse complement strand
GAACTTATCTCGCCGATCTCCAGTTGCGCCGGAACATCGGTCACGTTCGACACCAGGGCTTGCACCGGGCGCACAACCAATTTCCGGAAGCCCTTCGCCTCGACTCTTACCTCGTAATCGCCGACTGGAAGGAATTCAAATGAAAACGTCCCCGATGTCGTCGCCACGGTTCGCACGGCGTTCGTCTCCAGGTTGGTAAGCGTAACGGTTGCGCCAGATACTAGCGCGCCGGATGGATCTTTCACTGTTCCGCGGATGGTCGATGCTCCGGTTTGGCCCCAGCTCGATACCGCGAAAAGTAGCGTGCAGACCAACACCGCGAAACTGCCAATGATAAATGACCGCTTCATAGAATGCTCCTTTTGCGCAACTTCTTTGGGTATGAAAAATTCACGCGGGGATATCACAGGGGTGTGGGAAACCTCGGCGCATTGCCGAGACATGGTCGTGACGCCGTATTGAGAGTTTCCCCCGGGCAACCTTGACCACCACTCGACTGAATCTAAATATTGAGGTAGCTTTTAGAACAGGTTTCCCGAGTATGTCAAGTCAAGTTGTTTCGATTAGTTTCGATTTAATCCAATCTTTTTTGAGATGCTTCGTTCCACAAGGACTAGTACTTGTCCGCTTCCTTCACCCCTGCTGAAGTGTAGAGAAGTAGCCGCAGAACCGATGGATGCCACCTGCGGCACACCAAATACACTCTATCTAGCCTAAATGCAAGAGCTTGGCCTCGGTAATGGCGGGAATCGCCCGAATCGGCCCAAGGATCGAAGTCGACACTTCTCCGTCCACGCGAACTAGGGAGACGGCGTCGGCCCCGCTCTGGGCTTCGCGGCGGCCGAGAGCGAACGTAGCGATATTCACTCCGAGCCTCCCAAGAGTGCTTCCAATCTGGCCGATGACGCCAGGTTCATCGCGGTTCCTCAAATACAGGATGGTGCCTTCCAGTTGCGCCTCCAGCGGAATCCCTTCGATCTGGAGTACGCGGGGCGAACCATCATGCAGGACCGTGCCTTCAGCCGTAAAACTTGCCGCCGATCCGCTTTTTTCAGGCAGTGCGGAGACTTCCAGAGTGTTTGGGAAGCCATGTTCGCGCCTGCGAGTCTCTTCTTCCACGGTCAAACCTCTTGCCGCAGCCACTGCGGGCGCATTGACCACGTTCACCTTTTCGTCTAGCACGGCGTTCAGCACGCCCGCCAGCACCGCGCTGCGAAGCAGATGCGTGCCCACCTCGGCCACCTCGCCGGCATATCGGATGCGAATCCGCGCCGGCCTAGACGCCGCCGCTTGCGAAACCAGCGAGCCGAGCCGCTCCGCCAATTCCAGGTACGGTCGCACACGCCGGTATTGGTCCGCCGAAAGCGCCGGCAGGTTCACGGCGTTACGGATTATCCCCTCGGCCAGGTAATCCTTGATCTGCAACGCCACCTGCGTACCCAGTTCTTCCTGCGCCTCGGCCGTGGAACCTGCAACATGTGGTGTGGTAATTACATTCGGAAGCCCAATCAGCGGGCAATTTTTCGGCGGCTCTTCCGCAAAGACGTCCAGGGCAGCACCGGCGACGTGTCCGCCCTTGATCGCCACCGCCAGGTCAGCTTCGTTGATGAGCTCCCCGCGGGCGGCATTGACGATACGAACGCCCTTCTTCATTTTCGCAATGGACCCGGCGTTGATCATCTCCCTCGTTTGCGCACTTACGGCCGTGTGGAGCGAGATAAAGTCGCATTCGGCCAGAAGTTGATCGAGCGGTACCAGTTCCACGGACAGTTCTCGCGCTGCCGCTTCGCTGATGAATGGATCGAACGCAACAACGCGCATATCGAATGCTTCCGCCCGGGATGCCACTTCGCTGCCGATGCGGCCGAGACCGATGAGACCCAGCGTTTTGCCGCGCACCTCGGCGCCCGACGACGATTTTTCCCAGCGGCCCTCGCGCATACCCGCATCAAATTTTGGAAGCTGCCGGACAAGCGCCAACAACAACGCGAAGGTATGTTCTGCAACACTGACGGAACTCCCGCCTGGTGTGCTCATGACCAGCACGCCGCGCTTGGTGGCCGCTTCCAGATCAATATTGTCCACGCCCACGCCCGCGCGGCCTACCGCGCGCAATATTTTCGCCTGGTCCAGCAATTCCGCAGTGACTTTCGTCGCGCTGCGCACGATCAACGCATCCGCATCGGCGATCTCCTTGTTCAGCGTATCGTTCGTCGTGAGGACAACGTTCCAGCCTGGCTGCTCCTTCAGCAGTTGCACGCCCCTTTCGCTGATCTTGTCCGCTACGATAACTTTCATGAGCCCCATCGTCTCCTCAAGCCGGCTTGCTCCGCATCGTGTAAGAGATCAAAAGTAGCGAGCCGTTCGCGCTCTGTCAAATAAGTACGGCGGCACGCGGTGGCCGCCGCACTGCGTCATTCTTGCCTGTCGCCTTTCCTGGTCTGCTATATTCAAGGAAGCGAGGATCTGAAGATGAGTTTTGCCGAAAAAATTCAGAAGGACCTAGTCGACGCCATGCGCTCCAAAGACGAACTGCGCCTCAGCGTCCTGCGGGGAATCAAGGCGGCCATCAAGCACAAGGAAGTCGAAAAGATTCGCGTACTCGACGAGCCGGAGTCCATTCAGATCCTGCAAACGCTCGTAAAACAGCGCAAGGAATCAATCGAACAGTTCACCAAGGGCAACCGCCCCGAACTCGCCGAAAAAGAGACCAAAGAGCTCGCCATCATCGAATCCTATCTCCCTGCCGGCGCCAGCGAGGCCGAAATGGACGCGGCGATTGCCAAGGCGATTTCCGAATCCGGCGCGAACTCCATCAAGCAGATGGGCGCGGTCGTGAAGGCCGCCAAGTCGGCCCTGGAAGGCAAGACCGTTGACGGCAAGGCGCTCAGCGATCGCGTGCGCGACCGCCTCTCGAAACTGGGCTGAGAATTCGCTTCCTTCATTTTGCATGCCGCTCCCGAAAACCATCGCGATGCGCTTCACGGAAGATGACGCAGGCTACGTGACCGTGCGTCCGGTCGTGAAGCAGACGTTTCGCCTTCCCGAACTTGCGGATATGGTCGTGAGCGTGACGGGCAAGAATGCCGTACGTATGCAGCAAATTTTCCGCGCCGGCACGGTGGTCTATAACGGTTTGTGCACCGCGAAGCTTCGGCCAAGAGGTTATTCCACAAGCGGAGTCCCTTGGAAATCTTGCTCAAAGCAGCGCTAGATTCAACTCCGCGCTACGAGAAGTATTCTTATGCAGAACGCGCCGATGTCTATCGCGTTCACCTCTCTTTTGAGATGGCCGCCTCGCTCTTGAAACATGTTTTGGCCGCTTCGCCACGGGGCCTGCGAAAGAAATTGGCAGCGCTACATCCTCCCGCTGCGATTCTTTTCTTCATCCCTCGTACAAATTCTGTTGGAGCGGGAACTCCGCCATAGAATAGGAATCACGCGAGCAGTAGCGGGGTGGAAATCAGTGAGCGGCGGGTTTTAGCACCGCGGTATTCCGTTCGTCGCCCGCGATCACGCGATAGAGTTTCTTCAGGTCCTCGACCTTGCTGAGCGGCACGCTCAGTTCTTTCACTTCAAATGTCCGCGTGTACTTCAGCGTGTTTCCATTCACTTCCGTTTTGCTGTGGTAGCTTGCGAAACTGTAGTCCGCGTTCACCGGCGGCGGCAGGTCGTCCACCTCGTAACCCGTCGGCAGCGTAATTTCAAAAGTGTCTGTGTCTCGGGACGGCCCGTCGAATTCCACCGGATACTTTCGCGGCTCCTTTGTTTCCAACAGGTCAGTCGATTTGTTGCCAATGAACCGCGGGCGAACCAACAACAGGTTCCCCGCCGTCTTCGCGTAATTCTGGGCAACAACGGAGTAATTGTACATAAACGGTTGATCCGTCAGCTGCAAATTTCCAACGCTTGCCTTTGTAATTTGGAAGGTCCCAAGCGAACGGGAAAGCAGAGTTTCAATCGGCTTGATCCTGTCCGCATCCTTTGTGACCGTTCGCAGCGCCCAGCGCTGCGACCAGGCACGGTCGCCGACTCGTGTTTCCTGCACCTCGCCGCTCACCGTCCCTGTTGCGCTCAGGCTCAGCTTAGCGGTCCGCTGAATTCCGTTCATCGCTGGCGGCAATTCTGGAAGTTCGACCAACTCACCGCCATCCGGCGTTACCAACAGACCGTAATTCGCTTGCAGCGCGCCGTTGAGCTGGCCAAATGGCGTCAATTCGTCCGTTGGGTCAAAAAACAATATCTTGCCAAACTTTGGATGGGCCATGGTGGCCGCCAGTGAGCTATCCGCGGTTCCCTCAGGCAATTTGATGGCAATAATGGCGTGATCGAAACCGCCCACGTGAGCGGGCGTCTCCGGAGTAACCGAACCGCGTTCAGAATTTATGACCACGTAGTACGAATCGATGCCGATCTCATGCAGCATCGCTCCCATCAGCGTCGCTTTGTCCTTGCAGTCGCCGTAATGGTGGGTGAACACTTCCGTAGCGGGATGCGGCTGCCATCCGCCGATTCCCAACTCGATGGCCACGTACCGAATGTCCCGCTGCGTGAAATCCCCGAGGGCCTTCATCTTCGCAAACGGAGTGCTCGCGGAAGACGTCAGCGACGCCACTTTCTGTTTGAGTTCTGGAGAAGCATCTCGCCGCCCGCTGGTCAGGCCCTGGTACCAAATTCCCATTTGTTTCCAGCTCTGAAATCCCTGGTTCTGCGCCGAACCACCCGGCGGAAAAAACGAAACGATCATCTGGCCGGCAACGCCCTGCCAGGGCGGCATATTGTCCTCGTGCTTGATCCCCCTGACTTCGCTCACGGTCCATTGCGACTGGTTCCCCGCCTGGGCGGGCTTGACTTCCGGATAATTCATCCACGTGGCCTTGTACTCCCAGCCCGATGGAAGCTGCAGCGTGTATTGCGCTTCTCGAACGGGGTTCGTTTCCTGAAAATGCCAAGCGTCTTGCAAGACGAGTGGCTGTTCTTCCTCTTCGTATTCGTATCCCACGATGTTTCCCGGATCTGCGGCGGGGATGCGGAGCAGTTTGTCTTTTACATCGGAGACGAGTTCGCTTCCGTCTATTTTCGGAAGTGAAATTTCCATCGCCTCTTTATCTTTAACTTCATAGTCTTTGCCCTGCGCGGGAATGCACCAGCCGCGCATGCCCGTGATTTTCTTGCGGGAATTGTAAGAAACGGACACCGTGCCATACTCGCGGCCACCGGGGCGTAGAATCTTGTACGCTTCACGAACCGTTATCTTGATTTTGTCCGCGGATTGAACCGTTACGATCCGATCCGAATAGAGCAGCACCACGTCCGTCTTCTCGTCGTGCGCCGGCAGAGGCACATTCACAAGGGCGTGCATCCATCCGGGCGCTTCTCCGGCGGCGGACCGCGGCACTCCGGCAAGGAAGCCCATCGTGCAGAGTGTGAAATAAATCAGCATGCGCCGCATCTTAATTACTCGCCGCCGCTGCGCCAGGTTGCAACACGATCTGCTGTTCATCTCCCGTCCTCACTACTTGAAAGAAATTCCGGAGCGTCGGATAGAGCTTCACTTCCACCATTAACAGATCCATATTCAGCCGCCGTGTGAGGTGGAGCGTGCCTTTGTTGTTCTCCACCTTTAGGTTGTACACAGCAGCCTTGGCGTCCAAGCCCTGCACGGGCGGCAGGCTGCTCACCTGCCAGCCCAGCGGCAGGTCGATCGTCAGGTCATCAATCTTCGATGATGGATAAGAAAAATAGATGGCGTGAACACGGTTGGCATGTTCGAACGCGTGCTTTTCAGGCGCGCTGAAGAGCCCCACCGGCACGAGCGCCCTCCGCCCCGCTGCCGAGACCCAGCCCGGCACTTTCAGGTCGAACTCGGCCATCAGCGTCTGCGTCGAGCTACCCCAATCCGGTTGGTTCGTCAAATCCACGTCGATCCCCGCTGGGATGTATTCCTTCACCTGGTCCTCGAGAAATTTCTTCCGGTTGGCCGCATCTTCGTTCCGTTCCTCGATTCTCCGCCAAAGCGCTTCCAACCCGGAGAACGTAACTGCCAGCTTCCCCTCCAGCGATCCCGTTTCCGTAAGCTTCAAATCAGCTTTCCGTTCGATGCGCGAATCGGAGCTCGGCGGCAGTGTGGTGGTCACCCAGCTTCCGCCCTCTTTATCGAGTCGCAGTCCCTGTACACCAGTTTCAGGCCACGACAGCAATCCAAACGGTGCGAAGGCCGTTGCCGGGTCGCAGTACACTTCCTTCCCGTTCAACTTCACCAGCACGACGTCACCGTTCAACTGGAACGCATTCATTATTTGCGGTTTGAAGAAATACTCGCTGCGCGGCGAAATATATACGGAGTAGGCCTCGAATCCCGCTGCCCTGGCCAAGGCGAGAAACAGCCGGTTGATCTGGCGGCCATCCCCGTAACCGCGCTTCCAGAGATCTTCTACGTTATTTATGTCTTTTTGCTTTTCCCTCTTCTGCTCCTGCGCGGTCTTCTCCGTTTCCCAGGAAGTATTCCGGAACTTTTGTACCTTCGCGTAGATCTTCTCCAGTTTCACTTCCGGCGTATCATTGGGCGCTACGATTTCCCCAACGGCCTGCTCCATCGCTTTGCGTTTCCCCGTAAAGCTTTCCACCCTGTCGTTCAGTTTCTTCCCTTCTTTTTTCCAGAATTTGTCCGGTTCTTTTTCCGGAACACCCTCGCTATAAACGAAATCAACGCGAAATTTCAGCTCGTTCTGCGGCGGCATGTAGTCTTCGATCTGAAATGCGGGAATATTCTGCGACTCCAGCCGGACGAAGCCTCCTTCATCTTTCGGCGGGGCGGTACCCGTTGGCAGCCCGGCCGGCCAGCTCCAACGAAGCGCAAAATCCGAATTCGGTTTCAGACTGAACTTGCCGCGCTTGGTGAAGAGTTCCTCGCTCAGAATCCAGTGCGAGTTGTAAACGTAACCCTCATTCAGGTCGTAGGTGTAGTGATACTCGATGATGCTGCCCACCTGCACGTCGGGCAATGTGAAGGTTTTCGCCAGGAACTTTACACCCTTCGCTTTCACGATCGTTTTGTCAAAAGCCTTCCCTTCGAAGTTCACAATCGAGCCATCCGGCCGGATTGTCCGGGCCTTAACGCTGTGGATGTTTCCTTCTTCCTTAAAAAAAGGAATCTCCACGTCGGCGTACTTTCGGCCTTCCTCCGTCAGGATCTTGATCCTCGCGTAACTGTATTCGTGCGGCGTACGGTTGCTGTCATCTCTGTCCACCTGCCGGTACAGATAAACCGCCAGCGCTCCCGGCGCTTCCGGCACGCTGGTCATTCTCAACTCTTCCTGGGAGATCGGCTGCCATTCGTCCCCTGCACTTACGGGCTGGGTGCGTCGCACGGCGGCCCCCACGAATAGCAGCAAAACGAGCACGAACAGGCGGCGATAGCTCACGATGGGCCTCCCATTTTGAATTGGCAGGAATGCGAAATCTCGAATCAATGCAGGAAGAGCGCCGGAGTCCGCACCTCGGAGAAATGACCGCTTTGCGGTCACCAGGGGTATCGACGAATTCGCGGTTGCCCGCGACGTGAGGGGGTCCCGTCCCATGGGCATTGTTGCTGACCTGGGCAACTTATAGTGCCGGACACTACCGGGATGCTCCGTCGCTGTCAATAGAGCGTAGAGTTGGCAGAACCATGCCCCTTCGTCCGGCGAGGATTCTCTTCCCCACCCCGCCCACCTGCGGCATAATCCCCCCGCACAGGGACAGCGTTGGCGTCCGATTCCGGCAAATGGGGAGGATTCAGTGAGCGAACGTCCATGGAGTTCCACGGCACCCCCGGGTGAATTCCGCACCTACGTGCCGGCCGAAGAGAGCCCCAAGGAATTTACCATTCGCGCGGTGATCCTCGGCGCGCTCTTCGGACTGCTTTTCGGCGCGGTTACCGTGTACGTCGGCCTGCGCGCCGGACTCACCGTTTCCGCTTCGATTCCCATTTCCGTGCTCTCCATCAGCATTCTTCGCGCCTTCGGCCGATCTACCATCCTCGAAAACAACATCGTCCAGACTACTGGCTCGGCGGGCGAATCGCTTGCCGCGGGTGTCATGTTCACGATCCCTGCGCTGATCTTTCTCGGCTTCGGCTCCGAATTCACATTTTGGCGAATCTTTCCGCTGGCTCTTCTCGGCGGATGGCTTGGCGTGCTCTTCATGGTGCCGCTGCGGCGGCAGCTCATCGTCAAGGAACACGGCAACCTGGCATTTCCCGAAGGGACTGCCTGCGCCGACGTGCTCGTCGCGGGAGAACGCGGCGGCTCCTTCGCGGGCCGCGTCTTCTGGGGACTCGGTCTCGGCGGCGTCTACACCTTCCTCATGAACACCGTTCAAGCGTGGACATCGCAGCCGGAAGGCCGGCCCAGTTGGTTCCCCGGTGCGAGTTTTCGAGCCGCAATCACCTCTGAGTATCTGGGGGTCGGCTACATCATCGGCCCCCGCGTCTCCGGCATACTCTTTGCCGGCGGCATCGTCGCGTGGCTGGTCATGATGCCCGCCATCAAGTTCTACGGGCAGCTTGCCGGCAACACACCGATCTATCCCTCCACCATTCCCATTCCTCTCATGACGCCGGATGACATCTGGCGCAGTTACATCCGTCCGATGGGCGCGGGGGCCGTCGCCGCCGCTGGGTTGATCACCCTGCTGCGCACTCTGCCTACCATCATTTCCGCACTGCGCGCCGGCTTGAAAGACGTGCGTGCCGAGGGCGCGGGCAAATCGATAGCTTCCAGCCGCATCGACCGCGACGTCCCGATGCGCTGGGTCGTCTTGGGCTCGATCCTCATCGTCGTCATGATGTGGGTGCTGCTGACCTTTCATCCCATGCAGGGAGCCAGCACCTATTGGTATCAAAACTTGTTCGCCGCCTTCTTCGTTGTCGTATTCGGTTTTCTTTTCGTTACTGTCGCGGGGCGCATCAGCGGTCTGCTCGGCAATTCGTCGAATCCCATCAGCGGCATGAGCATCGCAACTCTGATGGCCACCTGCGCGATTTTCTTCCTTGCCGGATGGACGTCGGCAAATTATGCCGTGCTCGCGCTCATGATTGGCGGGGTGGTTTGCATTGCCGCCGCCATCGCCGGCGCCACCTCGCAGGACTTGAAAACCGGCTATCTCGTCGGCGCAACGCCTTTCTGGCAGCAGATGGGGCTTCTCGTTGGCGTCACCGTCTCCACCGTGGCCATCGGCGCGACCCTGAATCTGATGAACAAAGGCCTGGAGAAGTACATCCCCACGCCGATTCCCGTCAGCATCCAGGCTTTGCCATCCGGCGTGAAAATCGAGCGTGATTCGTTCACCTACCAAAACAAGAGCTACGTGCTGATCAATTCTCTCGGCTCGCATGAAATTCCCGACGGCGAATATCTCTACGACGCGGGGACCAGGCAAATCGAATTTCAATGGGCGCAGGGCATTGGCAGCGATAAAGCTCCGGCGCCGCAAGCGCGACTGATGGCTACGGTCATCAACGGCATTCTCAATCAGCGCTTACCCTGGCGTCTGGTGCTCATGGGCGTCGCCTTGGTCATCGCCGTGGAGGTTCTCGGAGTTCGTTCGCTAGCCTTTGCCACTGGCTCCTATCTTTCCATCGCCACCACTGGAGCCATGTTTGCCGGCGGCCTCGTCCGCGCGCTGGTCGAAGCCACGACAAAGAAAAAGGACGACAGCGAAGCCAGCCCTGGGGCGCTCTATTCCAGCGGATTGATCGCTGCAGGAGGAGTCTTCGGCCTCCTCGGCATCATCATAGCTCTGCTGCAGGACCCGGAGATCTCCAATCGCGTCCCGCATTGGCTCACATCCGCTCTTGGTCTGCCCTGGCGCGCCGATCTCTTCGCCTTCGGCCCCAAATTGATGGGGCCGCTCGCGACCAGCAATCTATTCGGCATTTTCATGTTCGCTCTTCTCGCGGCCTCGCTCTTCTATTTCGCCCGGAAGAAGTTGAATTAGCGGATTACGAAACCTGCTTTGACGCCCGCGATTCGCCGCCGTACACTGCATCTATGGGGACTAGGTTTGGCGCGCGGCGCTACAACTTCGACTGGCGCAGTTTCATTACCCCAGGCGTAAAACTCCTCGTATTGGTCTGCTCCGGCGTTTTCCTCTTGCAGACGCTTCTGGGTCTGCTGGCTCCTCCCGGGGCGACCATTTGGCTCCTCAAATGGTTTGCACTGATCCCCGAGGCCGTAACGCACCACATCCCTCCGCGCATTTGGCAGCCCTTTACTTACATTTTTCTTCACGGCGGCCTTCTCCACTTGCTGATCAACATGCTCATGCTCTGGATGTTCGGCCGGGAACTGGAACTTGTTTGGGGGAAACGTCGTTTTCTGAATTATTTCTGCATCTGCGGAGTGGGTGCCGGTCTCATCGAACTTTTGGTCAAAACCATTCCAGTTTTCTTTGGAAGCTTGCCTTCGGTAATTCCTACGATTGGTGCCTCAGGCGCTATATTTGGCATTCTCATGGCCAACGCAGTGCTCTTCCCCGATCGCCGCATCTGGTTGATTCCCCTCCCAATCACAATCCCGATGCGTCCCTACGTTGCGGTTATGGGTGCTATCGAATTCTTCTCCACGCTAGGCTCCGGCGGAGATAACGTCAGCCACGTCTGCCATCTCGGCGGCATGCTTGTTGGCTATCTCTATCTCCGCCGCGGTTCGTTCTTATACAACGTCCGCAACACCGTCACTGACTGGCAGCACAAACGCAATCGCAAGCGTTTCGAGGTCTACATCAACAAGCACAAGAAAGAACCGCCCTCGCGCCCCGACAACTGGGTCAACTAAGACCGTTCGATTCTCAATTGTTCGTTCTCAGTTGTGTCCGTCAAAAAGTTCAATATTTGCATTCGGTCCCGCCTATCGGCCCGCCAGAACTGCAAAGTTTTTCTTGACTCTCCCCTAACCTCTGGTATAATTGACGTTATAGAAAACTCCGTTTGGAGTGCGGGAGCTAGCTTTTCTTACCACTGTGCCTTCGTTTTCGACTCGAATTCTTCCTGAACAACCAAAAACATACCTCTTAGAATCAATCAGTTACGAAATGCAATTCCTATGAGTCTTTTCTTTTGATGGTCATGCACAATTGATGGGGGCTAGGGGGCATCAACCTAAAGAAACGTGAGGATCGGCTCACATTCCCTCCTCCGTATCCCCCATCCTCTGCCTTTTCATAATTCTTGCGCACTCTGTTGCACTTTTTGTACTGTCCAAGGTAATAACTCCTGTATTTTCATGGGGTTGCGCACTCTGCGACAAAAAAACACGCGGGTTGGGGCGCACCCCAATGGCAATCGCCTCAAATAGCTGGGAATTGGGCGCAGGTCGAAGGTAGTCAGCGGGGCTAATCGCATTGCCAGAATCTCAAATTGCTCAACCGGAAACTACTGACCACTGAAAACTGAATACGCATCACTGCCTCACGCCGGCCCGCCAATGATGTGAAATTTCATGAAGTTCGTCGTCCCGCGAATCCCCATCGGCGTGCCCGCCACAATCCCGATCACGTCGCCCTTGCGCACCAGCCGCTCTTCGAGCAGGCGTTTCTCCGCGACCTTGGCCAGCCCGTCAACCTTTTGCACGTCCTGAATCTTCCTGGGCAGCGCGCCCCAGATCAGCGCCATCCGCCTCCGCGTCTCCGCTTCCGGAGAAAACGCGACAATCGGCACCAGCGGCCGGTAGCGCGACACCAGCCGCGCCGTAAATCCGCTGTGTGTAAACACCGCGATCAGCTTCATGTGCAGCTCGCGCGAGGCGTGGCACACCAGCTCCGCGACGGTTTCCGCCACTTTCAATTGCTCCTGGGGCGCCGGTCGCGGAAATTCCCGGATGCTTGCTTCCGCTTCTTCGATGATGCGGGCCATCATGCCAACGGCCTCTACGGGATACTTCCCCGACGCAGTCTCCGCCGAAAGCATCACTGCGTCCGAGCCGTCGAAAATGGCGTTAGCCACATCCGAGGCTTCCGCGCGCGTCGGCCGCGGGTTCTCCGTCATCGATTCCAGCATCTGCGTCGCCGTAATCACTGGACGCCGCAACTCCCTGGCTCGCGCAATAATCGCTTTCTGAACCACCGGCACGCGCTCCGGATTCATCTCCACGCCAAGGTCGCCCCGCGCCACCATCACGCCGTCGGAGGCCCGCAGAATCGCGTCGAGATTATCGATAGCCTCCGGCTTCTCCAGCTTTGCGATCACTGGAGTGTCTCTCCCCGCGCGGCGAATCAGCTGTTTCGCTAGCAGCACGTCCTCCGGGCGACGGACGAAGCTCACCGCAATGTAATCCGCGCCGTGTTTCAGGGCGAATTTCAGGTCGGCGCGGTCTTTGGGCGTCAGCGCGGGAACGCGCAGTTTGATTCCCGGCAGGTTGATCCCCTTGTGTTCGCCAAGCGCCCCGCCGTTCACGACTTGGCAAATCACCTCCCGCCCGCTGACTTTACCCACGCGCAGTTCGATCAATCCATCCGAGAGCAGGATGCGGTCGCCGCGATGCACTTCATGCGGTAGCGGCGTGAAAACTGTATTCACCCGCGTCGAATCGCCCAGAATCTTCGCGGTCGTGATCACGAACTTTTGTCCGCTGCGCAACATCACCGGCCCGCCGCCCGCCAAGGGTCCGGTCCGGATTTTCGGTCCCTGAAGGTCGGCAAGAATCGCAATGGGCTTTTCGTGCCCGATGGCCGCCGCCCGCAGCATCGAGATATTCTTCGCATGTTCCTCGTGCGTGCCATGCGAAAAATTGAGTCGCGCCACGTCCATCCCCGCGCTCAGCAGGCGGTCGATCATCCGCGGCGTACGGCTCGCCGGTCCGATGGTGCAGACAATTTTGGAATGACGAAAGCTCATGCTCTCTTCCGCGGCAAGGATTCCCGTTTGCTTGTATTGTTCACTGGGAGACTGCCCAAAACGACTGTCTTTTTTCAATCTTCTCGATTTGCTTCTTTTCTTCCCTACCGTGCATCCGCCGGAAGTCCTCCTCCGTCAGCGGGAACGGCAGAAAACCGTAGGACTGGACGTTGTGCAGCCGCAACTGCGCGGAATCCGTGGCCCCCGTGGACTGAAACGGCAGCACCGGCGCGCCGGAAAATTCTCTCCCCGCAACCTTTGTGATTGTGGCATAGAAATCGTTTTCCAGCGAAGACGGCGGCGCCGCCAATCCCGCATCCGGCTGGATCTCAAATCGGATCTGCGGATCGTTCACCAGTTTCTTCAGCTCCGCCAGTAGCACATCGATGGTGTCTCCCGGCAGCAATCGTATGTTCAGGTTGGCGCGCGCCTCTCCGGGAATGACGTTCGCACGCACACCTGCCGTCAGCATTGTCGGCGCGATCGAATCCCGCAACATCGAGTTCCACAATGGACTTGCGTCGGAGATCACTCTCTGCGCGTGCTCCCCGCGGTCCGGTGCATCCAGCGAGCGCATCCATTTCCCCATTTCATCGTCTTCGATGGCTGCGAGCTGCTCAAAATATCGCCGCACTATCGTCGTGAAGTGCACTGGCGCGGAGTAGTTCCCGATTTTCGCCACCGCCGCGGCCAGGTGGACCACCGCATTGTCCTTCGTCGGCATCGATGCATGTCCGGACGTCCCGCGCGCGACCACCGTGACGTTTACAGGTACTTTCTCGCTCGCCTGCACCGCGACGTATTGCACTTTGCCGTTCTTCAGCAAAACCTCGCCCCCTTCATTCAGCGCAAACCCGGCTGCAAACTTGTCCCAGTGTTTCGCGATCAGAATCTTGACGCTTGCGTCCCCAAACTGTTCTTCGTCGGCCGTCGCCAGGAAGATCACGTCGCGATTCAAGCGCGGGTTCGCGCGCTTCAGCGCGATGAACGCCGCCAGATTCGCCGCCAGCATCCCCTTGTCGTCGATCGCGCCGCGGCCGTACAGATATCCGTCCTTTTGCACCGCCGCGAACGGATCGACGGTCCACTTCGGCTTCTCCACCCCGACCACATCCATGTGCGCCACCAGCAGCAGCGCTTTCGAAGGATCAGCCATCGCCGTGCTTTTCAGTCGCGCCAACAGCGCGCTGCGCCCCGGCGTTAAATCCAGAATTTCCGACTTGATTCCCTCCTTCTCCAGGATTCCCGCAATGTACATCGCTGCGAGTTGCTCGTTTCCCGGCGGATTCGTCGTGTTGATCTTGATGAGGTCCGCCAGCCAGCTTTGCGCTTCCTTCGCAATCGCCGACGTATCCCCGATCGGCAACGGATTCATCGGCATTCCCGGCGGCGCCGCTGGCGAAACCTGCGCGGCAACCGGGATACTTGCGGCCATCGCCAACGCCGCCGCTCCCGCCATCCTCTGGACCATGTGATTCCAGTTCACGAATCCATCCTCCTGGTTACGGCTGCCCGCAACACAGCCGCCTTAGTAAACGTTTTGTCTTAACTGTGCGTCATACTAACATGCAGGTGTGGGCGCTTGGCCTCGGCATTGGCGTTGCGTTGCTTAAATTCAACCGCTTCTTGGCAACCACATCGCCGCGCGGGCAGGAATCATCGCCAGTTCGGAGTTTTGAGCGCAATCGAGGGGTGCATGATGAAGGCCATTCTTTCCGTAGTTTTGCTCGCAGTTCTGGCGACTGCTCTGGTCTTGCCGCTGGCTGAGAATTCTGTCTTTGCCCAGGCCCCCACCGGCCCCCAGGGAGGTTCCCCGCAGCAGCAGCAGAACCCCGCTCCGCCTGCAGCACCCACGACGGCGCAGCAGCCTCCGCAGGCTGGCGTCACCATTGCCGTCGACGTGCCCATCGTCACGCTAGATGTCGTCGCCACCACGCAGCACGGCGACATCATCCCTGGCCTCAAGAAAGAAAACTTCCGCATCCTCGACGATGGCGTGCCGCAAACCATCACCAACTTCGCCCCCACCGACGCTCCCATCACCATGGTCCTCCTGCTGGAGTTCAGCAACGACCGCTGGGGTGGCATTTTTACCTATTTGTCAAAATATTGGTCGCAATCCTTATTTCCCAATCTGCAACAGAAGGACTGGATCGCGCTCGAAACCTTTGATATGAAGACGCGCATCGAGGTGGATTTTACTCAGAATAAAGATGAAGTTCTCAACGGCATCTATCATCTTTATTTCCCTGGGTTCAGTGAATCGAACATTTTCGATGCTCTTCTCGAGACCGTGGATCGCTTGAAGGACGTGAAGGGTAAGAAGTCCATTGTGGTGTTGGCCAGCGGCGTGGACACTTTTTCCAAACACACCCTCGATCAAACTATGAAACAGCTCCGCCAAAGCGATGTCACTATTTTTTGCGTTGGTCTTGGCCGCGTCTTTCAGAATTTTGCAGATTCGCGCGGCGGAATGGGCAACATGGCTCGCATGAATTTTCTACAGGCGGAAAATCAGCTCAAGACCTTTTCCCAGGAAACCGGGGGGTTCGCTTGGTTCCCTCAATTCGAAGGTGAAATGCCGGACGTGTTTCGCAACGTCGCCGCATTCCTCCGCCACCAGTACAGCCTCTCCTACTCACCAACGGCCGGCGCGAAAGACGGAAAATTTCACAAGCTCAAGGTGGAGTTGGTCGCGCCCGATGGTGGTCCGCTCACCGTGCTGGACCAAAAAGGCAAGAAGCAGAAATTCCAGGTCTACGCCCGCGAGGGCTATCAAGCCCCCAAAGGCGGCGTCGGCGACTGAAACCAGTTGTTAGTTGTTAGTTGTTAGTTTGCAAGTCGTTGTTGGATCGAAGCGTGCTTGACAAGTGGAAGCCATGACCCATATCTTTGCTAAGAACTAAATACAGGAACTACGTAGTACTTCAGTAGCCTCTTGCAAAATCCACCCGGTTAAACATTTCCCGCCCGTCAAACCATCTCTCCAGCAATTCGATCAGGATCGCCGCCTGGCGATCCCAGAGCCGGTCGCTCACCCCGCTGGTGTGCGGCGTGAGAAATAAATTCGGCGCCTTCCACAACGAACTCTCCGCCGGCAGCGGTTCCGTCTGCGCCACGTCCAGCGCCGCGCCGCCCAGCGCGCCACTCTCCAGCGCCTGAACCAGCGCTGCTTCATCCAAGAGCGACCCGCGCCCGACATTAATCAGTCGCGCTCCGCGCTTCATCCTTGCGATTTCAGCCGCTCCAATGAGGTGTTTCGTTTCCGCCGTCTCCGGCGCGCAAATTAACACGTAATCTGCACCCGGCAGTGCTTCCCGCAGTTGCGCCGCGGCAAAAATCTTCTCCGCGTGCGCTCGCTCGCCCGCACCCGACCGAGTCACCCCCCAAACCTTCATGTCAAATGCTTTCGCTCGCTTCGCCACTTCCCGCCCGATCGAGCCGTATCCCACGATCAGCAGTACTTTCTCATTCAGTTCCGTCAAGTGCTGCGGCTTGTCCCAAATTTCCTGCTGAGCCCATCGTCCCCGGTCCTGCCCCCGCACCGAATCAGGAAAATTCCGTGCCAGCGCCAGCAGCAGACCCATGGTGTGCTCCGCCATCGGCACGGAGAAAATTCCACTCGGGTTCGTCACCATGATCCCGGAATCCCGCAACTCCGGGTACATCAATTGGCCCACGCCCGCCGCCGTAGAGTGAATCCACTTCAGCTTCTTCCCCTCTTTCAACTGCTCCGGCCGGAGCGAATAGCCCACAAAAATATCCGTATCCGGCAGCTCCTCCGCCAACCGGTCGTAATTCGGCAAATGCAAAACGCGCATCTCCGGCCACCGCGTTCGAATGGCCTCCGCCATCGCCGGCTTCGGCCGCCACTCCGTAAACGGATGCCAAACGCAAATTAAGAGTTTTGTTGCTGCAGGTGTTGTGCGGCTCATGATCAGGCTATGAAATGATGCGCAAATCCGTGCCTGTCATATCCGCAGGCCGCGGCTGCCCCAGCGCGCTCAGCATCGTCGGCGCAATGTCCCGCAGCGATCCGCCCGCCTTCAAGCGCAGCTTGTCATCATCACTCACCAGAATAAGGGGCACCGGATTCGTCGTGTGGTACGTGTGCGGGCCGCCGGTCACCGGATCGATCATCGTCTCCGCATTCCCGTGGTCCGCGGTGACAATCCACAATCCCCCGTGCGGCTTCAGGGCCTGATAAATCCGCGCCAGCCCCGTGTCCACCGCTTCCACGGCTTTGATCGCCGCTTCCAGTTTTCCCGAGTGCCCCACCATGTCCGCGTTCGCATAATTCATGATGATGGCGTCGAACTCGCCCTTCTCGATCGCTTTCACCACCGTGTCTGTAATTCCCGCCGCGGACATTTCTGGCTTCAAGTCGTAGGTCGCTACCTTCGGCGACGGCACCAGAATCCGCTCTTCTCCCGCGAAGGGTTTCTCCACGCCGCCGTTGAAAAAATAGGTCACGTGCGCGTACTTTTCCGTCTCCGCCGTGCGCAAATTCTTGTATTGCAGCTCTGCAAACACCTGCGCCAGGATGTGTTCCAGTTTTTCCGGCGCGATCACGTATTTCAGCCATGGCCAATTCTTGTCGTACTGCGTCATCGCCACGTAAAACAGATTCTTCGGCCGCTTCGGGTCAACAAACTTGTCGAAGTCCGGCGCGGCCAGCGCATACGTCATCTGTCGCGCGCGATCCGCCCGGAAGTTGAAAAAGATCACGGCGTCATCGTCGCGGATCAGCCCCACAGGCGTGGCAGAAGCTCCGCTTCCCTTCGTCACTACAATCGGCTTGATAAATTCATCCGTCACGCCCGCTTCATAACTCCGCTGCAGCGCCGCGATGGGATCATCCGTCCGTGTTTCCGCTTCGCCATGAACCAGCGCCCGATAGGCCAGCTCCACGCGCTCCCAGCGGTTGTCGCGGTCCATCGCATAGTAGCGCCCGACGAGCGTCGCGATCTCGCCGACACCCAGTTCGCGGATCTTCTGCTGCAACTGGCGCACGTAATCCCGACCGCTGTTTGGCGGCGTGTCACGCCCGTCCATAAAACAGTGCACAAACACCTTTTCCACTTTTTGCTGCTTGGCCATCTCCAGCAGCGCAAACAAATGCTGTATGTGCGAGTGCACGCCGCCGTCGCTCAGCAATCCCACAAAATGCAGTTGTCGAGTCCGCCCGCGCTCCATCGCCTGTTGAAACAGCGGCACGTTCTGCAATTGCTTGTTGGCGATCAGCAGGTCGATTCGCGTAATGTCCATGTGCACGATCCGCCCCGCGCCCATGTTCATGTGCCCCACTTCGCTGTTGCCCATTTGTCCCTCGGGCAGTCCCACAAATGGCCCGGACGTATGAATCAAAGTGTTGGGAAATTTCCGAATCAGCTCGTCGTATGCCGGCTTCCGCGCCAGCGCGATCGCATTGCCCTTCGCCTCCGCGCGGAATCCCCATCCATCCAGCACCGTCAGCACAATTGGTTTCGGTCGTTTTTTCATAGCGCGTCAGAATACATGGATTTATTGGACGAATCACTTTGTTTCCGTCACGATAGCCATGGGTGTGTTCTATGGCCGACAAGAGCAATCCACGTCTCGCGTGTGCCCGGCAGATTGGCGCCGTCGTCCTCGACTACGGCGAAGTCCTCTGCTCCCGCCCTTCCCCTGACGCTCTCGCCGGCATGGCGGGTATGTTCGGCATTGACGCGGAAAAGTTTCTGGCCATCTATCGTTCCTCGCGCAATCCTTACGATCGAGGCGATCTCACTGCAGATGCCTATTGGGCCGAGCTTGCGCGACGGGCGGGCGTCACTATCGATTCCCAGGACATTGAAAGACTCCGCCGATTGGATGTGCAGATGTGGAGCAACATCAATCAGGAAATGACAGAATGGCTCGCGCGCATCCACTCGGGTGGCTTTCGAACAGCCATTCTTTCCAACATGCAAACGGATATGGCTGCTCACGCCAGGAGAAAGTTCGATTGGCTGCGCCACATTGACCATCAGGTCTTCTCGTGTGAAGTGCGTTCCATCAAGCCCGACCCGGCCATCTATCAGCATACTCTTGCCCAATTGGATGCTCCGCAGACCGAAGTGTTCTTTGTGGACGACCGAGAGGAAAATATTCAGGCCGCCCGGGCCCTGGGCATCTGCGGGATTCTCTTTGAATCCGTCGCGAAATTTGGCAAAGATTTGGAAGAACTTGGTTTCCCGATTCTCCCCGTACCCGGCTCCGCCGGTCAGCGCTCGCCGCAATGAGCATCGTCTCAGCTGTCCTTTGGTCCAGTTAAGTCATTCATCGCCACGCGCGTTGGGCAATCAGCGGTGAAATTTGCCGCGTCTATAATGGAACTATCGGCGGAGGTGCCCATGACTCTTCCCATCGATTGTGATCTCCTCGGTTTTCTCTGGACCACCGCAAAAGTGGTTCTCGGAAGCAAGCCCCAGTTGCGAAAGAATACGCGCCCCATCCCCCTCCGCTACCAAAGGGAAGTGGTCACCGACTCGTCCTTGTCCGAAGCACAGAAACAATATCTTGTGCCATTGGATGCGCAACTCGAAGCATTGAATTACCGCCCCATGTGCACCTACCGAGTTACGAATTACGGAGCGAATTTGATTCGCGAGTATTCCAATTTCGCCGACCCCGCTACCTGCACGTTAACCATCGTGGAGGTACGAACCAACGTCAATGGCGTCAAGGGCTTGAAAAACAGCCACGTGGTCAATTTCACGACGCGCTTTTCAGGCGGAAAGTGGCTCACCACCCGCAACATGGAGCTCAAGACCGTAATGGACACGCCTGACTACCGCATCGTTCAGGAGTGCCCGCACGTCACGGATCTCGCGCAAGTGAAGAAAAAGCATGAGGCACGCTCCGCTTCCATGGGAACTCCGGTTTCACCGCCGCGCGACGTCGAAAGTCTCTTTGCGGAAGGCCAGATAGACCACGAGCGCTTTTCCGCTTATCAGGTGCAGCGCGGGATCCTGCGGCTGAATCCTCTGGGAGACGAGTACCTGGTCACGGACAAAGCTTTCAACCGCGGGATTCGCAATTTCTTCAATCCCTTCGCGCAGCGCATCTCGCTTAGGAATGTTCTTTTCTCCGTGCTGATCGGCGCGCTGCTGCCGCTGTTCGGCATATTGAAGCTTGCGCCGGCAATTGCAGAGAGGCTCGGTCCATCCCCGGCCATGGGCATCAGCCCGTCCACGCTGGTGATTGTGGCCTGTTACGCTTTGGCGGGAATCATTCTGGGTTTCGTCGGCGAAGCGCAATCCTACGTCTGGGTGATGCTCATCACGTATGTCCCCGCGCATCTGCTTGGCGGATCGACCCTGAGCTGGTTTCCCTACAGTACCTTGGCCTTCGGGATCAGTTATCTCGTGTGCCAGGCCAAGCGCAGGCGGCAGCTTGTTCTGCAATCGTAGAAACTTGAGGTCCTCGGGCTTGACTTGATTCGACGAGCCACGGAATCAAGCGGGGAATTCGTGCAGAGCCGCGAGCAGCCGATCCACTTCTTCGGCGGTGTTGTAATGCACTAGCCCGACCCGCAAGACGCCGCCGTGCTGTTCCACTCCCAGACGCTCGGACAGGTTGAGCGCATAGAAGTTTCCGTCCCAGGTGAAAATCCCGCGGTCTCCCAGGAATGCCGCAATCTTCGTCGGATTGTGGTCGCTCAGCCGGAACGATAAAGTCGAGCAGCGCTCCTCAAATCGTTTTGCGTCAGTGATGCCGAAGATGCGCATCCCCGGAATCGCCTGCAATCCGGCGATCAGCCGCGTGAGCAGGCCGGTTTCATACTCATGCGTCGCGCGGTACGCGGCCTGCAACGCCTCGCGGCGGCTCTTTGCCGTCGAATCGCAGTGCCGTCCCAGTTCCGCAATATAATCGACTGCCGCGGCAATTCCTGCGATCAATTCCTGCACTTGCGTTCCCGTCTCCCAGCTTTCGGGAGAAACATCCGTCGCCGGCCGTACCTTGTACGGTTTGAATCTCTCCAGCTGTTCGCGCTTGCCGTACAGCGTTCCCATGTGCGGCCCGAAGAATTTGTACGGCGAGCATGCCAGAAAATCACAATCCAGCGCCCTCACGTCGATCAGCCCGTGCGGCGCGAAGTGCACTGCGTCAATGAACATCAGCGCCCCAGCCGCGTGTGCTAGCTTTGTAATCTCGGCGACGGGATTGATGGTCCCCACAATGTTGGAGGCATACCCGACGGCCACGAGCTTTGTCTTCGCCGTGATCTTCCTCCTCAAGTCATCCAGGTCCACCGCGCAATCACTCTCGCGAATATCCACTTGCCGGATCACCACGCCTTTTTCTTCGAGCGCACGCCACGGCGCGACGTTGGCATCATGGTCCAGCGTCGTGATCACAATTTCATCGCCCGGTTTCATCTCGCGCCCGATCGCTCGCGCCAGCGCGAACGTGATCGTCGTCATGTTCTGCCCGAAGATCACCTCATTCGAATCACAGTTGAAAAAATCCGCCATCGCCGAACGCGCCGAACGAATTATTTCATCCGTTCGCCGGCTCGTGAGGAACGCGCCATACGTATTCGCGTTCGCAGTCAGGAAATAATTCTGCACCGCGTCCATC
>WNEZ01001638.1_pt1 | contig 21481 bp, 19 predicted proteins | sample 5400521 | NCBI WGS metagenome assembly WNEZ01 (sample SAMN13153339, study PRJNA577476) | soil metagenome | isolation source: 120 cm saprolite under Douglas fir tree site 2 hole 1 replicate 1 | place: USA:California | collected 2015-04-18 | reverse complement strand
CTACAAGGGTCGCTTTTTCCTCGTCGTAGATGGCCTGGGAGATCCCCAGCCGCGGGAAGTCGACGCCGGAGACAGTCGGTTGGTCGAACTTGCGCAGGTTCGGCTCGTTGAAGATCCGCCACCACGCCTGCTTGCCACCCGCCTCAGCCGCCATGATGACCGCATTGGCCTGCCCACGCGGGTACGGCTCGGAGAGCCGGAAGCGGTAAGAGAACTCGCCACGCGCTCGGTCCCACGTTGGTTCACAGATCTGCTCGGCCAGGGCGTGCAGGGCCTGGTAGCGGGCCGCGTCCCCCATTTCGCGTGCGTCCAACAGGCCTTTGGCAAAGCGGCGCGGATCGGCGAGCAGCGCCGCGGGGTCGAGGTGGTGGGGGACGGGGAGATGGGAGGCCTCGTAGAGGCGCTCGGCGTCAGCGTAGTGCTGGGGCGACAGGTAGAACACCAGACTGTCTGCAGCCGCGACACCACCCTGGCACAGGTAATCAAGAAGCGGGTCATAGTACCAGGCGGCCCACTCCAGTGGTCCGGCATCCGGGAGCCGCACATAGTGCTGCTTGGCGTACTGCCACCAGCGGTCGAAAACCCAGTGGGTATCCGTCCGGTAGAGCAGATCGTGCAGCCTCAGACCGAGGCCAGCGCCAGTCAGTCAATACGGCCAGATCTTGGTGTTCTCGCAGTGGCATCCCTGCTGGCGGGCGGCCCACTGCCGTGTCAGCAGGTGGTTGATGCTGCTGTGCGTGTAGGTGAAGGTGTTGGCTCCATCACCAATGATGGTGAAAGATCTGCTCCATTTGGTGTCCCCGCTCACATAGCGGTACAGGCCCAGCAGCAGATTGAAAAACCCTTTGTAGAAGAGGTTGCCATCGGCCCCAATGGGGTCCATCTGCAGTCCCCACGGTTCGATGCCATTGGCGGTCCAGCCAGGCATATCGTAGTGGCCCACAAGATCAGCCAGGCATATCGTAGTGGCCCACAAGATCAGCCGGGATGTACAGGCGGATCCAGGCCTCGGGAAGCCAGCCCGGACATAGCCCATGCGCTTGATCAGCTTGAGCTTGTTGATCTTGCCTGCAACGCTTCCATTGCTGGCAGACAAGCTCAGGCCAGTCTTGACGGCCTCCTCCTTCTATGGTTCTCATGGGAGCATACGTCATGCAGCGAGAAGCAACACGTTATTCTTGCCAACCCGCCTGACGTAACCATGTTTCCAGGGTCAGTAAAGCAGGATACAGTGCGCGCAGAGCTGGAAGCACTGCTTGATAGCCCTGCGTGTTGAACCATTCAAACATCAGTGCCATCTCTGGATCACGCTGGATCATCTGCTCCATTGGGAGTTCGACGAACTTGATCGTTCGCTTCATCACCCGGCTGAAGGTCTCGGCGAGCTCCGTCATACTCAGTTCATCACCTGCAATTTCGAGTGCCTTGCCGATAAAGCTGGTGGGCTGCTCGAAAGCGAGTGCGGCGAAGCTTCCAATATTCTCTGTTGCAATCAGTTGGAGACGCGTCTGCGGGTGCAGGGGCAAGATGAGCTTATTTTGTTGCTTGATCGGCGCGCCAAAGGAGCTCGCAAAGTTTTCCATGAAGAAGACCGGACGAAGGATCGTTGCGGGCAGACCAAGGGCTCGGATATGCTTTTCGACTTGCCATTTACTTTCAAAGTGTGGAATGCCACTCTCTCGCTCAGCGCCTCCTACTGAGCTATAGACGAAATGCTGGACCTGAGCTTTATCGGCTGCGTCCGCCAGTAATTTGCCCTGGATGATCTCGCCCCCGACGCCATGCTCAGCAAAGGAGGTCTGAACGCTGAAGACTCCATACACCCCAGTGAGCGCTTCTTCTATCGATGCTGTCGTGAAAAGGTCACCTTTGATCAGTTCAATGGTGTTGTTTGCTAATTGTTGGGCGGCAGGCGTCGATGGATCACGGACGAGTGCGCGTACCTTCCAGCCATGTGTCATGAGAGTACGCGCAACAGCACCCCCCTGGCGCCCTGTTGCACCTGTGACTAAAATCGTTCTGTTCCGTTGAGTGTCTTTCTGCATCACTTTCACTCCAATTCAAGCACTTTTCTTGAGGAACATCCTTTCTTCACGGCCTACACTTGTGCGAAACCGCCATCCACAAACAATTCCGTTCCGGTAATGTAGCTGCTGTCGTCAGATGCGAGAAACACCACGGCCTTGGCGACCTCATTGGGCATGCCAAGCCTGCCAAGCGGAATACTGGTGGCAATCATCTTCTTGCGTTGCTGACCCACTTCTGAGGAAGCCAGCAGGTCATTGAGTCCTGGCGTGTCGATAAACCCTGGGCTCACCACGTTCACGCGAATGCGCCGATCCTGTAAGTCCGTTGTCCACGTCCGCGCGAACGAACGCACGGTGGCTTTTGTGGCGCTATACACACTATTCGACGAAAACCCTTTGCTGGCGACGATGGATGCATTCAGGATGATAGAAGCACCATCCGGCATGAGCGGAAGCGCTTTTTGCACTGTGAAAAGGAGGCCTTTCACATTGATAGTAAAGATTGAGTCATAGAACTCCTCAGTGATCTCGCCCAAAGGAGCATACTTCGCAGCACCACGTCTGCCTGGACACTGATCACCTGGCTTCCGATTGCCTTGACCGCTGCAGCCAACTCCGCATCGCGGCGTCCTGTGATGAAGACGTATGCGCCTTCGTTCACAAACTCCTTTGCCGTCGCAAGGCCAATCCCGCTCGTGCCACCAGTAATGAGGGCAATTTTTCCTTCTAACTTTCCCATAGATTTCTCCTTATTTCGCTTTGCTCGTGTTACTCACGGGATGCGCAACGAGCTGTCCCTTGGGCTGACACGGGACGAGATCGAGCTTTGTGAGAGCCGTTCCTCACGCCACAGCCCAGCTCATGCCCCTCGCCCTCCTAATCCGAGTGTAAGGAGGAAGCGTCATGAAAGCGCCATGAACCGCGTCATGGGCCCAACGGCTCTGCTGCTGGTAAATGCCCTGAAATCTGGCTCTTTACCACGAAGGCCGGGCATAGGTCATGGTCCACACAGCGCGGTCCCCGGGGTGGTATTCATTCCCATCCCAAGGCGAACCACAAATGTGCAGATGGGCGTACGGCGTGCCGGCGAACATCACCATCGCGCCAGCGTCCCGCATCATGGTGCTAAGCCCAGCAGCCTTCGCATCGAACGGCCAGAGGATCATCCAATGGGGACCGATCGGGATCGCGGGACTGGTTGTGTCGAAGGGATCCGTGTAGCTGTGTTGCGTTGCTCCATTGAGCATGTAGATCAGACCAGGCGACGTGTTGGTCGGCTTTGGCTTCCTTGCCAAAGGGTCCTTCAGCCACACCATCCCCATCGGGTCGATGCACATGTCCGTCCAGCCAATGATGTTCTGGTCGCCGGGGACACAGACCCAGTCGTTTGTCCCAGAACGGAGAACGGTCATGTGGCCATCCCTATCCATCTCCGCCACGGTCGCTTCGCTTGTGATACAGGAGGGACCTGCGAGCATGGCGCGTCTGATTTTCTCCTTTTTGATTTCTTCCGCCATGATTCGCTCTTCCGATTCGCTCTGCGTTTTGTCGTACATGACTCTCCTCTCTTTCTTCTTCGTGACTATGGGTAAGAGCCATGCGCCAAAGGCGCACCACCCAGGATGAAAGATATCCCTCTGTTGCCGACCTGTCTCCATCTTGGGAGAGACTTTCAGAAGAAATGCCCTGGAGGAAAATGAGCAGCTTTTGCCCTCAAACGTGAGCCCTTGCCCCCAAGCATGAGCCCTGTTGTGGGGATCCCCCAGCAGGCAGCTTTGGACAAGCCAAGGCTTGCCTTTGGCTTCCCCTGCGTCTACACTTGAGCTCCCTTGACGGCTGACGAAGAGGGGAGAGCCTTCAAGAACTCGATCAGGGCTGCATTGACCTCCAGAGGCCGCTCTTGCTGGGTCCAGTGACCGCACCCTGGCAGCAGCAGCGTCTCCTTGAGTTGGGGAGCGAAGGCATGCAGGTTCGCTAGCAACTCCCGACTGCCAGGAAAGTTGACGACCAGGTCGCGCTCACCAGCGATATAGAGGGCCGGTGGTCGTACGGGGGCACCCGTCCATGCCGCCATCAGTTCCCAGCTCTTCTCAATCGTGCGATACCAGTTGAGTCCACCGCTGAAGCCCGTTCGCTCAAATTCGCTGCTATAGAAGTCAAGATCTTGCTCTGTCAGCCAGCTCGGCAGGGTCTGGGGGTCGAGCATGATGTCCAGGAAGCCTCCTGCCTGTGGCACCACAAGCGGTGCCTCTGCTCTGCCCGCCGGAGCGTCACCTGAAGCTGTATAGAGCAGTGTGCGCATGGTCGTGCGCACATCGCGCTCCAGCTCGGCCTCAGCGACACCGGGCTGCTGAAAGTAGGCCATGTAGAAGCTCTCGCCCAGCACAGAACGCGCCGCGGTGAGCATGCTGACCGGTCCACGTGGCCTGTACGGGACGCTGAGGCCGACCACCCCTCGCATCCGGTCAGGCCACAGGAGCGCTGCATCCCAGGCGATCCACGCTCCCCAATCATGACCAACAACTACCGCCTGCTCCTCTTGCAGTGCATCGACGAGGCCGATGATGTCGCCGACCAGGTGCAGCTGCGTGTACTTGTCGATCTCTGCAGGCCGGTCCGTTTGCCCATAGCCGCGCTGGTCAGCAGCGACGGCGTGGTAGCCCGCCTGCGCCAGGGCGGGCAGTTGGTGCCGCCACGAATACCACGACTCGGGAAAGCCATGCAGCAGCAGGACCAGCGGTCCTTGCCCGGCTTGGGGTCACCATATTATCCGGGGCAAAACATACGCTAAAAGGGCGAATGCCAGGGAACATGCAAAAGTTCTTGGCTCAAAGTGCAATTCCGTGCTGATTTTTCCAGCAGAAGAGGCGAAAGCTGCATGCCATAACAACGTGAGAGGAGCTTTCAGCAGTGTTCCAACCATCCTGAATGCCCTCTCTAGGCGGCTCCATCCCTTAGCGTCTGTTTCGCCCCGGATAATATGGTGACCCCTCTTTGATTTACAACTTCACTGACAACCCCCTCACATTCTGTTAAGGGGAGAGCGGCTCGTTGTTGCATCGGGGGAGGGCGCGCCAGGGAGATCGGTCGTCCGCTCGCCTAAGAGCAGTTCTCAGCGGCGTAGAGTGCTTTAGCTCTGTATTGCCACTTCAGATCGGAAGCTGCCTCGACTTCTTAACGTTGTGAATCGCGCGCGGGGGCCTAATAGGCCCTGTTGGCTTCCCTGCGGGCATTGACCCACTGCGTCATGAGCTGGTACGGGAGGCTCAAAGCGCCCTTGGGTAGAGCAGGTAGAGCATCGTAGGCAAACCAGGCCGCGTCGTCCAGCTCTTCCAGATCGGGGCGCAGTTCGCCGCTGACGTAGCGCGCTGTGAAGGCTAGCATCAGCTGGTGTGGAAAAGGCCAGGACTGGCTGCCTGTATACGTTATATCTGTAACTGTGACACCGACTTCTTCCATGACTTCGCGCTGTACGCACGCTTCCAGTGTCTCACCGGGTTCGACGAAACCTGCGATCATACTGTAGCGCTTGCCCCAGCCTGGCTGGTGGGCCAGCAATACTTTATCACCATCGTGAACCAGCACCAGGACAGCGGGCGTGACCGGCGGATAGTTGCAGATGCCACAGTCGGGACAGACACGGCCCCAGGTGCGCGGCTGCTGCTCGGTCGCTCGTCCGCAAGCAGGACAGAAGCGGCTGTTGCGCTGCCAGAGGAGTAACTGTGAAGCATAGCCAGCGATAGCGTAAATGGCATCGTCAACCTGGCCAAAGAGTGAACGCAGATCAAGAGCGCGCCAGCCAGGCGGTAACGCTTGTTCAGGACTGATCGAGCACACCATGCAGGCTGTATCGTCTAATGTACCAATGATGATATCAGGACCGGCGCTCAGGCCAGCGAAGGTGCTCTCGTCGCCCTCTAAGAGCGTCAACTTGCTCTCTTGCTCCTGTACAAGTAGTTTATGACTTTGGAAGGGAAACCAGAAGACATGGCTATTTGTAGGCCGGGCCGGTGGGTATACGCGTTGAAAACGTGGGGTCATAGGTACTGCCTTTCAAAACGAACATCTTTATTCCTTGCTTATTCTATGCAAATCTTTCAGCGTAGGGGCTGTGGTAGAGCCACCCTAAGATAGTGCTGGCGAATGCAAAAACAAAACTCGCTTTGAATAAGAACTCGCAGCGTTCTAGACGTGAAAACCGAATTTGCCAACACTATCTTAGCGGGGTCCTACTCAAGGTCTGGCAATTCCAGAAGTGGCTCAAAGTCGAGTGTGTCCACGTACCATTGCCGAGCACGAGCGAGATTGGTCACTCACAAGCCACTGTAGGCAAGACCAGTTGATAGAATTTTCATCCTTTCTTTCCTTTTTATGATGTGGCGTGCCGGAACGCCGTTTTCTCTCCTGATGGCTCGTTTGCTTGCGGTTCGTGGCTTTGACGCCATTCAGGTGAGTCCGCGCTGAAGGCCACATGCGATCTCTGGGAAAATTCAGCGAGAGCGAGGTAGGGAGCCATTCGCGGTGCTGGACGCAGCAGCGCGATGATCAGCCCCAGCAGGAGCTTGAACTGGATAGCGAAGCTGGGCCTGGCTCCCGGGGTGGTGGCAACAGAGCGTCGCGCGATGGTCTCAAAATCCTCCGCCTCTCTCCCGGTGATGCGGCGAACCGCATCCGTCGGCGCATTAACGGCAAACGCATTCTTCTGGTAATCGATGACGTATTGCGAATACGCGGCAAGGTTGTAAAGAGACAAGCGGTCTCTCATCATCTTCGAGAGCATTCGCATCGAGGCATTGCGGTAGGTGACCTTGCGCCCAAGGACCTTTCCCAGGATGGCCGCGATGTCTTGCGGGGAGAGCAGCTTTGGACCAGTGGGCCGATACGTCTTTCCGGCGTGTCCTTCTGGCCTCGCGAGAATCTCAGCCACCACACGGGCCATATCTTCATTGGAAGGAGGCGCGTTCTTGCCAGAGCCATAGGGCAAGGACAACAACCCAAATTGTGCGGCGAAAGGCAAGACTTGCATCTCGTTGTCCGCGAAAAAACCAGGGTTGATGAAGGTCACGGCGGTTCCAGGTAACAACTCAAACAACCTGTCAGCCAGCCAGGTCTCGCGTGTGTGGATGGAAGGGTGATTGGGATGGGACAACCACTGGCTCATGGCGACGACGGCTTCCAATTGTTGCGAAGCCGCGACCACCGTAAAGATGGCTGCCGCTTTGAGATTGCCTGCCTCGTTTGGCACACAGAAGTAGGCGCGTCTGGCACCCGCCATCGCAGTTCTCATATCGTTGATGTCGGTGAGCGAGCCGACGACGATATCCGCGCCTTTCGCCTTGAGGCGTTCGCTTCGCTGATCGGCTTGATGCGCAAAGGCGGTGACGGGAAAGCCTTCGTCCAGCCGCCGGAAGAACGGGCATGCCCGTTCTTCCGGCGGCTGCCAGCACAAGGATTCTTGGTTTACTCATGGGATAGAACTCCTGTTTGCTACGTGGAGAGATACCACGGGACCAGGTGAGCGGTGCTCACAGATGATCTGTTATGAGGCACCTGCGCTGCTTCCTCATTGCTCTGCAGGATGACGCAGGGGAGCCGGTGGCACGACGACCTCGACCAGCCCCGTCGTCACATCGTAGACGAGTCCAGAAACCAGCCAGTTCCCGGGCAGGGCCGGGATCGCCTTGAGTGTAGCCACATCGACGGCAACCGCTGCGTGAGGATCAGTGACCGCTTTGGCCAGGAGGCCTTCTTCGCCGATGCCAAAGTAGCTCGCCAGCATGTCAGGGGTCCCTTCGAGGCGAGCAATCCCGCATTGGGTGTGCTGAAGAACGATCAGGTGAAACTCGCCCGCGGGAGGGCCTCCTTCAGCCTGGGCTATCCTACCGAGCATCCCCATGGTCTGCAACGTCGCTGGAGTGATGCGCCCACCCACATTACGGATCACGACAGCCTCTCCGAGACCCAGGCCGAGCAAGTGAGCCGGATCGACGCGCGGATCCACACAGCCAATGATCATGGCCCGAAAGCGCGGCATCAGGGGTAAATCCTTGGGGAACTGATGGGCAGCAAAGTCCTGGTTCTGCTCTATCAATGTGTCAATTGTGGTCATAGTGTTTCTCCTTTCCCAATACATTTTATGAACGGTGGGTATCTTGCACGGTTTGTGCTCAATGGTGATCTGAGTCATTTGTCTCATGACGTTGTCATTCCTTGATGCCTGCCGGGCATCTCATAACGGATGCCCGGCGGCTTGCCTATGGCTGGAGCCATGCCAGGGCGCGCTCGTGGATGACAGCGGCGAGTAGATCGGGATGCTCCGAGGTGGTGAGATGGCCACCGGGAAACATCCGAATGTCGAGACCAGCGGCACCAAGCCGCGCGCATACCGCCGCAATCTGGCGGGTTTCATAGGGATCTTCCGAGCTCCCCGCGATACAGAACTCCACCGAGCCACTCAGAGCGTGATAGAGACGGGCGAGATCCCATCGTGTGGCATGGGCTTTATGCTCGTCCACGAACCTTGCCCCATTATGGAGGAATGCGGCTCCATCCCGCCGCGTAATGGCATCATACTCCTCTCGGAGTTCCGCCATAGTCACCCCATACCCAGGAGAAAACATGTTGGCGTCGCGCATGATGCGCGCGAACAGCGCCGGGGAGCGCTGTGCGAACTGCATGCTGAGCGCGCCGAGAGGAGTCTTGAGCAGGGGCGTCGTTTGCCAGGGATGGGAATGCGCGTCGGCAAACAGCCCCCCGTTGGCGATGAACACCGATTCGATGCGGGTAGCGAGCGGCTCACCACGCCCGAGGCGTTCTTCCTGGCGCGCGAGGAGTTCGAGCACGACAAGCGAGGAGTAGTCGAATGTCACCACAAAGGTACGCCGCACCTCATGCGCCTGCCACTGCGCTTCAACCAGATCGGCACGCTCAATGGTTGAGTAGGCGTAATTCCTGGGCTTATCCGAGTCGCCCTGTCCGACGTACTCAAGATAGAGGCGTGGGACGAGTTCATCCCCAAGCAAGGCGTTGACGTAGGCGTAGCCATAGGAGCCATCAGGAAAGCCGGGAAGCAAGGTCATCCAGCGGCCTTCGGCATCCATGAGAGGGGCGCCAACGACCCGCTCAAACACCATCAGGTGGGGTGTGCTCATGTCATCGTGCGTAGTGAGGACGCGGTGGCGGTTGGGATCATAGGGGACGCGGCGCCCCCCACCGAACCACTCGGCGGCAGGGATGAGGGCGGTTTTGCTGGCATAGGGTACGGTTTGCTCCTTGGGCATAGGTTCCTCCTTATTAATTATGTGTGTATACACGTATTACCACAAAAAAACACTAGACCGGCTGGGCAAGCGTCATCGTTGCTTGCAGTGAGGCTCGGAGCGTCTGCCACTGCTCGTGTCCCAGGCGCAGGACCATCTGGTGTTGTGCTTGTTCCCATTGCTTCATGCCTTTGACAGAATGAGTATACAGTTTGCCGTAACGTCAAAGTCAAGCCCCACGTTCCACTACATCGATCGGCGGCAGCGACTCAGATGAGGAGGGCAGGATGATCGAACCTGGTCACTGGCAGTTGGATCTCGATCACCGCTTCGTCCTGTTGCTCCGACTGTGGCAGTTGGAGAAGGATATCTCGCCCCGCGCCGCTCATCTGCCACCCATGTTGTTCAATCCAGGTAGCCAGTGCTCCATAACCCCTGTGGCTGTCGCTGACCCGCCCGACGTGTGCAAGTGTTGCCATTGTCTCAACTGCTGGCAATGTACGCAGAGTGAGCAGACGTTCCTCGGAGAGTTCGACTGACTGTGGACCTTTCCCGGTGAGCAGGTAGCCGACTTCGACATCGAGTGCTTCGGGATCATACATGGGTGAATGGATGATGATGGTGATAGGACCAAGGCTGTTGCGTCCCACCAGTGCCGGAACAGCAGTAGCGATTCTGCGAACGAGATGCTCTATCGCGTCCATGCCGGGCAGCACGTCGCGTAGCGCGAGAAACGGCGTTGCTGGCACCGCTTTCAGGATCACGTCAGGCTCCTGCATCTGCCCCTGGGTGTCGATCTGCTGCAGCCTGCTCTCCACGATGCGCAATCGCTCCATCTCTTCCTGAACCGATTGCTCGATCTGGGCTTTGCGTAAGGCCAGCATCCCTCGCATTTCATCAACAGAGGTCTCCTGATCCAGGAGTCGGGCAATTTGCTCCAATGATAAACCGAGTTCTTTGAGAACCAGAATGCGATTGAGCCGGGGCAGTTGCCGTGCGCTGTAGGAGCGATAACCCGTTTCCGGGTCGATAGACTGGGGACTCAGCAGACCAATCTCATCGTAATAGCGCAGCAGACGGCCTGAGACCCGGGCGATTTTGGAGAATTCGCCGATACGAAACATGTCAATTCCTCCTTGGAAAGTCCTCTCCAGGGAGTATATAGTTTGACGCTACGGCAATGTCAAGAGAGTTTGGCCCTGAAGTGTATTTTTGACGGGAGGATACAATGTGCGATATAAGTAGCGGTTTTTCAAAGAAAAAACTCGCTACTCAAGGCTCATATTTCTCCTTCGAGAGAGAAGAAATTCTGATAGTAGCATAGAGAATCCGTGTTTGAGAAGTGGTCTTATCAGAAGGTCCATAGATCTGCTCATAAATATTCAGTGCACGTAAGCAAAGTTGCTCCGCCTCTCCATACTTCCTTTGCTCTAAACAGGTAGCAGCCAGATGGTGGAGGGAGAAAGCCACGTTGGGATGCTCGGAACCCAGAGTCTGTTCACGGATGTGCAAGGCTCGCCGATGGAATTGCTCTGCTTCAGCATACTGGCTTTGAGCCCCGTAGAGGCCAGCCAGATTGTTAAGGAGGGTAGCCACATCGGGATGCTCGGAACCCAGAGTCTGTTCACGGATGTGCAAGGCTCGCCGATAGAGAGGCTCTGCTTCCCTGTATTTCCCTTGCTCTTTGTAGAGGTTCGCCAGATTGTAGAGGCAGATAGCCAGATTCAGGAGGAAAATAGCCGTATCAGCGGGATACTCAGGATTCAGAGTCTGTTCTTCATAGATGTGCAAGGCTCGCTGGTAGAGAGGTTCTGCTTCCCTGTACTTGCCCTGACTCTGGTAGATGTTGCCCAGTCCCAAAAGGGTGTTAGCCGTGCCAAGATCTTCAGGACCCAGAGTCTGCTCCCAGATGTGCAAAGCTTGCCGGCAGAGTGACTCCGCTTCGCCGTATTGTGCTCGCTGCTCAAGATACGCTGCACTCTGGTATAGCAAGGAAGCCAGGATCAGGACCAAAGGAGAATTCTTCCAGGACTGCATGTGAGTCGCACACGCAAGCACATGCGGTATCAGACGCTCGCATTGGTCCCAAACCATAGGGTTGCGGTCAAAACCCACCTCCACAGGAAATCCTCTCATCAGGGTTAAGATGACTCGCTCCATCCATATCTCTCGCTCTTGCTCGGAGAGATGGTCCTGTAACACTGCCTGGACTAACCGATGAACCGAGAGGAATTGCTTTACCGCTTTACGCCTAATCAACGAGTAACGACGTAAAGCTGCAATAGCCTCGTCGAGCGCCGTTGCGCTGAGCTTGAGACTCTCCTCTTGGCTGAGTAACTCTTCTGGAATATCATCTGGATGGAGAAAAGAGCAAAAGTGCAACACATCCGAAGCTACCGGGCACAATTCACGGGCGCCCTGAAGGCTGATCTCAAAAGTGATGACGACTGTCTGGGGATGTTCAGGATGCTTAGTGCCCAGTGGTCCATATTGATTTAAGAGGACAGAACGTTGTTGATGATACTTTTGAATATAGTTGTCAAACGAAATTCCTGCTTCTTCGATGTACGCTCCGGCCTGATCAAGCGCGAGTGGGTGCTCTCCAAGGAGTTCAACCAGCCGGGTTGCGGCCTCACGCACACTGGAGGAAGGAGCTTCCATCTCAGTTCCACTCTTCGAGCGCCGGAGCAAGAAGGACACTCCTTCTTCCCGTTCCATAACATCAACTTCGATCCGCTCCGCAACAATACCCACAATCTGTGAGCGAGTCGTGAGCAAAATATGCCCACGAGGTTCTGTGGGGAGGAAGGTGCGGGCTAGTTCGAGATCATCAGCATTGTCCAGAATCAGGAGCCAGTTGCTATGGTCTTCTAACCACTTCTTCACCGCTTGTACAATATGATCAACCTCACGCTCGTTCTTCTCAGGTAACTGGAGGAGACGCGCCAGAGCAAGATAGCTTATCTCAAGAGTCGCTTGGCTAGCCGCATCCACCCAGAGAACCGTACGATACACTGTACGATAACTGCGATGGGCATATGCGAGGGCTAGCTGAGTTTTCCCGATCCCTCCTAAGCCGCTCATACTGAGAGGTTGCGTGACGGCAACAGGTCTGTTTTGCTTGAAGTGCTGATCCAATAACTCTAGATACTTTTCACGACCAGTAAAGTAAGGATTGGGGTGAAATGGTAAGTTGTGTATTTCTGGAGCCACCTGGGCTGCTGCACGATAGAGTTCGTCAGCCTCGGCGTCAGTCAAGCGAAAAAAGCTTGCAATACGACGAAGTCGCTCATTTGAGGGTATTCTTTCCCCGTTTTCCCACCCCTGATAGGTCCTTAGTGTAAACGGCAGAAGCTCAGGATCATCAGGATTAGCAACCTCTTCTTGCTTCAAACCCAGTCGAGTTCGGTAGGATTTGATCAGGTTCCCGACAGTAAAGTCCCGCATAATTAGTTCTCCTTAAAAATTGCGTATTCCCGCAAGGGATTTGCGCGTCGTCTCGGGTATCCTCAGAGGGAGCTCAAGGATGACACAGATGATACCGGTATCATCGCCAACCACGAAAGGCGATGATTATGCAAATCAATTGGCACTGGCTTGTCGTAGGGATTATTCCCTATGCTATTCAATGGCAACAGGGAAAAGATGAACACCTCGTGCTTGTTCGAGCCCTGTTTTGGCGACTGAACATTCGCTCTCAAAAGGGACGCCGTTCCTGGGAACTTGCTCTTCCTCTGATTGAGCACTGGCCACAAGGGCGATAAGAGAGCAGGAAGTTCCTCCAGGAGGAATGACCGCTCTGTGTGCAAAAGCACCTCCACATCTTGTGATGTGTCTCCATTTCTGGTCATTCCTCTGCTTCTTCCTCCTTCTGCAAAAGCGAGAGAGTGAGACAAAACGGGGGAAGGTGCGATATATGAACTACTTATATCGCACATTGTATCCTCCCGTCAAAAATGCACTTCAGGGCCATATTGACCCCCACCGACAAAAACCCGTCAGGGCGGTACATGCTCCATCTCCACCCAAAACCGGTGACATGTTTCAACCCCTTAAGGGCTACCTGAGCCATTTAGCAGATAGCGGAAAGGAGGTGATCCACGATGCACCTACAATGGCACGACTGCGTAGCCCTACTCGCCTACCTCTCAACGGTTGCAGTCAACGGCACGCGCCTCTGGAGACTGGCCAGACGCTTCTATCGCCGCCACGCAGCTAAAACCAGGTAGCCGCCATTTCATCCGGCAGCATGCTCTTGAGTTGTCACCGATCTGGCGCATGGCGATTCAAGAGCGCGAAACACATCGTTTTGGAGCCCCTGTCCAGCACATTCAAAGAAGCTTGCTTTCTCGCGCTTTCTGCCTCAGTTTATCAAGAGCGCGCCAGTGCAGTTGCTTACAGGCATGCTCGCTACGGTCAAGACGCCGTGCTATCTCAGCGTAGGTGAGACCTTCTATGTAGCGCAGGGTCAATATGCTTTGATCGACATGCTATTTCTTCCCCCAAAACACCAAAGAGGGACGCCAGTCATCGTGACTAACGTCCCTCTTTGAAGAAACAGACTCGAAACTATTGTCCATGCTGTTGCAAGTAGTGCTCAACGGACTGCAACTCGCTGGCGTTTGCCGGGCGAAATCCTCCTTGCATGTTGATGTACACGAGCCGCGTCTCCTGGAAATGGATAATCATATCTGGCTGATGGTTGCCCTGCACATCGACGAAACTCAGGGTGACGGGGATCAGATCATCGCCGCTACCATAGAGTTGGGGGTCGATGTAGATACGTGCTTTCGAGGTGTCCCCATACAGTAAACCACTTAGTAATATGTAGTCCTTAACCATTGTCTCCAAGACCTTTTAGCTACATACTGGTGAGGACTACTCAACAGGAGTAACTGAAAGGAGTTTTGTAGGAAAATGACTTCGTATTGGTTTGCTGCTCGCCCCAAGGGTGTTGAACATCAGCACCCATTCCTCGTCTTCGATAATCAGGACCGCTTGCACCTCCCCTTAACCCAGTTTGCCAAAGAAGCGTGCTCGCGGCTCGACCCGAAGACCGTTCAGATTTATCTGTACTCGCTGTGCCCCTACTTTACCTGGCTGGATACCACTGTCTGGCAGATGCGTCAGGGGCAGACCTGGGATGCTCCCCCCAAGCTGGTGCGGCGTTCCATCGACGACTACCTGGTGCAGAAGCTGCAGTGCCAGCTCCTCCCACAGCACCAGGGCTGGAAATACGTAGCCCTGACAGCCGGAACAAAGAGTACCTTACGGATTTTCCTCGCGGCTTTGAAACTGTACTATCAAATCATGCGCGAGCGCCAGATGTATCCCTTTGCCAACCCGCTCATTGACTCCATGAGTGTGACCATCGCTGCAGCGATGGCGCATCTGGAGCGTGAGGAGCATGAGCAAGCCGCGCCTCCCATGCCACCGCAAAGTGGGGTCGAAGCACCGAAGCCCAGATCGAAACAGCGACTGACCGATTCGTACTACAAATTAGAACATGAGGAGTGGCAGCCGCAGATCATTGATGACCCCAAACTGCCGGGAGCTATCTTGAAAGGCGGACGGGCATTACCCCTCAAGAACACACGCCAGCGTGATGAAGTCGTGACCTGGCTGCTCTTTGAAACAGGGGCAAGGGTATCGGAAATTTGTGGTCTCATGCTGAGTGATTGGACCGTGCTCGGAACCAAGAATAGAGCGAAGGCATTCAGCAAAGGCAGTTACGGCCGACGGGTCAAAACCATTAGCTTCGCTGAAGCTACCGTGATCCTGCTTCGGCGCTACTTTGACGAAGAGCGCGTTCGCTTCGACCCGCATGGTTATCAGTTAGATGACTACCTCTTGCTCGACAAACAGAAACAGATAGATTTGTCTACCATTCCCTTGTTTTTGAGTAGCCAGGGATCGCAGCTCACGCCGAAAGAATACCGCGAACATTACTGGAATCCCGCGTGTCAGGCGGCAGGGATCGAAGTAAGCGTTCATCAAGCTCGGCACTGGCATGTGACGCGCGAAGTTCGGGATATTTACGAGACAGCGAAAAACGCGGAGGAGGTGGAGCACCGGCTTCGTGATCTCATCGCGTACATGAAATGGAAAAGCGCGGAGACGCTGGCCGCCTACGAGCATTATTTTGACGAGCAACGCCATGCCGATAAACGTGAGGCATTGCAGCAGCAGATGCACGCAGCAATCCAGCAGAATCTCGATCAACGACAGCGAAAGAAACAGACTCAGCGCCACTCACCAAACGCATTGCCCACCGTTCCAACGGCGTGCCAGTTTGATGATGAACCCAACCTCACGTTTCTTTACAGTTTGGCAGGGGAGGGGTAAGATGCCTTGGAAAACAGACGAGCATGTTTACACCTGGAAAGATCTTGAGGGAAAGGTTTCCCCAGAAGTGTTGTGCGCACCTAGAACAGGAGGTGATCCGACTGGCGAGTGGACGAAAGTGCATGCACGTATCATTAGATACTTAGTGCGCCACGTCGTTGGGAAACCTTGGGCGGATTACCTCACACTCGTCGCTGCTGTGTTTACTGCTCAGCGCCGTGATGTCATGACGGTAGAAACAGCCCTAAAGACGCTGCATCCACGTTTCACGCTCTTGTTCCCGCTTCTCAAACTGAATACTGTGAGTCAATGGAGTATTGATCAGCATTTGATGCCATATATGCGAGGGAACATCCTGCCCCAAGATTCTCTCACGACACGTGTCAGCTTTTGCAAACGCTATATGAGCACAACCAAACTGGTCACCGGTTGGCTTGATCTTTTGCCAGCTGCTCAGCAAAAGATCTATCAACCGTTTCTTTTTCCCCCCGTCAATCCATTCCTGGTGGAAGCATTGTACAAACTCGAACAAGAGGTAACTCAACAGCAGCAAGAGCATCGAAAAGAAGAGACAGAAGCGGTCGTGCCACAGTTCACCGCTTTGCGTGCCGAAGCGCATTTTCGCTACAATCGAATACATCGGCTTTGGCAAGCATATCATCAGGCAGTGGCACAGGTGCTTCCTGACCACTCTAACCTTCCACTCGAATTTAGCTATGAAGAAGGAGAGCCGCCAGTCGAGCGGATTCATTGCAGACTGTGGGATAGACGAAGCTTTGTTCTGCATGCAGAACATCGTCATCAGTACCACCACAGTACCATTACTAATGCTCAACGCAAACGATACTCTTTTAGTGATGAACACAACGAAATATTTCTTGAAGTTCTCGAAACGCAGGGCTTGGAAAGAGATGTGCCCCCAGAAAGGTTCTGGTTTCTCGATATTCTGTGGCAAGGTTTGCTCAAGAGACACATAAATTACGGAACAGAGCAGGAAGTAGCAGAAAGACAAGCGTGGCTACGGAAGTGGGGATATGGAGAGGATGGTTCAACAATGAACATCTCTCCTTTTGAGACCAACCATCCGGGGTTGCTCGCGTGGGCAAGTTCAATGGCTGATGGACGCGGAGGGGGGTGGGGATCTGCCCTGGTGAGGGCACAAAGACGCACGAAAGGGACAGTGATTCCTCTCGAATCGCTCTATGCGGCGGCAACCTTTGGGCTTGTCGCATTGGAACTGTTGACGACGACTGGTATCCATGTTACGTGGAATATGCCGCCTTCTCCCCTCACAATCCCTCCTTCAATGACTTTCTCTGGACCGTTTGCACCGAGATAAAAACTGTATGCCGGTCGCTGGCCTGAAGCTGGCGTGGTGTTGATCCAGCCGGCGTAGGAACATCTGCCAATTTCTGTTGTAGGGCATCAAGTGCAGCCAGGCCATCATCGACGGCTGCCACTTCTTCCTCAGTCAGTGATAACTCCTGTTTCATCCGCAGCAAGTTCGCTTTCCCCTCAAGAATCTGCTCTCGACTCGATCCTTTCGGGACATAAAACGAACACTTGGCACAGGCCATGCGGTGCGGACACGTATCAAAGAAGTCATAGGTACAGAGACCGTGCCCAAGGTCATAGTAGCGCCAGGGTTGGCCGTCTGCGGCTGCACCACTCTTGATCGCATCCTGATCAATCAGCACATCAATCAGGCGGAGATTCCTCTCAAAATATTCGGCTTTTGCTTTTGATTTGGCAAGCCGCGTTGGGGATATTTTAGCATATTGTTGGGTCGAACCAATATAGCGATGCCCAAGCCATTCTTGCAATTCAAAGAGCGACAGGGGCTCAGCCGCGTTAAACAGTTGCGTGGCGATCGTAGAACGTGCACGGTGGCTGGTGATGTTCCCACGGGCGTCTTGCCTTGGCACACCTCCTTTTTTACACAACGTGGGAATCAATACCTTGTTAATGTAGTGCTTCCATACACGATATCCACGGTAACAAAAGAGAAAATGGACCTCTTCACCGGTTTTCGGGTCAACTTTCGGCGGCTGCATGGGGCGCACTCGTTCCCATGCTTCAATGGCTTCGCCGACGACGCGATCAACGGGTTTCGTAAACGCTGTCCCGGTTTTGTGGGTAGGAATATCCAACATACAAACCGCATCTTTGGGTAAAATCTCATCTGTTCCCGGAATGATCACATCCTCACGTTGCCACCGCACACAGCCAACGCGTAAGCGGCTCCACTCGTCGGAGCGTATGCCACAAAAGAGCCAGACAATGGTCATTGCGCGTACCATCTCTAGCGGATAGGCGATGCGTCGTGTTTTTGCATTCTTGTACAATGGGCTTGTCCAGAAGGCAAGATCATTCTGCGTTAGGTTGAGTCCCGCATAGAGCAACTTTGCCCATACATCATCGCTAATGACTCGTGGGTTGGGACCCACGAGAGTACGAATGGAGCGCGGGGTTCCAAGCGTACGAACTGGATCAAACCGCCGTGGTATCCAGTCCCACTCCTGACAATCCCGAAAAAAGGCCCGGAGCGCTGCCAGAAAATGCATTTTGTATCTTGCCCCAACAGGCTTCCCGACCTTGTCTTTCACGATCTTTTTGGCATTTCCAGGTTCGATCCAGTCACCGAGCCGTTGCTGGTCCACGAAAGCAACGAACGTTGCGACGAACTCACGTGTCCAATCCTGCGGTCGGAGATATTCAGGATGCTCCTGAGTCAGCCACCGTCCAGTTTTGAGTAAGAAGCAGTAATACTTCTGGCGTGTCGTGTACGTTAACGTCGAAGTGGCGTGCCAGCGCTGACAATACTGGAGCCACGGTGGTGCGACGGTATCCGTCCCTTCAATGAGCAATTTTTGTGGATGGGCGACCCTCTTCTTCGGGGGAAGAGGCACCTCTGGGAGCGTTTTGTTGAACAACCCCAAGGCGAGGAGCGCGCAGGAAAAGGTGCCCAATGCCCTTTTGATCGCAAGTGTGTCCGTTCTCTCCCGCATCAGGAGCAGCAGATCATAGGTGAGATCCTCCAGGTAGGGACTCCGATTCAGGAGCAGCGCTTCTCGCACCACGCTGAAGAGGGCAAGATCCTCTTGCCTGGTCAGTCCCCATCGTCGGGTTCCCTCAACCACCCGCTGGATTGTTTCCTCCATACGAGCGGCACCGAACGTCACATCAGCAAGGGTCTTTCGCAGAAACGCCCCCAGCTTGTGAAAGTCCGTAAAGCCACAGAGGAGGTAGGCAACCGTTAACACCTGCTGACGACAGGTGGGAGCTCCTGGATAGCGTTTGGCAAAGGCAACGGCGGTACTGCACAGGATCTCGAACCATTCCTCTGCTGTCCAATCCCAGAAAGGTTTTCGCCGCCTGTGCATTTCGATGAGCAACACTCTTCTCACGTCGTGGCACATTCTGGGGTTAGCATGGCTGGCGTCAAGAACGTCCTGGACTGGCTGAAGCAATTGTTGTAGCAGCAACGGGAGAACGCGTGGTAACGCACGCCATTGCATCACCTGGTCGAGTTCTTGAAGTTCTCGTTCCCAGAGAGATGGAGCATGTTGGTAGGGAGTAAGATCAACAGGCCAATGCCATTCATTTGATCTCTCTGGGGTCTGTATTGAATGAGGCTGCGGGGAGATCATTGAAGTACCTCCACCATCATCCGGACCCGCCAGGCGTGGATATTGGCCATACTCCGCTCGACTTTCGCTTTCAGGTCGCGGCCACTCAAGTGGATATATTGGAGTGTCGTGCTGGTATCACGATGACCAGCGAAAAGCGCGATCTCATGAATGTCCCATCCACAGGAGGCGAGGTCCGTTAACCGCAGATGACGTAGGGTATGCGTCGTGAACTGTTGGACCCCAGATCGCTCTGCAATGCCCTCCACAACCTTTGACCAGGTCCAGATTGAGATGGGCTCCCCACGATTGCGCCTGGATGCCGAAACAAAAACCGGACCACGCGACCGGCTAAGGTTTCGCCGCTCTTGCAAGTAGGCAGCGTAGAGCGTACCTGTTTGCTCTGAGTAAGGAATCACCCGTTCTCGGCGCCCTTTTGTGATCTCTGGGCGAATACGAATGAGACGCTGGCCAGGGTCAATATCTCGGATTTCCAAGAGACACAATTCTTCGCGGCGCAATGCTGCATCGTACTCCAGGGCCAGCATGACTCTATTTCGTAATGGCTCACTTTTTGTAGCATCGAGAATGGCTACCCATTCTAGCTCGTTCGGAATCCAAGGGAGTTTGGTGTAGTGTGGAATGAGCCCCTTGCTACGCATCCCGCCAAATTGCTTCCCTGAGGTATATCGTCCTCTCCCAACTGGGTTCGTCTCACGCAGCCCTTCCTCGGTCAGATAGTCGTAGAACAGCCGGACAGCGGTCAGCCTCTGGTGCAGGGTAGCGTTCGCAAGTCCATAGCCCGTGTCGAGAACGCGGATCTTTGTGCCACGAGGATTGGGACGAGAACTCAAATCATGAACATAGCGCGCGATATGCTCCCGCGAGGCTTCCAAGGGCACAAACCCATCACGGACACCAAATGCAAAGAAGTCTTCCAAAGCTCTTCCATATGCATCGACGGTGTTTTGAGCCAGCCCTAAATCACGTTGGATCTTTAGCCATGTTTGTGCCTGGGATGACTCGCTAAGAGTGGGATAGCTCTCCCACTGAATATGACTCGACATCTTGCTTCTCTCCTTCTAGAACCTCTGTACTAAGAAAACGGATCAGGAGGTGAGATTTAGCGGGTCATATTCCACATAATGCGTATGAATGAGTTGATGCAGGTGAACCTCTTACCCGAATGCATCATTCGGGTGGTAGACGATCCTCCTCCTGGAGCCAGGGATCAGACCCCACGTATTCGCTACCTTCTTCGCTTGCTCCCCAAAGGAGAACGGGCCGACAAGCGGTATCATTACGGTATTGGCAAAGATGCGCTTCAACTCATGGAACAAACAGCACGCATGCTATGTAGTCACTACCATCTCCAACCAGGAGAACCGTTGCCACGCGTTTTGTTTACTCCTCACCATAACCGAAGCCACCGTTTCGACAAGGAAAAAATCCCATACCTCTTTCAATACAATGCTCAACACTTAGATGACAACGCTATTACTGCCTGTCTTCGCTTTTTGATGCATGGGATGACATTCCAAACAAGTTCAGGTGCACCAGTGCTTCTCAAAGCCCATCTGCTGAGACATGCCTTTGCGACCTTCGCTGTCCAGGTTGAAGGGCTGCCGCTTGACCTGGTGGCCGAATGGCTCAAGCAGAAAAATCTGGACACCACCCGGTACTACAGCCAGAAAGGCCAACAAGAAGTGGCCGAGGAGCATTCCTCTTTCGTGGAACGCTTGGCGACGGAAATCAATATCCGTGAGGCCATTGTGCGCTCACCCGAAGAAATCCGCAAGCTGGCCGAGCAAGCTCGGCGCCGTGTGGGAACGCTCGTTCCGGTCTGCGGAGGGGAATGTACCTTTGACGGATGGTGCCATAACCAGTTTGACTGTATCCGCTGTCCCTCCAAGGCCCCGGACCCGGACAAACGGTACCAAGTCGAGGAAAAGCAACGCTGGGCCGAGGAACGTCTCGCATACTACGAGCGTGAGGGGCTGGTCCTGGAGGCGGAAAAGATGCGTCAACTCCTCCGCAATTGCGCACTGGAGTTACGCGAAATGGATATGATGCAGGCTTACAGAAATTATGTATCATCAAAAGTCAATAATTTAGATACTTCCCTGGAATATTAAGCTTCTGCTTTGAGGTCTCGCAGTAACCGGTCCAACGCTTTTTGGTATGTATCATGGAGTTTCCAGCGGGTAAAATCGCCGATGTT
>WNEZ01003922.1_pt1 | contig 21493 bp, 15 predicted proteins | sample 5400521 | NCBI WGS metagenome assembly WNEZ01 (sample SAMN13153339, study PRJNA577476) | soil metagenome | isolation source: 120 cm saprolite under Douglas fir tree site 2 hole 1 replicate 1 | place: USA:California | collected 2015-04-18 | reverse complement strand
TATTTATCTATTTTAAATAATAGAATATTATTATAAATAATAAATGATATATATATTTTGGAACATTAATTTATAAATAATTAAAAATTTGTCTACGTTACTATAATTATATAGTACTAATTTAAAAATAATACCTTTTTTTTTTAATGATTCTAACTTTTTTTTTTCTTCCTTAACTCTAATTTTTTAAACAACTTTTTGCAGACAAATTCTTTAATAGATTTATCAAGTCTTATATTGGGATGTTTTTATAATTTAAATAATTATATTAGATCTAATTTATTTTATATGGATATAGTTATTTTAGATAATTATATTATATTCGTATTTGTTAGTAGTATTGCAATTTTAGGTTCTTATACTCTTTTTAGTAAATTTACTCAAAACGCGAAAAATTTTAAGCGAATTGCGACTGGAACAGCTGCAGTATTAATCGCAGGAACAACAGTAGCAGATACTTATAATAATATAAAAAAAAACAGTGGTCAATCTAATCCTAGTGGTAACAGTGGTCAATCTAATCCTAGTGGTAACAGCGGTCAATCTAATTCCTCTGGTGGAAATACTAATTCTAATACAAATGATAATGGTAGTGGTAGTAGTGATGGAAAAAAATAAAATAATTAATAACACAAGATTACATTCTTTCGCTTTACCTTTTATATTAAATTTATTAGGGAAAGAACCTAGTGATAATGATCCATTTATGGTTGTAATTTTTCAAATTTTAATTTTATCTATAATTTGTCTATTATGTTTTATTAATGCAATTGGTTATTTTTCAGCTATTTATCTATTAAATAAATTTGATTTAGAGACAAAATATCCTAGATTATATAAATTTATTAAATATTTTGAACGTTCTTCATTTGTCTATGCAATGATAGAAGGAATTATTGGTGTATTCTTTCTGTTATGTATAATTTTTTTTGTCTTCTTTTCTTAGGTATGATTATAATTAATTAGTAGCTTAATTAATTTAGATCTAAGATTAAAAATTTAATTCTTTTATACTATCCCCTTTTGTTTTTGTTTTTGTTTCTTTTCAGATGAGTAATCTCTGATTATTTTCTTATTTTCCTCTTCTATTTTTATACAAAAATTAAAATATACAATGAATTTATATACAAATATAAATAAAAATAAAACAAATAAGTAATGATCTTTATAAGTATCTTAATTTTAATAGTGGTTTTATCACTACCTTCTAATACTAGAAATATAGCTCCTCTATGATATTCCCGAATATCTTCTATAATATTTATTTATGCCGGAGCATTAACTTTAAATGCTTTATATATTCAGTCAATTGGATCAGGTATAGGTATATATAGTGGATTATTTGAAATAAGTATATTAAGTCAAATATTTGAAGAATTAATATTAATATTAGGATCAATAATATTAATGGGTTGACCTAAATTAGCCATATTAAATTATACATTAATACCAGAAAAAATCGGTAATTATCCGAAAGAATATTCATTAATAGTATTAATCTCTACCTTAGGTTCTATTTTATTATTATCATCTTCTGATTTAATTTCTTTATATTTAAGTATTGAATTACAATCATTTGGTGTTTATATTTTAGCTTCTTTATATAGAAATTCAGATCCTGCAGTATCCGCAGGTTTAAAATATTATTTAATAGGTGGTTTATCTTCTTGTATAATCTTATTTGGTTGTTCTTTAATATATAGTTATAGTGGTTTAACTAATTTAGAATCAATACAAAATCTATTATCAATAAATAGTAGTAATAATATATTATGAGGTATCTATTTAGGTATAATAATTTTAATTATTGGTTTATTAATTAAAATAGGTGCAGCACCCTTACATAATTGAGCACCAGATGTTTATGATAATAGTCCAACTGTAGTAACTATTTGATTAACTATTATGCCTAAAATATCAATACTAATATTTTTAATTGAATTACATAGTAAATTCGGTATAATCTCAAATAATATAATAAATAGTAATATAACTATAAGTTTTTTAAATTCTTTATTAATAACTGATAATATAATTATAAATAATGATTTAACTATAATATTAAAAAATTTATTATTAATAAGTTCATTATTCTCCCTATTAATTGGTACAATAGGTGGTTTATATCAAACTAAAATAAAAAGATTATTCGCATACAGCAGTATAAGTCATTTAGGATTTATCTTATTAGGTTTATCTATAAATAGTGAACAATCTATAGAATCTGTAATATTTTATATAATACAATATTCTATAACTAATTTAAATATTTTTATAATTATAATAAGCTTAGGTTTATTTATTTATCCTTATTATTATTATTTATATAATTTTGATAATAGAGGTCATGCTATTGATATTAATTTTATTTCTCAATTTAAAGGTATTTTCTTTTGTAATCCTATTATTAGTATTTGTTTAACTATTTCTTTATTTTCTATGGCTGGTATACCTCCTTTATTAGGATTCTTCGCTAAACAATTTGTATTATCTTCAGCATTAGAAAATGGATATTATTTTATGTCTCTATTAGGAATAATTGTAAGTATAATAAGTGCTTGTTATTATTTAAAAATAATTAAATTATTACATACTGAAAATATTGAATATAGTTATGAATATTGTTATAATCATTATTTGATTCCTAATACTCATAGTTTTATTATTTCTACTCTTACTTTAAGTATTTTATTATTTGTATTTAAACCTTCTATTTTATTAAATATTAGTACAATTATTTCTTTATCTTTATTTTATTGATAATGAATAATTTAATTATGTTATTTATTATTGTACCTTTTTTTGCTTTTGCGTTATTAGTTTTAAACTTTTTGGTTGCATCTAATAAACCTGATGATAGTAAATTATCTTCTTATGAATGTGGTTTCTCAGAAATACGAGGTCAAACTAGATCACAATTTCAAATACATTTTTATATTGTATGTATGTTATTCTTAGTATTTGATCTAGAAATATTATTATTATTTCCTTTAGCTGTTACTATTTTTAAAGTTAGCTTCTTTGGTTTCTCTATTGCTTTATTATTCTTTTTTGTTTTAACTATAGGTTTTATTTTAGAAATTGGATCAGGGGCTATTAAACTACAGTATCTTAATATTTAATTTTTTAACTTTTTATTTGAAAAATATTGTTTATCCCCGCGCGTTTTTGGTGATTTTTATGATTTTTTTATTTTAATTATGTTTTCTGTTTTTTGTTTTGTTTTTGTTTTGCATTTATTTTTATTTAAATTGATTTTATTATAATTAATATTTATTATAAAAGAGACTTATTAATTAATAATTAATAGATTTAAATTTGTTTTTGTTTTTGTTTTTTGGTTTTGTTTTATTTATTAATAAAAAATTAAAAATATATAAATTTAAATAGGGGAAATCTGATAATGGTAATCACTTGTATTTGCAATACAATTATGATAGTTCGATTCTATCTTTCTCCAATTTCATTTTAATCAGCCTCGATAGTTTAAATGGTTAAAGCGTTTGTTTGAAGATCAAAATACTAGTGGTTCGATTCCATTTCGAGGCATTTCTATTTTTTAATATTAAAATAATATTTTATTATATTTTTTTTTAATTTTATTTATAATTATTAAGCCGGAATAGTTTAATTGGTAGAACGAATTCCTTGTAAGATTTAAATATTGGTTCAATTCCATTTTTCGGCACTTTATAAATTATATTATTATTATTATTATTATTATTATAATTATAATTATTATAATTATTATTATTATTATTTGTAAAACTAATTTGAGTTGTAGTTTAATTTGGAAAAACACCATTTTTTGGTGGTGGCTTATATCAGTTCGAATCTGATCAACTCAGTTATTTCTTTTTTGCTAGGAAGCAGAACTTGAGTGGTTGAGTGTCTCCCTTTTAAGGAGAAAGTCCTGGTTCAAGTCCAGGTGTTTTCAATTTAAATTTAATAAAAAATTATTATTCTTATATCTTTTGTTTTTGTTTGTTTTTATTCAAATTATAATTATAAAATAAAAGAGATTTTATTATATTATAAAATATTTAAATTTTAGGGCAGGTGATCCGATTGGTAATGGTGGTTCTCTGTAAAAGAATTGGTTAATGCCGTAAAAGGTTCGATTCCTTTACTGCTCAAAAAGTAATTAATTATATAATTAATTATTATAACTAATTTTAATTCCTTTAAGTTAATTTTTAATTTCTCAATCTTTTTTTTACACTATCTATTTTTGTTTTAAATTCTGTTTTGTTTTTGGTTTTATTTATTCAGATCTGTTAAATTTAAAATTAATTATTCAAAAAATTTAATATTTAATTAATAACTGAATGAATTTAAAAATTAGTAAATCTCATTTATAATTAATGATCGTGCCCTATTTAGTTTATTTAATAAAATTTTTAATTTTTAATTATTAAATAATTATAGTATTAGCCTTTTAATTAAAAATGATTTAATACTATATAATATATTAATTTAATTTTTATCTCTTAATTATACAATTTTAAAATTAAAATACCTTTTTTTGAATGAATCTATTTCTAGTATAATTCAATCTACTTATAGTTTTAATTTCTTGTGCTTTTTTTAATTATTAATTCTTGATTTATTAATTCTAATTGTGGTAAGAATAATGATTTCTCTAGTATTTAAATTTATTAAAATAAAATAAATTAAATTCAAATAACAAATAAAAGAAATAGTTAGATTATATAAATGGTAGATGACAAATTGGTTCGTCGCTCCCTTTGGGTGGGAGATATATAGCGTGTTCGAATCGCGCCTACCATGGATTTTTGTTTTTTGAGTTAAGAAATAATAAAATATTCAGGTATCATGGCAGAGTGGTTATTGCGCGGTACTGTTAATACTCTTTTCAGAGGTTCAATTCCTCTTGATACCTTTCTAATTGATATTTTTTTTATTCTTAATTAGTTATATTTTTATTTATTTTATTTTGTTTTTTATATTTATTTCATTTTAAATTTTTATTTAAATTTTTTAAATTTTATTTTAAATTTTAATCAAAGAAACTTAAATTATGTACATAACAATATGATTATGATATTTTATCTTTAATACAAATAAAATAGCCTCTTTTAACGAGGCTGTGCCGCCTTCGTTTGTATAGTCAGTTAAATCCACTATCAAAATAGCAAATAGCAGCAAGCCACGGAAGAATAAAAACATTAATAACTCTAGTTTCAATATCTAAAGTTAGAAACTTATTTGATGTATCTTTATCTTGTTTAATTGATTTAATAAATTTATTTTTTCTTTCTAATTTTTTAACGCGCTCACCATCAATAAATATATATTCATTATTTTAATATTTCTTGTGAAACTAAATAAATTCTTAGGATCATTTAAATAATCTACATAATTTAAGTTTCTTTGATGGTATAACTTATATTATTTTAATATATAAATTATAGTTTATTAATTTAATTAAGTTTTAATTTTATTTTATAAATAAAAAAATAATTTAACTTAAAAGTAGTAATTAATAATAATAATTTATTTAATTTATTAATTAATAATCAATTCTAGAAATTACAAATTATTCAAGTTTTTTGTTTTAGTTTTATTTTTGTTTAAGTTTATTAAAAATAAATAAATGTAAAGCGAATCAGTGTAACGGTTGCACGATAGTCTCATGAACTGTTAGATTAGGTTCAATTCCTAACTCGCCATTATATTCTTAAATATTGGTATTTTGTTTTTTGTTTTTATTATTATTAATTAAATTATACCCCCCAAATTAAAATAATTATTAGGAAATAATAAATAAATAATAAATAATTAAGGTTTTTAAGTATAAGTGGTTGTACAGCTCCCCTTCAAGGAGCTAGAGTCAGTTCGAATCTGGTAAAAGCCGATTTTTAATTTTACCTTTTTATACTTTATTATTAATTTACTTTTGGTTTTGTAACTTATTTTATATTAAATAAATAATAATTCTATACATTCTTAATTCTTAATCAAATTCAAAAATTAATTTTTATTTAACTTTTATTAATAAATTAATATTAAAATTAAAAATATTAAATATTAAAATTATTTCATTTTAAATAATTAAATTTAAATAAAAGTAGAAGATAAAAATAACACAAAATTATCTATCTGTAAAAATTATAACAATTACAAATTATAATAATATAAATATATAAATTATTATAATGGTAAATTTAAAATTTAATAATAAATAAATTAATAAATAAAATTGAATTTATATTAAAATTTATTGAATTGTTAATAATTACTAAATTAATAAAAAGAATTTAGTTTTGTCACATATTTGAATATATAATTTAATACTGAATTATGAATAAAAAAACCCAAAATTTATTAATAGGCCAAAGTAATGATAAAATAAGTCGATTAATTGCACTACCTTTATTAAAAACAGAATTTAAAGATGGAAATATTCCTGATTATAGTATAGATAGTATAATAAATATACAAAAAATGATTAATACTAGACCCCAAATAGATTTAGCTAGATTTAAAAAAGGTAAAGAGTATTTCATAGAATATAGTAATAATGTCTCAGATTATTTGAAAAATAAAAATTTAAATAAAGAGTTAAAACTATTAGATTTAAAAAATTACAAAGATCACAATAGTACTAATAATAATAATATCCCTGTATTAAAAATCTTAAATACTACTGTTGATAATATTATATTTGAAGCGGCTACGCCGGATAGTGATTTAATTAAAATTAAAAATAAAAAAAATTTTAATTATTCTATACCTTCCTGATTACAAGCTCCCAACAATTTAGAAAGAAGAGAATTAATATTTAGAACATATAACTTTATAAAAACAATAAGTTTATATAATAATGAATTAGCTAAAAATAGTTATAATGTATATAGTTTTAATAAAAAAAATAATCTTTTAATTCTTGATAATATTTATTATAATTTAAAATCTTGATTTAATAAAATGAGTAGTATAATTGGTAAACCTGTTTTACTTTTTTCACATAAAAAAATTAAAATATTAGTTTGGTTCTATTGAACTCCGTATATAGAAGAAAATAAATTGGAATCTAAATTTTATTCTAAATTTTTAATTTATAATAAAAATGTTTTACAAAAGTTAGCTGTTAGCTTAACTAAGTATTTTAAAAAACCTGTAGAGTTAGAATTAATAAGAATATATGCTCCTTATTTGGATGGTAATATATTAGTAAATCTATTTGGTTTAATGGTTAATATTGTTAAATATGGTAGATTTAGAAATTTTATATACCATATGGGTTATATTATTAGAGAGACTAAATTCAAAATTAGAAAAAATGAAATGGATCCTATTGTACCTTCGGTTCTTACGGGTATAAAATTAAGATTTGCTGGAAGATTTATGACTCAAAAATTTTTTAGAAGAGTTAGAAATAAAGAAATTCAAAGAGGGGCTTTAACTAGAAATACAGCTAAATTAATTAAATTCTCTAGAGTGTCTAATAAAAATAGAAGAGGTGCTTATAGTATTTCTATTACTGCTGGTTATTCTATTCTTGACTAAATAATTAATTTATTAGTTTTTTTTATATAAATTTATATTAAAAATTTATTAAATTTAATTAATAATTTAATATCTTATAATATAATTTAATATAATATTATATATTATATCCCCATTCCTATTTTATTTTATTTATTTGTTTAATTGTTATTTTATTTTTATATTCTTTTTGGTTTTATTTTATAAATTAAATTAAGTTTATATTACTATTTGTTTTATTTTTATTGAGGGCCAGTTATTTATGCAGTTATTTTGTTTTTGTTTTTTGTTTTAATTTAAAAATAAGAATAAAATTTATTATCTAATAATTAATTATTATATTAAGGAGTATTATATATAATCTTAAATAAGTGGCGTACCCCAGTTTAAATTAAAAATTTCAATTAAATATAATTTAAGAAATATATTAAGTATTATTTATTAAAAAAATAACAGAATGATAGTTTATATCTTAATATCAATTATTATTATTATTATTAAAATTTTAAGATATTTAAAAAATTAAATAAAATAAGTTCAGGAGGCGTAGCCCCCCATTTGTCAAATTGTCATTTTAATTTTATATTATATATAAGTATTATAGCCTTAAATTTAAATTTTATTGCTATGAATTATTTAAATTTTTTCATTTAATAGATAAAAAAAAATAATTCTTTAAAAGAAGATTAAAAAAAAAATAATAAATATAAATATTAAATTTGATACTAAATATTAAAATTCAGTTATTAAAAAAATAATAAATAACTAACTTATTAAAAAATAAAAACAAAAATTAAAATTTAATTTGATTTACCAAAAAATAAAAAAAAGATATAAAGATTAATGATTAAGGTTAAATAACGGAAAATTTCTAATTATATATTCTTCTTTTCAAATAGGTAAATAATATAAAGTTTTAAATTGTTAATCCGACAACTTTAAAGCAATATTAAAATTTAAATTTAATAAATTAAAACTAAATGAATATCAAATTATAACCCTCATTAACAATTATTTGTATTATTATAGAGTAACGAAAAAATTATTTCCTTCAGAATTAACAAGAGAAAAATTTTATTAAAAAAATAAATTATGGAATCTAATATGAAAATCATTAGACACACTTATCAAGCATATCCTTATCATATGGTTTCTACTTCACCTTGACCTATATTAGTCAGTTTTTCTTTATTAAGTCTAATGTTAGGAGGTGTAATGTATATGCATGGTTACACATATGGTAATTACTTATTAGAATTAGGATTTCTCTTAACAATATTAGGTATCACCTTCTGATTAAAAGATATAATAATAGAAGGAACTTATATAGGAGATCATACTAAAGAAGTACAACGAGGGATAGTTATAGCTATTATATTATTCATTATAAGTGAAATATTTGTATTCTTAAGTGTATTTTGAGCTTTCTTCCATTCCAGTTTAAGTTCCAGTATCTCAATAGGAGGAGTATGACCACCGGCAGGAATAATAACAATAGATGCCTTTTCAATCCCACTAATAAATACCTTATTATTATTAAGTTCTGGAGCATTTATCACTTATGGTCATCATGCTTTAATGGAAGGTAATAGAAGTCAAGCTATATGAGGAACTATATTAACATTGTTATTTGGTTTAATCTTTACAGCACTACAATATTATGAATATATAGATTGTACATTTTCAATGTCAGACTCAATATATGGTACAGTATTTTATGCTTCAACTGGATTACATGGAATTCATGTTATAATGGGTACATTAGCCATTTTTATGGGTTTAGTCCGATTATGTAATTATCAATTAACTGATGCACACCATCAAGGTCATGAAGCTGGAATAACATATTGACATTTTGTAGATGTAGTATGACTATTTCTTTTTGCATCTGTTTATTTTTGAAGTGGGATTTAAAATTAAATTTTATTAACGAATTTAATTAAAGTCGTCTAATAAGAATATAACTAATTAGTGACATAACAATTTTAATTATAAATAATTATTTAATACCAATAATAATCTGTATAATAAAACTAATTAGATTAATGCATATACACACTAATAAATTACTAATAAAAATTATTAAATTCAAATCCCCTTTGAATCTATTATATTATTTATATAAAATTTAGGTTTATTTTAATTAATATTCCCATTTTAATCTATTATAATATTTAATAATAAAAACACTTTTGTTAAGTTATATCTAATATCCCCTTTGCTTTGATTCTAGTAACAAAGAATAATAAAATATTTAGTTAATAAATTTTAAATTATTAAGATTTTAAATTTTGTTTTAAGTTTAAAGTAATTGTTTATTAAAAATTTAGTTTTTGTTTTGTTTTTGTTTTTTGTTTTTGTTAGATTAATTTAAGGTAATATTAAAACTTTATTTATAAATTTCATTTTATTTTTAAGGTAATTAAAATTTCAAAATTTAGATTAATTTAATAAAAAGTTATACCTTTTTTGTTTTTGTTTTTGTTTTTGATTAGTTTTATTTTATTTAATAAAAATTCATTTAAATTAATTAAAATTTTATATAGTTAAAATAGTTTAAATTCTTTAAATTGTTTTAATTTGTTCTTTTTAAATGGTTGTTTTTTTTTTATTAAAAAGAATAATAAAAATTAAAATTTAAAAAATTAAAAAAAAAAATAATAATTAAAAGTTAAAAATAATAATTAATTATTAATAATAAAAAGGTTATAAATATAATACAATACAGGTACCAAAAGGATTAATTACATTAAACACTTATAATATGAATATGTCAATAATAATCTTTTTAATAGGTATATTAGGTTTTATTTTAAATCGAAAAAATATAATATTAATGATAATTGCTATAGAAATTATGTTACTTGCTGTAACTTTACTAGTTTTAATATCTAGTTTTAGTTTTGATGATGGTATAGGACAAATTTTTAGTATTTTTATTATCTCTATAGCAGGTGCTGAATCTGTTATAGGTTTAAGTATTATTGTAGCTTTTTTTAGATTAAGAGGTAATATTTCTTTAATTAATTAATTATGTTTTTAGCTATTTTATTTTTACCTTTATTAGGTTCTTTTGTCTCTGGTTTTATGGGAAGAAAAATAGGTGTAACTGGAAGTCATATAATAACTTGTAGCTGTTTAGTAATCTCTTCTTTCTTAAGTTCAATCGCTTTTTATCAAGTAGGTATATGTAATGATCCTATTTATATTAATTTAGGATATTGAATTCAGTCTGATTTTTTTAATTTAGCTTGAGAATTTCTTTTTGATCAATTAACTGTTTCTATGTTTATACCTGTACTATTTATTTCATCTTTGATCCATATTTTTTCTACGGATTATATGAAACAAGATCCACATAACCAAAGATTCTTTTCTTATTTATCTTTATTCACTTTCTTTATGCTAATACTATTATCAGGAGCTAATTATTTTGTTATGTTTGTAGGTTGGGAAGGTATAGGAGTTGTTTCTTATTTATTAATTAATTTCTGATTTACAAGAATACAAGCAAATAAATCCTCAATATTAGCATTGAATGTTAATAGAGTAGGTGATATGGGATTAAGTATAGGATTCTTTTCAATAATAAGTATATTTGGATCTTTAGATTATTCAATAATATATAGTATAGTACCTTTTATGAATGAAACAGCTATTACTATTATTGCTTTATTATTATTCTCAGGAGCTATGGCAAAATCTAGTCAAATTCCTTTACATAATTGATTAGTAGGGAGTATGGAAGGTCCAACCCCAGTTTCTGCTTTAATTCATGCTGCTACATTAGTTACTGCTGGATTATATTTATTAATTAGATCTTCACATTTATTAGAATATAGTCCGACGGCCTTATTAATTATTACTTTAATTGGAGCAACTACTGCTTTCTTTGCAGCTAGTTGTGGATTAGTACAAAATGATTTAAAAAGAATAATTGCTTTTAGTACAATAAGCCAATTAGGTTATATGGTAATGGCTGTTGGACTTAGTCAGCATAATGTAGCTTTAATGCATGTTATAAATCATGCCTTCTTTGTTAGAGGGCCTTATGAGAGTAATCTTGTTTAGAAAATTACACTGTATGCTGGAACAACCTAAAGACTGGAATACTGCCTTCATGTCTTCGACAGGGTATGTCAAATTTTCAAGTCTGTGCGGCCTTAAAAAACAAAGGATTTGCAAAAGGACAATCAGCAGGAAACCCACAATTTAATAAATAAATAGATTAGGATCCTCAGAGACTACACGTGAAAACCAAAAATAATTTAATTTTATTTTTAATTTTTGTTTGGATAAGATATAGTCCACTAAAATTTTGATTCTTAGTGTCTTTAAAAAAATATTTTTTTATAGATCTAATGTTAGTAAGGTAAAAAGTTATATGCGTTTTAATAGACAAATGCATTCACTTAAAAATGATTATAGAGAAGATTCTAATCATGAAAATAATCTAGGGTCAATAGTATTACATCATTTTATCAATATTTTAAAACTACTGAGGGTATAATTCCTGAAATAGTACATACAAATCAAGGAAAATTAGCGGAAAATACTTTAATAACTATGCTAGATTCTTTACCTAAAAAATCGAAGCTTTATGAATTTATTCAAGCTAATTATAAGTTACCTATCTCCGTAGTAATCCACAATGAGAGAAATTTAGAACCCGGGCGAAGCCATAAATATAGTTTGCCTTTAGACCTGACAAGAATGGAATCCCAATTATCTCTTTCTCAGTTAAGTGAGTCAGGTATCTATATATTTTACCATAGTTCAGGTAAATTTGCTATAGGCTCTGCAATGAATTTTCAACGTAGATTAAGAGATCATATGAGTTCAATTAATGGACATAGAATTATGCAAAAACTTCATAGTTTTACCAAAAAAAAAAATGGAGGTTTAAACGAATTAACTTGAAGCCCACTTATCGTAACACCTAATTTTTATAAATTATTTCTTTCCCTTTACCCTAATCATGTGTTTACTAAAGGTGAAATACAAATTTTAGTTGCTCTTACTCAATTTATGCCTCGTGTATTAGAACAATGTTATATTTAACATTATAAACCTGAGTTAAATGGAAATAAAAAAGGATCTTATAATGTTATTTTTAGTTTTATAAAATGGGATCCTGATTTACTTCTAAAAAATATGAATGGATTAACTAATATATTAGGAATTAGTCTAGCTGGTCTTAAATATCATTTAGGGCGAGAAAGTTCTGTTTATGCTAAAGCTTTAGCATTAAATGTAAACATTTTAAAATTAGGATAAATATCTAAAGGTAAGCCTAAAGAGTATTATAGAAGTAAAAAATTCATTAGAAAAACCTTAGAATTCAAAAATCTATCCCTATCTTCTCTTGATTTTGGATATATTTATGTTTTTAATCTAGATAAAGAGACTATTTTCACTAAAAAAGCTACCTCCCCAGCTATTTTTAAATGTATTAATCCAAATATTTCAGCTAATTTAGACTCTAAAACTATAAAAAGGAAGTCAGATAATATGGCAACTTATATAAATAAAGAATTGAAATATTCATCTGAATTAGGGGAGTTTTTCTTAGCTAAAAATCCTAATTATGCTATTAATGCCAAATCTCCTCTTATTGTAGTAGATATTGAAACTAATATTGCTACTTTTTTTAATAGTAAGAGAGAATGTGCACGATTTTTATCTAATTCCTTTAATAAAAATATTCAATTAGGTACTTTATCTAGAAACAATTGGATCGATAGTGGGGAAGTAATTAAACAAAAATTTGTTTTATTAAGTAAACCTCATTTTATTTCTCTTATGCCTAAGTCTTTTGATTTAAATGAAAAAACTATTGATTTGACACAATATAATGTAAATGTTATTAATCACAAATATAACTCATCCTCTTAAAATTGAGTAAGCACTAAATAACTTTAGGAGAGTTAGTATATTTCATACAAAAGAGGATCCTTACTGATTAAAAACCTTGGGAAAAGGACAAAATTTAAAGTGTCTTCAAAGCTTTATTATTCTTAGGTGCAGGTGCAGTTATTCATAGTTTATCTGATCAACAAGATATTAGAAAATTAGGAGGTTTAATTAATTTTTTACCTTTTACTTATACAGCTATGTTAGTTGGTTCTTTATCTTTATTAGCTACGCCTTGATTAACTGGTTTCTATAGTAAAGATACTATTATTGAATTAGCATACGGACAATATAATTTCAGTGGTACATATGCTTATATTTTAGGAAGTCTAACAGCAGGTATAACTGCTTTTTATTCTTTTAGATTATTATCTTTAGTATTTTTAACTGTACCTAATGGTAATAAAAATAGTTATATAAATTCTCATGAAGCTAATTTATCTGTAATAATACCTTTATTCTTATTAGCTTTATTTAGTATATTTTTTGGTTATCTATTCTCTGATTTATTCATAGGTATGGGTACTGATTTTTTTGGAAATAGCTTATATATTAAACCTAATAATATTAGTTTAATTGATACAGAATTTAGTATTAATACTTTTATTAAATTATTACCTGCTTTATTATCTTTAGCTGGTGCTAGTTTAGCTTTTTTTTTATATCATTTTAGTTATAAATTTATTATTGAGTTAAGTACTAATAAATTAGGAATAAAAATATATACCTTCTTAAATGGGAAATATTTAATTGATATAATTTATAACAAGTTTATTATTTCTAATTTTTTAAATTTGGGATATAATATTTCTAAATTTTTAGATAGAGGATTTATTGAAATGGTTGGACCTTATGGTTTAAGTAATAAATTTTATAATTTAGCTAATAATATAAGTAAATTAGATACAGGAATTATTACTACTTATGCGATTTATTTTACTCTTGCAGCTTTAACTCTTATTTCTTTTGTTTTTGCAAATTTATTATTTGATAATTCTTTATTAGTTGAAATTAGAATAGTTATTATTTATTTTGTAACTTTATTTTTTCTGCTTTCTTAATTTTTAAATAGTAATTTTAAAAACAAAAACTTTTTAAAGTTTATTTTAAATTTATTCCTCCATTATCTTTACACAATTTGAATTTTTATTTTATAACTCAAAGTCTCATTTTTTCTTTATTATATTATATATTAACTATAATATAGAGACTTTTCTCTTTTTGTATTTGAGAAAAACTTTTATTTTTATTTATTAATATGCCTCAATTAATTCCTTTTTATTTTATTAATCAATTATCTTTCTCTTTTTTAACTTTAATTGCTTTAATTTATGTATTTTCTAATTATATTTTACCTTTATTTACTTTCCAACAAGTGATAAGAATGTTTATTACTAAATTAAGTAATAAATCCTAATATTTAATATTAGTTATTAATTATTATTTAATCCCCATTTTATTTTAAATTTTTTATTATTTAATTAATTAAAATTTCTTTTTGGTATTATTATATTTTTATATTATAAAAATTTTATAATCTTATATATTAGTTATTTATTTTTAATTTCAAAATAGAAAAAACAAAAAAAGAAAAAAAAATTTTTTATATTATTATAAATATTCATATAAAATATTTATTATATAATGTTGTAGTTTATTATTTTATTGGAATTAATCCTTTTTTTAATATATTTATTTATATAAAATAATAATAATAATAATAATAATGATATTTATAATTCTAATATTATTTAATATTTTAAAAGAAATATATTTTATCGTATATTAATTATTATTAAATTAATTAATTATTAATTATTATGTTTATAATAAGAGCGTAGTATAACTGGCTAGTATTATGATCTTCAAAATCATTGGTAGGTGTTCAAATCACCTCACTCTTGTGTTGTTTTAATTTTAAAAATAATTAAAATTTTATTTAATAAATTAATTAATTTCATTTTGCTTTATCAAAAAAAATAAAAAGGCTAATATTATTAATGTTTTTTGTTGTGTTGTTGTTTTGTTTTTTAAACAATAAATAAAAGGATAAATTAAATTTTGTTTGTTTAATTAAATTTTAAAAGGAATTTAAAAAATAAAAATATAAATAAAGGTAAAAAAAATAAATAATTTAAAATTATAAATAAAGACTGTAGCATAATTGGTTAATGCCGTTCGCTCATAATGGATTTTATTAAGGGTTCGAGTCCCTTCGGTCTTATATTTATGTAATTTATTCTTTTTTTGTTGTTTTTTGTTTATTTCTGATAATAATTTAAATTTATATAAACATTTAAAATTTGATAATGAAAATTTCTCTTATTAAAAATATTTACATTTATAATTATAATAATATATATATATATATATTAAAAAGGCTATAATTACATAAAGGGTATTTGGTCGAGTCTGGTTTATGGCCCTCGTCTTGAAAACGAGTACTTTATTTATTTTAGTCGTCGGTTCAAATCCGACAGTACCCGTACTAAATAAATTTTTATTTTTATTGTTTTAATTTTTTATAATTAATTTTGAATAACTTATATTATATAATTTGATTGGACTACGCCTCCTCTTAATTTTTTTTTTATTTCTTTTATAAAAATTTAAATTATTTAATTGCTATTTCTTTTTTATATTGATTTATATTATATTTTAAAAATTATTAGTGTCTTGATTTAATTAATTTAAATTATTTTCTTTATACTTTTTATTTATTTAATTTTATTTCAGTTTTTTATTGAATAATATTTAAATATTTATACCCCTTTTTTTATTATTAATTGGTAATATAAAAATAAATAAATAAATAATACAATTATATTATTATATATATGTATAATATATTTGATTAGAATATATTCTAATTATAATTTAATTTCTTTTTATAGAGAAATAATATTTAATAACTAAAAAACAGTGGAATAAAAGGAGTATAAATTAGTATTATTTTAATGAAATTAAATATATTAAATATAATTATTAAATTAATAATATAAAAATTCTCCCCCCCCTTTTTTCTTTATTTCTTTATTCTTAAAATTTGATTTCTGATTAAAAAATTAATATTAAATTAATTAATAATAAATTAAATAATATGTAATATATAAATATATAAATACATATATAATTTTAAATAAATAAAATAATAATCTTAACAGGGATTTATTCTACTAAAAAATAAAAAGAATGATAATATTACTTTTATTAATACCTTTATTAGGTTCTTTATTTATCTCTCTTATCTCAGAAGATTCAATTAAAAATCAAAACATAATGAAAAAAATAAGTTTAAATACAACAATTATAAATTTTATATTCTGTTTATATTTATGATTAGAATTTGATAGTAGTAGTACTCAATATCAATTTGTATATGAATTTAATCAATTAAGTTTTATTCATTTTAATTTGGGTATAGATGGAATATCTTTATATTTTATATTATTAACTACTTTTGTAACTCCTATAGCTATATTATCAAATTATAATAATATTAATAATAATCTTAAATTTTTTTTAATTTCTTTTTTAATTTTAGAAACTTTACAAATAGGTGTGTTTGTAGTATTAGATTTATTTTTATTTTATATCTTTTTTGAAAGTGTATTACCAATATTATTTATAGTAATATTAATATATGGTTCAGGTGAAAATAGAATAAGATCTGCATTGTTATTATTTTTATATACTTTAGCTGGATCATTATTTATGTTATTATCAATTCTTCATATTTATAATTATGTAGGTTCTACTGATTTTCAATTAATTTCTTTAGCTGAAATTAACCTTGAAAGTCAAAAAATATTATGAATTGGGTTTTTCTTAGCATTTGCAGTAAAAACACCTTTATGACCTTTTACTGGTTGATTATTTAGAGCACATGCTGATAGTCCTTTAGCTGGTTCTATATTATTAGCTGCTACAATATTAAAATTCTCGACTTACGGTATATTACGGGTTTTAATTAATTTTTTACCTGATGCCTCTAGTTATTTTTCACCTTTAGTTCAAACTATAGCTATAATAACTTTAATATATGCCTCATTAGCCACTATTATTCAACAAGATACTAAAGTTCTAATTGCTTATTCATCTATTGCACATATGGCTGTGGTTACTTTAGGATTGTTCTCTAATACAATTCAAGGTATTGAAGGTGCAATTTTATTAGCTTTAGCTCACGGATTTGTATCTCCAGCTTTATTTATCTGTGTAGGTGGGATCATCTACGAAAGAACTGGTACAAGAATTATTAATTATATTAGAGGATTAGTAACTTATATGCCTGTATTCACTCTCTTATTCTTTATATTTACACTAGCAAATACTGGAATTCCTTTAAGTTTAAATTTCTTAGGAGAACAATTATCTTTAATTGGAATCTGAGAAAGAAGTCCTATAATTTCTGCTTTAGGTGCAACTGGTATCGTTCTAAGTGCTTGTTATTCTATCTGATTATATAACAGAGTTTCTTATGGTGTATATTCTCCACACTTAAAACCAGTGAAAGATCTCTCAAGAAGAGAATTCAATCTATTAATAGCATTACTGTTACCTACGGTCTTATTAGGTATCTTCCCTAATGTCATTTTAAATTCTTTACACATGGCAGTGACTAGTTTAATTTTTAATTTTTAATTTCTTTTTTAATTTCTCCCCTATCTGTAAATACATATAATATTGATAATTTACAATCTTTAGTTATAATGTTATAAAGTTCATTCGTTCTATTATTTCTTTAAACCAGGCTACGCCCCATCTTTAATAGTTATTTTACCTTCAGATAAAGATTTATATCATTTATCTTGATTAATTAATAATTTATTATCTTTAGTTAATAAAGGTATTAGGTTTTTAAATTCAATAGGATTTTTAACACCTTTAATTTTTACATATTGATAAGAATTAGTAATACCCCCATAAATTTTTGGAGCTAAAAACAATTTTATTAAAAATATGTTCTAATTTCATTTTACCTAACTCTTTACTAATGGGGTAAAGATTTATCAATATAAATAGAATCTGTATCAGAATAATATAGTTTATAATCAGGATTATTTTTAAATTGACTCCTAAATATTCTACTATAAGCTGTTACTGCTGATGCAATACCAATAGAAATATTGTAATTACAATTACCAAAAATATTCTCTTCATCTGAATTATTATTATTTACATAAGAAATTAATGATTTATTATTATCTAAATTAATCATTTCACTAATTAAATAATCATTTTCAATCATATTAATTAGTTCATCTTCAGAAATAATAATGTGTTCATCAAATCTATAATCCATACCAAATTTACCATATAAACTATTTAATAATAATTTTGATATTAAATACATTGGTTCATTTTTAGAATGAGATTGTTTAATTTGATATAAAGCATCAATATAGTCTCGGAATATGTGACTTTTTTGAAATAGATATCCTCTTAATATTTTAAAAGAATATCCATAATTAATTGCATTATCCATTTCAGGACTGAATATCATATCTTTTCAAGTACCTAACGGAGATATGGTTCTTAAACCATGTCCAGTATCAACTTTAGTTTGAATTATTGGATTATCTATAATCCCCGGTGATGTTATTTCAACTTCAAAGAATCCAAATGCTTTAGAATCTATTTTTCTAATGTCTCCCTCAAAATAAGTAATATTACCAATAGGCATATCATGATTTTTCATAACTGTTGGATATAATGAATTAACATCATATCCATGAATATTTGTACCATAGGGTATAAACATTTCAGTTGAACCTCCTGTATATGATTTTTTAAGATCATTAAATATTTATCCGGATATTATAGGTATTTTATTATCTTTTAAATAATTACATCTATAAATACCTAAAGCAAGTGAAGAGAATGTAGGAAATCTATGAATATTTAAATTAAATTGATCAAAAATTAAATAATTAAATTTAATAATAACTTGATGTAAAGATACACAATCTTGAATGCAATATTTAATAGTTTCATCTTTTAAATTTCACAAATTCTGTATATGATTTTGTACATATTTTACATAATCAATTTTAAGTAAATCTTTGAAATATTTATATTTAGGTATTTTACCAATATAATTTAAATCAATATTATTATTAACAAAATCATAAGGAAATATACCTTTATTGTCAACATTAAATTGTATAGCTAATTTTTTAAGAGAATTAGGTAACATTAATAATGAGTCTCTTAAATTAATTTTAATATTATTCAATTTTAATTCAATATTAAACATTTTACCATCTTTCATTAGAGGTTTAACAGTAATATTCTCAATGGAAGCTAAAACATTTAATAAGAATATACCATCGAAGAAACTTAAATTATGAATATAAACAATATGATTATGATACTCTTTTTTATTGAATAGAGATAAAATAGCTTCTTTAAGCATACTTTTCTCATTAATATAATCAGTTAAATAATAAGAAAAAGTATTTTTACCATCGAAATAGCATAAACAATAAGGTAAAATAGTATTACCAATAACTCTAGTTTCAATATCTAAAGTTATGAATTTATTAGTTATGTCTTTATCTTGTTTAATTGATTTAATGAATTTATTCTGTCTTTCTAATTTTTTAACTATTAATTTACCATCAATAAATTTATATTCGTGATTTTTAATTTTTCGAGTGAAAGTACCTAAATTATATGGATCATCTAAATAATCTTTATATTCAATAATTATTTGATCTTTAAATTTTATTTGGATAAAATTATGAGTTTCATATTTTATAATATTATAAAAATAATTTGTTTTACTATTCTTAATTATAATTATATTACCATTGCTTTGTATAATCTCACCTAATATTGTATAATCAATACTATTTGGTAAATTATAACCTAAAAATTTGAAGCTTTCAATTTTAGTTTGTTGTTTTATGGATCCTCCGATTTTAGATTCTTTAGATAATAATTTCTCATCAGGAATTATTTTATAAGTTATAATTATTGTATCTATTGTATCGTTTAAATAATTATCTTTTTTAAATGTTAAAAATTTAATGTAAAATGTCAGTAATTCATTATAATCTTTATTATTAATTTTTTGCATAATACCTAATGTATAACAATCATTATTTTGATATTTAACTCTTAATAATAGATATATAAATTTATCATTAGATAATTTCTTCATTATATCTTTTCAAAATTGTTTTAATGAATATTCAATTGATTGTTTATTTAAAAGATTAAATTTATTTTTACATATATAATTTAATCATTTATCTTCAATAAAATATTTAGTTATGGTAGAGATGCTTCTAATAAAGCCATTGTTTTTATAAATATTATTCATTTTAAAAACAAATTTTAAATCCTTCGGGACCTGTATTGTTATATATTTAATGAGTAATTACTCACTAAGAAAATTCTTTTCTTTTCCATAAAAGAGAACTATTATTATATTTATAATATCCTCTTTTTGAATTTTAGTTTAAATAAAATTTAAAAATTAAAAATAAATATTTAATTAATTTAATAAATATTTCGTTTAAATTTAGAGCCCTTAGCTTAATTGGTAGAGTACCTGATTGTCATTTAGGTTGGTTCCAGTTCGAATCTGGAATGGCTCGTTAAAATACTGTTTTCTCAACAAATAATTAATAATATTCTAAGTTTTATCTAATAAAATATTATTTAATTATTTAAAATAAATTAAATAATTTATTTAAATTATATAAAATAATAAAATATTATTATACAATATTGTAAATTTTATTCTTTAATTAAATAAATTTAATATATAATCTGTGGTAAGCTTATTTTCTGATAAAGACATATTATTTAAAACGAATCTAATATTGGTTCTGATTAATTCTCTATTTAATATTATAAAGGTCTAGCCCTTCTTCAAAAATTAAAATTAATTAATTAATTTATTCAGAGGGTGTACTTTTCTTTGATTATTTTTATTTTATTTATTTTATTTATTTTATTGATTTTATTATTTTTATTTCTTTTATTTAGTTTATTTGATTCTTTTTTATTTCGTTTTTATTTTATTCAATTTAATCGATTTTATTTTTTTTTTTTT
>WNEZ01001836.1_pt1 | contig 21494 bp, 18 predicted proteins | sample 5400521 | NCBI WGS metagenome assembly WNEZ01 (sample SAMN13153339, study PRJNA577476) | soil metagenome | isolation source: 120 cm saprolite under Douglas fir tree site 2 hole 1 replicate 1 | place: USA:California | collected 2015-04-18 | reverse complement strand
GCTCCACTTCGAGCGGTTCGATACCGAGCGCAATCCTATTACCCCATCGCGAGCACGCGGCTGCGGAGCACTCGTTCGTATGCTCGGACTGTGGTGTGCGCTTTCGGGGAGAATGGTGATACTAAGGTGAATCGGAGGGAAGTTCCACGGGCATGAAGCCTTCCTGCGTGAGACATTGATGAGTAGTCAGGAATCCTGAATCTTCAGAAGAGGGAGCGAAGAAAGTCGTTCGCCTTCTACTTGTGCACTGCTCTTGCCAAAGTTTCGAATCTAGACAGCCACTGTCACAACTCTTTTGGAGTGTTCGACATTCCCAACGTTCTGCCAACCCCGCCTCAAACTGATGTGTTTCCCATCCCTTTCTTTAGCGGATTCAGCTTGGAACTCTGGTTGCTGCTTCTCTCAGCGCGCGTGGCACGAAAGGACCCAGAAGGTAGTTTCAGATGATCGGAGAATGTTATGGCACAGGTGATTGAGTCTTACATCCCCGCGCGTTTTAAACCGAAGGTGAAGTGGGTGCCTCAGGAGCAACGTGGAAAGGTGATTGCCTTCCCGTCTGTGCTGAAAGAGTCGGCTTAGATATTTTGCGCGCCTGCGATAGAGGGTGGGAGGGACAGAGGTCGTGCGTACTCAACGCGAAGGAGCGATAGTTGGGCGCGCTCTTTCCTGATGCTCGCCTCAACGGCGAGACTTCGAACCGGCGCGCTCGCGATCTTTGACTGGAGGGTCCGGTGAGAAATTTCCGACTTGCACCGTGCCATCGTGGAGAGATGGCGCGCAACACGTTGGCGTCAGGTTGGAACCGTATCGTTGGTGCTAAGATTTCGCTGGTGGCACTCTCACCGGAGCACATCAGTGTCCAGTCCCCATCCCTATTCACGAAGAGAATTACAAATGATTCGGGGATACGGAGCTGCTGTTCTCTCCGTTTTGGGAGCGCTGTTGATTTCACATTGGCCAGTCTTCCACCTGGAATCGGCTCCGGTGTCGCTGTTTCTGTGTGCCGTGATGGTCAGCGCGTGGTTGGGTGGCGTAGGACCGGGATTCCTGGCTACCGTCCTTACTGCTCTCGCTTTCTACTATAGCTTTCTGCCTCCCGTTGATTCATGGGCCGCAAAGCCTGGCCAGATGCCACGCTTTCTTGTCTTTATCGTGTCAGCCGTGTTTGTTGGCTCGCTCAGCGATGCGCAACGGAGGGCTACAGAATCGCTCAGACGGGCACGCGACGATCTGAGCGAAACGGTCCAGGAGCTCAAGAAAACCAACGAAGCGCTCGGCACAAGCGAGGCATATCTTGCCGAAGCTCAGACGCTGAGTCACACAGGCAGTTTCGGGTGGAACGCCGCCACCGGAGAACTGTTCTGGTCGGATGAGAGCTTTCGGATTTTCGAATACGATCGAACGCAAAAACCTACTGTGCAATTGGTGCTTGAACGGGTCTATCCCGAGGATGTTCAACTTGTACAAGAGGCCTTGGCCGGAGCCTCTCAGCATGGGAGAGATCTAGACTTTGAACATCGTTTGTTGATGCCCGACGGTTCCATCAAGAAAGTCCACGTTCTGGGTCACGCCTTAAATCGCGAAGTGGGCAGTTCGTCTTTTGTCGGGGCGGTGATGGATATCACCACGATGAAGAATGCGTTCGAGGAAATTCGAACACTGAGGGACCAGTTGTATAAGGAGAACCTCGCTCTTCGCGAAGAAATCGACATCACCAGAATGTTCGAGGAGATCGTGGGTTCGTCTCCAGCGCTCCAAGCGGTGCTCTCGCAAGTGGCGAGAGTAGCACCCACCGATTCGACGGTTCTGATCACTGGCGAAACGGGTACGGGAAAGGAGCTTATAGCTCGCGCGATTCACAAGCGGTCCCAACGGTCCTCCCGAGCCTTCGTGAGTGTCAATTGCGCGGCAATCCCGCGCGACCTAATTGCTTCGGAACTGTTCGGCCATGAAAAGGGCGCTTTCACGGGCGCGACCCAGCGACGATTGGGCCGCTTCGAGTCGGCCGAAGGTGGCACGATCTTCCTGGACGAGGTCGGTGAACTGCCGGCCGAGACGCAGATCTCTCTCTTGCGAGTAGTGCAAGAACGCGAATTTCAGCGTGTAGGTGGAAATGAATCCTTTCAGATTGACGTCCGGGTGGTCGCTGCCACGAATCGTGACTTGGAGGCTGCCATCGCTGAAGGCAGATTTCGCGAGGATTTGTTCTACCGGCTGAACGTTTTTCCGATCGAAGTTCCTCCCTTGCGCCAACGAAAGCAAGACATTCCTCTGCTGGTGGAGTACTTCATTGATCGTTACGCCAGCAAAGCTGGAAAGACGATCACCGGGATCAACAAAAGGAGTCTCGAACTCCTTGAATCCTATGCCTGGCCGGGCAATATTCGTGAGCTCCAGAACGTGATCGAACGGTCTGTAATCATCTCGGATTCGGAAAACCTTTCGGTCGATGAGACTTGGCTCGGGCGACGCGCACTTCCCGCCGATTCGCCGAGACAACCACTTTCCGAGAAGCTCGCTGTCCAGGAGAGGGAAATTATCGAGGCGGCGCTGGCGGAAAGTAACGGCAAGGTATCTGGCCCTTCGGGAGCTGCGGCTAGACTCGGCATTCCACAATCAACGCTTGATTCCAAGATCAAGTCTCTAAAGATCAACAAGCAGCGCTTCAGAAAAGTCTAGCCTCTCCCTATCTTCATCATCTCCTCGTGCCTTTCGTATGTGGGCCAAAGCGGACACTGCCCATCCGATCGCTAACACACTTCCCAATCAGTAAAACTCATCCCGAGATTTCGGGAATTTCCGAGTTCTCGTGATCACCGGCGTTGGTTAAGAAGTTTGTTTTCATTTGCTTGGCACCTGGCAATTGGGTTGCTTTTGTCAAGTGCGGAAGGCCAATCAAAAATGACGTTAAGAATTCAAAGATCAGTCGAACAGATGTCGGTCATTTTCACTCTCACGGGTCGGATCCAAGCGGACCAAGTGGCGGATCTCGAAGTCCTCCTGAAATCTGAAACCGCAGAGCGCGAGATCGTCCTGGATCTGAGTCACGTAAAACTCGTCGACCGAGATGCCGTGCAGTTCCTGGCAAGCCACGAGGCTGCCGGTACCGAACTGAGAAATTGCTCGGCATATATCCGGGAGTGGATTACGCAAGAGAAGAATGCAATGCAACGGAAGGAAATCGAAAACGCGGCCGGTTTAGCAGGCTAAAGGAATACATATGTGGATCGTTAAGCTCGCCTTAAGACGGCCATACACGTTCGTAGTGCTGGCTATCCTGATCCTGATCCTGGGAACGCTCGCAGCCCTTCGCACTCCTACGGACATCTTCCCGAATATCAACATTCCCGTAGTCAGCATTATTTGGAACTACACCGGGCTCGCGCCGGAGGATATGGCGAACCGAATCATCACCCTCCAGGAACGCAACCTCACGACGACGGTCAATGACATTGAGCATCTGGAGTCGCAGTCTCTCAACGGCGTTGCGGTCATCAAGGTCTTTTTTCATCCCGGTGCAAACATAAGCACGGCTATCGCGCAGATCGCAGGCCAGTCCCAAACCCAGCTCAAGCAATTGCCGGTCGGAACCACGCCGCCTTTGATCATTACTTACAGCGCTTCCAGCGTTCCGATTCTTCAGCTCGCGCTGTCCAGTCCTACGCTCTCAGAGCAACAGTTGAATGACTTGGGGTTGAACTTCATCCGGCCCCAACTTACTTCCGTGCCCGGCACGGCCGTACCTTATCCCTACGGCGGCAAGCAGCGCCAGGTTCAAGTGGACCTAAATACCACCGCATTGCAATCACACGGACTCTCTCCTCTGGACGTGGTGAATGCGATCAACGTGCAAAATCTGATCCTGCCCTCCGGGACAGCGAAGATCGGCACGTACGAATACAACATAAACATGAATGGGAGTCCGTCGTCCATTCAGCAACTGAACGATTTGCCCATCAAGACCGTGGGAACCTCGACCGTCTATGTCCACGATGTGGCATTCGTACGCGATGGCTTCCCGCCACAGACCAATATCGTGCGTGTCGATGGCAGACGTTCGACGCTAATGACGATCCAGAAGATCGGCAATGCCTCGACACTCAACATCATCAGCACCATTAAGCAGCTACTGCCGAGCGTCAAGAACACCTTACCGCCGGACCTTCAAATCCGGTTACTAGGGGATCAATCCGTCTTTGTGCGCGGAGCGGTTTCCGGCGTGATCCGAGAGGCACTCATCGCTGCATGCCTGACGGCCATCATGATTCTTTTGTTTCTTGGCAGCTGGCGCAGCACGCTCATCATCGCCATCTCAATTCCGCTGTCGATCCTATCGTCGATCATCGCGTTGAGCGCCCTGGGCGAGACGATAAACCTCATGACCCTGGGCGGGCTGGCGCTGGCAGTCGGCATTCTCGTTGATGATGCGACGGTAACCATCGAGAACATCCACCGCTATCTTGCCGAAGGGAAGGATTTAGAAGAGGCCATCCTGGACGGCGCCCAGCAGATCGCAATTCCGGCGCTGGTTTCGACCCTCAGCATTTGCATCGTGTTTGTACCGATGTTCCTCCTCACCGGTGTCGCGCGTTACCTGTTTGTACCGCTCGCGGAAGCTGTGGTCTTCGCCATGCTGGCTTCTTACCTGCTTTCGCGAACCCTGGTGCCGACGATGGCCAAATACTTCCTCAAGGCACACGCGGAAGGCACTTCACCGGAACCCAGCGTGAGCAAGAATCCTCTAGTACGTTTTCAAGAACGATTCGAGCACGGTTTTGAGAGCATCCGGAGCGCCTATCGCGGGTTGCTGGAAACCTTTATCAATCATCGCCGAATCTTTGTCGTCGGCTTCCTCGGAGCGTGTCTGCTCTCCTTCGGTCTAGTGCCATGGCTTGGGCAAGACTTTTTCCCCTCCGTCGATAGCGGTGCCTTCACGCTGCACATGCGTGCTCCGACCGGGACGCGTATTGAAGAAACCGCCGCCTTGTGCGATCAGGTGGAAAGCGAGATCAGAAAGCAGATACCGCCGCAAGAGTTTGCTGGCGTCATCGACAACATTGGACTGCCCTACAGCGGTATCAATCTTTCCTACAGCAATTCAGCTCCGGTTGGGACGCAGGATGCGGACATTATTGTCACGCTCGCGGCGAAACACCGCCCAACAGCAAATTATGTCCACGACCTCAGGTTGAAACTGGCGCGGACATTTCCTGGCGTGACGTTCTATTTCCTACCGACGGATATGGTTACCCAAATCCTGAATTTCGGGCTTCCGGCCCCGATTGATATTCAAGTGGTAGGCAACAACCTGGAGGCTAACCGGCAATTCGCGGACAATCTGTTGGCACGCGTAAGAAACGTTCCTGGCACGTCCGATCTCAGAATTCAGCAGACGTTTAATGAACCAGAACTGCACATCGATGTGGATCGGACGAAGGCAGCTTCCATTGGATTCACTCAGCGAGACGTTGCAAATAATCTGCTGGTAACCCTCAGTGGCAGTTCCCAAACCTCACCGACTTTCTGGCTAAATCCAAAGAACGGCGTGAGCTACTCGATCGCTACGCAAACACCACAATATCGCGTTCAGACGCTGCAGGATCTTAACAACATTCCGGTGACGGGAACGAGTAACGCCCCGCCCGCGATTCTAGCGAGTCTTGGGTCGATAACTCGTGGCTCACAATTGAGCGTTGTCTCTCATTACAACGTAGCGCCCGTGATCGACATTTTCGGCTCCGTCCAAGGTCGAGACCTTGGTGGCATTTCCAAGGACATCTTTTCGATCATCAACGCCAGTCAGAAACAGCTTCCACGCGGATCGCAGATCATCGTGCGAGGACAAATCCAGACCATGCGTACATCCTTCATCGGATTGTTAACGGGCCTGATGTTTGCCATCGTTCTCGTTTACCTGCTGATTGTTGTGAACTTTCAGTCGTGGCTTGACCCGTTCATCATCCTGATGGCTTTGCCGGCGGCACTCGCCGGGATCGTCTGGTTCCTCTTCATGACCGGCACTACCATCAGCGTCCCCGCCCTCACGGGCTCCATCATGTGTGTCGGCGTCGCGACGGCAAACAGCATTCTGGTGGTCAGTTTCGCGAAGGAACAACTGCAATCGGGACTCAGTGCGGTCGAAGCAGCCATACAGGCAGGATACATGCGCTTCCGACCGGTCTTAATGACGGCTCTGGCAATGATTATCGGCATGGCGCCGATGGCACTTGGGCTGGGCGACGGCGGAGAGCAAAACGCACCTCTCGGACGCGCCGTGATCGGCGGGTTGCTGTTCGCTACGGTATCAACGCTGTTCTTCGTCCCCGCAATCTTTAGCGTCATTCATGGTATGCGCCGGCAGAGTGCTAATACCGGCATCGAGGCCTAGGAAAATCTTCGAAGGAATAAAGGAATTTTTATGGCAATGGAATTATCAAGTCGAAATAGCGCTACCCGCCACGAACAACCTTCAACGCCGATCGTCGCACTAGCAGCGCACCGGCCGCGGAAGAGTTGGATCGTCTCGTGCGTGATTCTCCTGCTATTCGGGGGAATCTTCGCGTACGGCATCACTACACGTCTCCGGCACGCGGCCACGGTGCGTGCTGAAAGCGCGCAGATGTCGTTGCCCGCGGTTTCCGTCGCCACTCCTGAACGCTCGGCGCCGTTACAAGAGATCGTGTTGCCGGGGAACGTACAGCCCTTTACGAGTGCCCCGATTTACGCTCGCACCAATGGTTATCTGAAGGCTTGGTATGCCGACATTGGAGCGCACGTGAAGAAAGGGCAATTGCTCGCCGTGATTGAGACGCCCGAAGTCGATCAGCAATTGCAGCAGTCACGCAGCAATCTCGCCACTTCCGAGGCCAATCTCGAGCTCTCCGGGATCACCAAGAATCGCTACGAAGGCTTGTTGGCCTCACACGCGGTCGCACAGCAAGATGTCGATAATGCTGTCGGGACCTATAACGCGAACAAGTCGATAGTCGAAGCCAATCAAGCGAACGTTAAGCAACTCGAAACCTTGCAGTCCTTCGAGAAAGTGTACGCTCCATTCAATGGCATCATCACAGCGCGTAACACGGATATCGGTCAGCTAGTCAATTCCGGCAATTCGGGAAATCCAAAAACCGATCTCTTCCACATTTCCCAGCCCGGGCAGTTGCGGGTCTATGTGAACGTGCCTGAACAGTACTCGCGGGCTGCGAAGCCGGGTTTAACGGCGGATCTCACTCTCGCGGAATTCCCTGGACAACGGTTCCAAGGCAAATTGGTTCGCACCTCGGAGTCGATCAACTATGCCACTCGCACCTTGATTGCGGAGATCGACGTCGATAATCCAAGTGGTGAGTTGCTCTCCGGTGCTTACACTGAGGTCCACCTCAAGGTACCCGGACAGGCTTCTTCCTATTTGGTGCCGGTCTCGGCTCTTATCTTCCGCTCGCACGGATTGCAGGTTGCAGTCGTGAAGAGTGGCGCCGCTTCGCTCAGATCAGTAACCCCAGGCCACGATTTCGGCGAAAGGATCGAGATCCTGTCGGGTCTCCAGGCTAACGACTCCATGATCGTAAATCCACCGGACTCTCTTGTCTCGGGACAAAAGGTGCAAGTCGTGGCGCCTAACACGACAGCCAATACAGCCGCTACGGGAGGTGCATGATGAATACGCCCGAAGGTCCGACCACTAAGATTCGAGGCTGCAAGTATCGTGTTGCGACCATGTGTCTCGCCAGCATGTTCCTGCTTGTTGGTTGCGCCGTGGGTCCGAAATATCATCGGCCGCCAGTCGTAGCTCCACCGAGCTATAAAGAAGTCGGCGACTGGAAGACTGCTCAGCCTAGTGAACTGAGTCTCTGCGGCAACTGGTGGGAAATCTTCAACGACCCGCAACTGAATGGTCTGGAACAGCAAGTGAACGTTTCCAACCAGAACCTGAAGGCGGCAGAAGCGCAATACACGCAGGCTCGTGCACTGCTCCGCTACAATCGCGCCGATTACTTCCCAACCGTGAGCGCCAGTGCGTCCGCAAGCCGCACACGAGTGTCCCAGAACGCTCCGCCGCCGGGAGCGATTTCCAACGGCCGAACCGAAAACGACTTTCAAATACCGATTGAGTTGTCCTATGAAATCGACGCATGGGGAAGAATCCGGAAAAATGTAGAGTCATATCGCGAAGAGGCGCAAGCTAGTGCTGCCGACCTCGCCACGGTTAACCTGGCCATGCATGCACAGCTGGCTTTGTACTACTTCCAGGCACGCAGCCTGGATGCTCAGGAGCAGCTCCTGCAATCAACTGTTGCACAATATGAGCAGGCTCTGCAGCTGAACTTGGAGCGGTTTCAAGGCGGCGTTGGCTCCGAAGTCGAGGTCGAACAAGCCAAGACGCAACTCGAGACGACACGCGCCCAGGCTCAAGATGTGGGCGTGCTTCGGGCTCAGTACGAGCACGCGGTCGCAACTCTGATCGGCAAACCTGCGAGCTCGTTTAGCCTTGCTCCGCTTCCACTCCGCACGCCCCCGCCTCTGATTCCAACTGGTGTGCCGTCAGAGCTACTCGAACGTAGACCGGACATTGCATCTGCCGAACGACAGATGGCAGCGGCCAACGCACGCATCGGAGTTGCCAAAGCTGCCTACTATCCACTGCTGAGCCTGACGGCTGCGGGAGGCTTTGAAAGCGGGGCCATCACGACGTTGCTGCAAGGCCCCGCCGGGTTGTGGGCGGTAGGAGGCCAGGCGATTCAAACGCTTTTTGATGGCGGGCGGCGCCGGGCGGCCTCAGATCAAGCAGTAGCGACCTACGATCAGACGGTGGCGAACTATCGTGAGACTGTGCTTACTAGCTTCCAGCAAGTGGAAGACAATCTCGCGGCGCTACGAATATTGGATCAGGAATCACAAACGCAGAGCGAAGCAGTCGTGGCAGCCCAAAAGTCACTGGACCTCTCGATCCAACGATATAAAGGCGGCGTTACGAGCTATCTGGAAGTGACCGTGGCGCAGAGTGCGGCTCTCGCGAATGAGGCGACTGCGGTAAATATTCTCGGCCGGCGAATGGTCGCCGCCGTGCAGTTGATCCAGGCATTGGGTGGAGGATGGGATAGTGCCAGCTTGCCGCAACGGCCCGAGTGCTGCGGAAAGTTGGCGATGAATGCCGATTGATTGTCGTGGATGATCAGCGGTGTTCCGGAGTTCATCGGATCAGGTTGACAAGGTCGACATCGATTGAGGTCTCGAGTATGAGAGTCATGGTTTTGATTGTGGGTGTAGTCGCGGTTGTTACTCCGATCTTTGCGCAGCAGCGGATCATCACCGACCCTCCGCAAGTGCGAGGACCGTTTACTCTGACCGCCACATACGACTCGGCGGCTAGAGGCAATACATTTGCCTATGCCGGCAGCACAGTCCCGCCCGTGATTCGTGTGGTGCCGGGCGGCGTCATCACGCTGCGTTATGTAAACAATCTGCCAACTCAGTCTGACGAGGAGTGTGCCACAGCCCGCTGCAGAAATATGACTAATTTGCATTTTCACGGTCTGCACGTATCGCCAGAGCGCCCTCAGGACGATGTCCTCACCACGATGGCAATGCCGGGAGAGAGCTTGGATTATAAGGTGGTGGTTCCGTCCTATTCAGCGCCAGGGCTTTACTGGTATCACACCCACCCTCACGGGGAGAGCGCTCGCCAGGACCTTGACGGAATGTCCGGCGCAATCATAGTTGAGGGGATAGACAGGTATTATCCTGAGCTGCGCCGCATGCGTGAACGCGTGATCATTCTTCGAGATCGCAACATTGAACACAGCGACTCTGCCACTCGCGAGCAGGTCGCGCGAAGAGTTGAGATACCCTCCTCCAAGTGTGGAACAGCAACAGAGCAGAATCCAGAGCGAGTCTTCACCCTGAACGGCGAGATTCGGCCTCGGATTCCCATCGATCCGGGCGAGCGCCAGTTTTGGCGCATCGTGAACGCTTCGCCGGACCGCTACGCTGATCTTGAATTGAGCGGCAAACAATTGGAAATTGTGGCTCTGGATGGAATGCCGCTGTCCTACCACAACCAACATCGCCCAACGCGCAAAGTCGATCACGTCCTTGTGCCGCCTGCTGGGCGGGTGGAGATGATAGTTGTCGGACCATCATCGGGTTCTCGATCCACGCTAAGCACACGCTGCGTGGACACTGGAGCCGACGGCGATCCTAATCCTGCGATGGTGATCGCAGATCTTGGTCCGGCGAACTCCAATTCGCAGATGCGAGCCGTTCCAAGTACCGCGGGTCGAGCGGTCTACAAAGAATTATCACATCAGGAAATACAAAAACTTGAGGTCACTAAGCCGGATTTCACAGTCACTTTCACGGAAGAGAAGGGCGGCTTCTACATCAACGGAAGAAAGTTCTCAATGGACGATGATCCGATGGTGCGCGTGCGGGTTGGGTCGATGCAACACTGGCGAATCGTGAACTCGACAAGAGAGCTACACCCCTTTCATATCCACCAAGTTCATTTCTTAGCCTATGCAGAAAACGGAATCCGGTCGGACCGCCCTGAATGGCTGGATACGGTCAATGTTCCGTACGGGGGTTCAGTGGATCTCGTAATGGACTTTACCGACCCCGTCATAAGAGGCTTGTCGGTATTCCACTGTCATCTGCTGAGTCATGAGGACAAGGGCATGATGGCGAAAATCCTGTTCGAATAATGGCCAGGAGCAATTGTCCTCGAAAGTTTGGCAGGGGCCGCTCGCCCCGGGTCAAACCACCGGACAAGTCAGCTTCAATTTCACAGTCAGCTATGTTCGATCCTGCAAGCTGGAAAAGACGGGGCATAATCCTGGTGAATGGTGCTTTCTCCGCATTGGTTTGGTGGGCCGACATTAGGCGAACATCGGCGCTTGGTCACAGAATGGTCACAATAAAATGGCCGACTTGACGAATTAAGTTGTTGATTGAAAAAGATTTAGGCTCAAAGAATCCGGCCCTGAAAAGGCTGGCGTCGGGGGTTCAACTCCGTCCCTGGCCACCATTATTCCAAAGGACTGAAAGCCAAAACGCCAAAATCTCTCAGCCCGCATTCAGCCCGCAATTCATCCCAGTTTTCAATTTACTGCCCTGACTGGCTGCAAAATGGCCTGAAGCATTTCGCCCTGTGCAGCCATTTTGGAACGTTCTCTCCGTAGCACCGCCATCACGCGCTCTTTGGGAGGGCCATGCCTCGTTACTGCTCGCCCCGCGTGAATGGAGCGAAGGTTAGAGCTTGGCGCGGATCGCGGGCTCAAACGCCGGTCGCGGCCTCCACCGGATCATCCACCTCGCTCGCATGCACAAATACCGCCGAGCGCCGCGTCCAAGGGTTCGGCCATGCGCGAAACCTTTCGGGCTCTTTCCGTTTTTCATCAACAATCAGCGACCCAACAATCAACAATTCCACATGTCATTTCGCAGTGATGTCCACCGAGGCGCGGGTAGTTTCCCAGTCCATCCGCAGAGTGCAGCCGCTTCCGGACTTATCATAGGCGATGGTGAAGTTCTCCACCGGCGCGGGCAGTTTCGATACTTTCATGTCCACGCGCGCCAGTTCGTCGCTCTCGTACTTGTAAGGGATTCCCCATTCCCCAGTCTTGTTGTTGATGATAAGAGTCCACTTGTCGGCCGCGGGTATGGTGAAGATTGTGTAGCTTCCGGCCGGCACCGTCTTGCCGTCAACGACTAGATCGCTGCTGGTAACGAAGGTGGTCGCTTCGTTCGCACCGGCGCGCCAGACTTGGCCGAACGGTACGAGGTCTCCATAGATATTGCGACCCTTCATGCGCGGGCTGGAATAGTTCGTCTTGATGGTCTTGCCCCCGCCGAGATCACATGTTGCGGAAGCGGCTGGACTGGGTCTTCTCTGACAGGCAGCGAAGAGGATGAGGGTGAAAATCATGCCAATGACAAGGGCAATTCGTTTCTGCATGGTCTCTCCTTAAAGTAGCTGGTCGTCCTAAGTGGTAATGAGCGCGGTCAACCTTCGCGCATGGCGCAACTCTGGGGCTTCTTGAAAGAGGGTCCGAGATAACCATCGATTCCGCCAAGACCGCCCTCCTGATATACAGCTCACTCCGCCGATGAGCAGATTCTCCGAAAAAGGCCACTGCTCATCGATCCATTGAGTCTCGCAGCGGAATCCGGAATCGCGAGCCGTCTCGACAATCTCCTCAGCCGAATATTTGTGGCTGCTTTCCGTCCATATCGTTTCTCCTTCTTGAAACTCGACAGAGACCTCCGCCGCAGGAATATTCACGAGCTGCCAGCGCTTGGACTCCAGGTGCATCTCGACGCTCCGTACGTCATAATTGATTTCGCCAGATGGGCGAATTGGAGCAAATCAAAGTCGGCGCCGAGTTCGCGATTGGTTCGAGCGAGCAAGTTGAGATTAAACACAGCGGTCACGCCGAGTTCGTCGTCGTAGGCTACGAGCAGTTGCGCGCTGGATTTTTCCAGGTCCGCTCCTAGGAGGAGAGCGTCGCCCGGCTGAAGAATGCTTCGGACTGCTCCCAGAAACTTCGCTCCTACTGGACGGTCGAAGTTCCCAATCGTGCTGCACCAAGAACAACACGAACAGGCGCTGCCCGCCCTTGCGGTACGACGTCACTTCCAGCCGTCCATCCAGATATTCGCGTTCAAGACCCACAATACTGATCGCATCAATGTCACTCAGCTCCCGTTCGCACATGACGAGAGCAGAGCGCGATATTTCGACGGGATAATACGGGGTGCGCTGGCGTCGACAGAACGGTTCGAGCAGCCAGCGCGTCTTTCTGCCACTGCCACTGCCCAGCTCCGCTACCGCAACCCTCCCGGCAAGCCGTTCCACGATCTCATCCGCATAGCGCCGCAGCAGACGTTCGTCGGCCCGCGTGTGGCCGTACTCGGGCAGTCGGCTGATCACTTCAAAAAGGGCCGAGCCGACATCGTCATACAGATACTTCGACGGAAGTTCCTTTTGTCCAGTCCGGAGAAGCCCGGCACGAACGTCGGCGGCGAAGTCGTACGTGGCATTGCTAGGGATCCCGTAAACGAGCATTGCGAAACTCCTTTCATTCCAAATCCTCACGATGAAACGCGCACGTTTGCAACGCCTTCGCGCTCCGGATGGCTCGTCAAATAAGGATGCGCGCCGGTCGCCGCCTCCACCGCATCATCCAGCTCGCTCGCATTCAGAAATCCCCCCGAGCGCCGTGCCCAGCGTCAAGTGTAGATGACGGGCATCTGGCCGACGTAATCGTCCTCGACCACTTGGTCGACCAGAAACGCCGCGACGTCCGCGCGCGCGATCCTCAGGCGCAGCTGGACGGTGAGGCTCATGTCCGTGACGACCGAGACGTTCCCCGTCTTCACGCCGTTGGTGAACGACATCGGACGCACGATTACCCAGTCGCAGCCGCTCTTCTCGATAAGAGTGTCAGCCGCGGCGGCATCTTCGTACATGTGGTCCAGAAAGAGCGGTATGATGATCCTCCCGAAGAAGAACGACGAGCCCTGCACGAATTCCTTGCTCGAACCGACGCCGGCGGCGTCGAGCCAGACTAATTTGCGAACGCCGTGCCGCTTCATCCCGTCGACCAGGTTCCTGGCGACGTCGGTGCGGAGGGTAGTCCTCTTGTTCTTGCGAGCACCGAGGGTGCTCAGCACCGCGTCCTGTCCGGCGAGGAGCTTCTCCAGGTCGGCCGCATTCGTCGGTTCGCCCTGAACGACGGTGAGCCGCGGGTGCTTCCTCTGCATCGCGGACGCGTCTCGCACCATGGCCTTTACCTCGTGATTCGCCTTCAGTAGGTCATCGAGCGCGAGTTGCCCGACGGCACCATTCGCCCCCAGTAGCAGTATCTTCATACGTGGGCCTCGACTTCTGCTGCCTCCGCGACTCCGTCCGCGGCCATGATGTCCTTCGCGACTTTGTCGACCGAGGCGAGGTGGCGACCCGTTAGAAAGACCTTCGCGCCTTCGTGAGCGAAGGCACGGGCAACTGCACCGCCACCCGCACCTCCGGCTCCATAGATCACTGCATTCTTGTTCTTGAGCGTCATCTTCGTTTTCCTTTTGTCTATTGTTGGCTAGTGGCCAACTGCCACGTTCTCGTTCTTAGCCAGGTGATGGCTGTGCCTTTATGGCGAGTTCGTCGTCCACAGCTATCAGGGCTACTGCGAATGAACGCAGAACGATCCTGCTACTTTCCGCTCAGGGCGATTGTCGCGCTCAACGGCAGGTCACGTGACGATCCGCCAGCCCAAACCTTATATTCGCCGGGCACAACCTCCCATAAATTCCTGTCTGGGTTGAAAACCGAGACCATCTGAGGGTCTACCTTCACCGTCACATCCTTCTGCTCTCCCGGGCCGAGCGCGATCTTGCTCCAGCCCACGAGGCGCCTTGGCGGTTCGTGGGCGCTGGCCGGTAGTGTGAGATAGACCTGGGCAGTCTCTTCACCTGCGCGGTTTCCTGTGTTTTTCAACTTGAATGTCACGGTCAGCCCATTGTCTGATGTTGTCTTCAATTCGGAATAGCCATACGTCGTGTATGACAGCCCGAATCCGAACGGGAAAAGCGGTTCCCTCCTCTCCGCGTCGTACCACTTGTACCCAACCTTGAGACCCTCGTCGTATACCGAGTCAAATGGCGTCTGGTTCGTCGATATTCCCGGGACCACCGGTAGACCCGGCAAGGGAGTTATCGGGTGGTTCGGGTCTACCGCCGGCTGATCAACATGCTTGGGGTGAGGCAGGTCGGCTTCAGTGCGTGCAAACGTCAAGGGCAGCTTGCCGGAAGGGTTCACATCGCCGAACAGAATATTGGCCAGCGCCTCAGACCCACGTATGCCCGGATACCACGCTTCAATAACGGCACTTACCCTGTCGATCCACGGCATTGTCACCGGTCCTCCCGTTTCCAGCACCACAATCGTATGAGGATTGGCTGCGGCCACTGCTTCGATCAGGGCATCCTGCTTTTCAGGGAGTGATAGGCTTGGCAGGTCCATATTTTCAAACGTATGCTGGACTGCGAACACGATGGCCACATTCGAAGACTTGGCAAGTGCCGCAGCCGAGACCGGATCCGTGCCTGGATCGAACTTCACCACTGTCCCCTTGGCCTTCTCTGCGATCCCCCTCAGCGGGGCCGAGCGGTGGTATACCGTTATGTTGAACATCGCTAGAGGGTCATCGAATGCGCCAGGCGGTGGCGGAACGGCGTTGCCCCCCGCCGGCGATACCTGCGCCGAGCCACCGCCGGACATCACCCCCACATCCGCGTGTCCTCCGATCACGGCAATCGACTTTACGCCGGCAGCGTTCAGAGGTAATTGTCCGTGGCCATTCTTCAACAGCACGGCGCCTTTTTCTTCGATCTTCTGCGCCACTTCGAAGCCGCGGAACAGGTCAACCACCTGTGCCTGCGGCGGATTGTCTACAATGCCCGAATCGAACTCGGTTCTCAGGATGCGATGTACCATGTCATTGAGACGAGTCATTGGCACTTCGCCGCTTTCGACAGCCTTTTTCAGTGGCTCACCAAGGAAGCTGTAGCCCGGCATTTCGATGTCCAAGCCGGCAAGTACCGCCTTCACCGTGCTATGCGTACCGCCCCAATCTGAGATCACAAAGCCCTTGAATCCGAATTCTTTCTTCAACACCTCGTTCAGCGAGTAGTCGTCCTCGCAGGCGTATACACCGTTGATCTTGTTGTACGAGCACATCACTGCGCCCGCCTGCGACTCCCGCAGTGCGATCTCAAAGGCAAGCAGGTCGCTTTCCCGCATTGACCGCTTGTCGATGACTGAATTGACAAACATGCGTCCAGCTTCCTGGTCGTTCAAAATGTAATGCTTCACACCCGTAACCACATTCATCGCCTTCATGGCCTTCAGTTCCTGCCCCGCTAAAGTTCCGGCCAGCAGCGGATCCTCTCCCTTGTACTCGAAGGTGCGCCCATCGCGCGGTTCGCGCGTCAGGTTGATGCCGGAGCCGTGCGACAGGTTCAAGCCGTGCGCGCGAACCTCACTCCCGATCAGCGTGCCTGTCTCATACGAAAGGGCAGGATCCCAACCGGCAGCCATTGCCTCGGCGGAAGGCAGAGCCGTTGCATAACGGCTCTTCACTCCCGCGCCTGAAACGCCCACTACCGCATCTGTCATCTGCAGGTCGGGAATCCCAAGCCGTGGAACCCCCGGGATGAATTCGAAGGGCCTAATGGCTCTTGTCCCCGGTCCGGATTCTAGTGGCGCGAACAAAACCTCCCAGCCCAGTCCATGCAGAAGCTGGATCTTCTCGTCCAGCGTCATCTTCCCGATCACCAGGTCCGCCCGCTCATCCGGGGACAGGCTCTTGTTCTCCCAGGGCCCCTTCGGCTCGTGCTTCTGCGGGCCAAACTGACCCTGACTCAGGCTCCCGATAATCAGACAAAGCACGGCCGCCGCACCAAGGACCACTCTTTCCATAGATCTGACATTCATGCACAATCCCTTTCTTGAAAGATTCGGCCTCTATTACGAACGAGCAGCCGCTGAGGACGCGTTGTGGATCGCGGGCACGAGCGTGGTCCGCGCGAACTCGGCGAGCGTCGTGGGGATCGTCGTGTCAGGCGTGCGCGGCTCGGCCTGATCCAAGCGGCCCTCGCGGAACGCAACGTACATTTCGATGATGATCTCGACGATGAAGTCGGGCATGCCCATGCCCGTCAAGGCGCCGCGGGCCTGGTCGATCGTGGTCTCGACGCACTTCACCGGCTCGCCGAGCGCCGAGGAGATGATCGCGGCCGCCTCGTCGGTCGAGAGGTCCTTGGGGCCGTGGACACCGACCCGGTGATGCCCGCTCCAGCCGCGGTCGAGGAGCCAGCATGCGGCCTTGGCGGCGATGTCGGCCGTCGCCACCAGGGGCCACCTCTTACCCGTTGGGAGCGGCGTGAAGATCTGACCGGCCTTCGCGATCATGTCTGTGGACAGGAGGAAGTTCTCCATGAAGATCCCGGGCCGCAGCGAGACGACCGCAGGGAGCGCGGCCTCGAAGTCGTTCTCCATCTCGCGGGCCGGGCCTACCGCCCCTGTGCCGGGGCCGGTGTGGGCGCCCGCGCTCGAGATGACGACCGCCCGGCGCACGCCAGCCTTCTTCGCGGCCACGGCGGCCTGCTTCGCGCACTTGATGGCCCAGGCGTAGTAGTCCGACCGCGCGGGCGGCGGGGTCAGCCAGAACAGCGCCTCCGCGCCCTCAAGGGCCTCGGCGAGGAGGGCCGGCTCCTCGAAGGAACCCTCGACGACGCGCGCGCCGCGACGAAGAAGCTCGTCGACCTTCTTCTTGTCGCGGCTCAGGACCGTGATGCGTTCGCCGGCGTCGAGGAGCCGCGCCGCGAGCGCGCGGCCGATGTTGGACGTGGGCGTGTTGATGACGATGGACATGGATCACCTCCGGGAGTTCCTTGTTGTCTTTTCGCGCAGCTCTTCCACAACGTCTTCTCTTTCCTCTTTGAATCACTAATCGACGATCATTCCGCCGGTAAGATTCGCGACGGTCCCACTCATTCCGCTCGCTTTGTCGGAGGCGAGGAAGACCGGCGGCATCTTCGCTTTCTTTGTCTATAGATGATAGTCGTCATATTATAACCTCCAAAAAAATTACCCTTGGGCTCTGCCGTCACGAGGCTGAAAAATGGAGATGTAGAATTCCTGCCCCTGCGCCAGTATTGTGTCACTCAGTTCGCGATCGCTGACGGCTCTTGCCACCATCATCGTGCCCGCCATCCCCGCCAACAGCAACCGCGCCTCCTTTCCTCGTCGCTCGCACCAGGCATGTACTTCGAGATCTTGTTCGCATATTCGTCGAATTCCCGCGTCAGGGCTTTACGCACAGTCTGTGGTTGCCGCGCCATCTCCCCGGCTAAGCTTGGCAGCAGACAGCCCTGCATTGTACCGTCCCGGTGTCCCGCGCTCAAATAGTCATTGATAATTGCAGTAAGCTCGCTTCCTTTTGGCGCTGCGGCAGCCACAGCCCCAACGTGAGTTGTGGCCTCTTTGAAGATCTTTCTGGCAGCCGCAGCCACCAACTCACTCTTGTTATCGAAGTGAGCATAGAAGCCGCCGTGGGTGAGCCCCAACTTGCCCATGAGTTTGGCGATTCCAATCCCCTGGACTCCGCGTCGACGGAACTGCTCTGCTGCCTTCTTGACGAGGCGCTCATGGGTTTGCTCTTTGTGTTGTGCGGAATAACGCATCGCTTATTGTATGATGCCTATAATATGACAAAAATGCAAGAAGAATCTTTGGAAGCCATCGAGGCAAAAATGCCTTCGTCAACGTTGCTCTGTTGAGTAGGCCATAGAACTCTGATCCAGGTTGGTTTGCCGACGCTTACGCGCACATCGGCGCTGTCACAGAATGGTCACAATAATATGGCATCTTGACGAATTAAGTTGTTGACTGAAAGAAGTCGCCCGATTCAGAGAATGGGCCGAAGGTTAAGAAGCGATGAAGAGCAATGGCTGACTGTTTGCCAATAAGATCACACGAAACTACGCTCTCATCGTACCCTCCATTCTCGCCCCTGCTCTGCGACAAGATGACATTCATTACCGGTGTGCTGACGGCAATTGCCGTCAATCTCGCCGAATTCAGCAGGATGCCGAGGCGAGCCGGAAGTAACTCGCCAGCTCGCGACGGATTCGAAGATTAGCTGATTGACAGACTCTTCGGCCAAGATCTCCGTTAGGCGAAGGGCAAACCTTGAACGACAGGAAGCGCTTTTATCACTACACATCCAGGCGATTCGCGGCAGCGACACGCCCATACCAGAGCCCTGAATCCTTCACTGTGCGCTTCTGGTTACGGAAGTCCACATAGGTAAGCCCATATCGCTGGGTATAGCCATCGGCCCACTCGAAGTTATCCACCAGGCTCCACGCATGATATGCGCGCACCTTCGCGCCATCAGCGATGGCGCGCGCTAACTCCGCCAGAATTTGGCGGTGAAACGCGATACGGCGCGTGTCGGGAACCCGGCCAGTTTCGTTGGGACTGTCAAGATAGCAACACCCGTTCTCACTGATCTCAATGATGGGATGGTTATACTCGCGCGAGATCTGCATCACGAGGTCGTAGATGCCGCGCGGCCATATCTCCAGGCCCGCTTCAGTCAGCGGACCTTCGGTGGGCATCTCAACGTGGATTTGGGTCAACGGATCCCTTCCTGATGAGCCTCCTTCTCCCTCGGTTTCGGTGCCGAAGTGCCCCCCGCTGCCAGGCTGCGAGCTAGCAGTCGCCTGGGACACGACACGGCGCGTGTAATAGTGAAATCCGAGCCAATCCAATGGGACTTTCATGATCTTCTCGTCACCGGCTTTGAATCCCATGGCCTCATATGGCGTTGCGCCGACAAACGCCTTTGGATACTCGCCACGGATCGCGGTGTTTAGAAAGTAGAGATTGTTCATCGCATGGTAACGCGCAGTGGCGGCGCGATCGGTATCGCTCGCCGTCTTCGGATAGGCAGGAGCCATTCCGTATGCACTACCGACGGTGGCTTTGGAAGATGCTGCTTTGATGGCCCGGAAAGCTTCGCCCTGTGCGAGGTTTACGGTGTGGGCTGCTTTTAGAAACTGTATGAAATCGGACTTGCCCGGAGGAAAGACTCCTACGCCGTAGCCGTAATACGTAAAGGTCCACGGCATGTTGAAGGGAGCCCAAGTTGCGATTCGATCGCCAAGGTTCTTCGCAAGGAGCCCCGCGTAATCGGCATAGTATGCGGCCAGATCGCGATTCGGCCATCCACCCCGGTCTTCAAGCGCTTGTGGAAGGTCCCAATGATAAATCGTGCAGAACGGACGTATGCCTGCCTCGAGCAAGGCATCGACGAGGCGACTGTAATAGTCGATGCCCCTCTGATTTACCGGCCCAGTGCCTGCAGGTTGAACTCGCGCCCATGAGGTCGAAAAACGGTAGCTCTTCTGATTCAAGCGCTTGAGAATAGCGATGTCTTCCTTATAGCGGTGGTACTGATCGCAGGCGACGTCTCCGGTAGCGGCCCCTTTGATTTTCCCCACCGTGTGCGAGAAGCGATCCCAATTCGATTCGCCTTTTCCATCCACATTCCAGGCGCCTTCAACCTGGTATGCGGCAGAAGCCATTCCCCAGAGGAACCCGCTTGGGAAATGGGATTTGTCAATCTCGGAACTGGCCACATCACTGGCGACCGGCTCCTGAGTAGTCGTTATTCCCCTGGCGAACTCTAGATTCGCGAGCAGCGCACTGCCCGTGACAAGCGAACTTTTGATGAAACGTCGGCGGTCCATTTCAATCCACTCTCCTATGGGACGCGAAGCGCTTCGTTGCCATCACTTTGTCGCTTCGACCTTCCGCGATCGGCCGATTCCGACAATCTCCTTCACATGGGCATGACTGGGCAACATCGTACGTCAGTGCTCATCCACAGGGGCAGCCGTACCGTCCGACCACTTAACGACCCGAATCAGAAACCCGGTCAGTCGCTCCTGAGTGTCCTTAGATGCTATAACCGGAAATGCTATAATCGGCGATCCCGGCAAGGCTGCGCCCCACGCCTCAGGCTCCGTCAGTGGAGCGAAAAACATCAGGTGGGGATGCCAGTGCCCGTCGTGGTCGCTCAAGTACCCTACTATTTCTCTGCTGCATCGGAAGGCGATTCACAAACGGTAAGGCCTGAAACGTCGGAAGTCAGGCTCGACCTTCTCCTCTCCTTGATCTAATCTTTGAAGAACTCCAACAATATGGGCGCATGTCCCTTCGGCTTCAGCATATGCGTCTGCCCTTCGAGCGTTTGGTACCTCGCGTTCGGCAATGCGCTTGCCAGCGACCGATTCCCGTGATGCATCCACTCAGGGCTTTTCCCGCCGTCCATGACGAGTGCCGGTACCGTGACGGATGCCCAACGGCCGCCCGGCAGCGGTTTGCCTCTCTGGTTGTCTCCTACTATTGCGCCGTCGTAAAGCAGCGTATGTGCAATGGCTTTAAGCTTCGGCCACATAGGCATCAGCGGCATCACGGAGATAAAGAAGGCAGGAACGTCGACCGACTTCAGAAAGAGCTTGACCGCCTCGCTGCGCCGATTTGCTGCGACCGCCTCGGCGATTTTGGCCCAATCGCGCTCTGTTGTGGAACGGCTGTCGTCAACGATGAACGGTGCTTCGTACAGCGCCAGCTTCTTGATGGCCTTGAGGCGATTTGCCGCCTCAAGCGCAAGGACTGCGCCCGAGGAGATGCCCCAGAGGAAGGCCGCACTGCCCGCTTCGCTCAATAGCGCAGCGATGTCTTCTATCTCGTGCTCCACGGCATAGGGCGCCGTATCACCACTTCCGCCTCGACCTCGACGGTCGTAGGTGAACACGGTGAAGTATGGTGCCAGGAGTTCAGCCAGTTGCCCGCTCTGACCCATGCCTCTGTAGCATAGCGCCCCATCGACCAAAATCACAGGTGGTCCATTGCCGATTCGATCGAA
>WNEZ01023014.1_pt1 | contig 21509 bp, 19 predicted proteins | sample 5400521 | NCBI WGS metagenome assembly WNEZ01 (sample SAMN13153339, study PRJNA577476) | soil metagenome | isolation source: 120 cm saprolite under Douglas fir tree site 2 hole 1 replicate 1 | place: USA:California | collected 2015-04-18 | reverse complement strand
CGGGATTCGAACAGAACGACGCGGCCGGTGAGATCCTGTCGCAACGCATTCTGCACGGTGAGGAAATCGCTGTCCCACCGTCTGTTCTGGAACACGGAGAGCAGGACGTTTTTCCCCGATGCGACGGCCCCGAGATGTCTCGCCTCCTCGACGCTAGTGGTGAACGGCTTGTCCACCACGACATTGCGTCCGGCACGCATCGCCGCTTCAGCGAGCGGCGCGTGCGTTTCATTGGGACTCGCGACTACGACGAGGTCGATATCCGGATGCGCCGCGAGCGCTTTCGGATCGGACACGACCTCGACATCAGGAAGGACGCCCGACACATCTCCAGGGCGGCTGGATGACACGGCGGTGATCTGGTAGCCGTCCGTCGCCTTGAGCAGCGGCACGTGAAAGGTCTTCGATACGAAACCGAAGCCAATGACGCCGACTCGAATCGGTGAGGCTGGGCTAAGCGCCAAGGAACTGTTTCATTGATGCGAGGGACGTTCGCGGTTAGCGCGAAAGCTTTTGTAGAGCGGCGGTTGCCTGGTCCACCAGCGGCCGCAATTCCGGATCGGAGTCCTTCCAGAGAGCAACAAACCTGGTATAGTGGTTGGCCGCCGCACCGACGTTCCCCGCGCGCTGTGAAATCTGGGCCATTCGCAGATGTATCAATGGCAGATACATCGCATCGTACTGCTCCGACAACGAGCCATACCATCGCGTGGCCTCATCGTCCTGTCCGAGCTCGTGCAGGATCTCGGCGCGCAGGAATCTCGCGTGAGCGTAGGCCGGCCTGAAACTGAAGCTGACATAATGCCGTGAAGAGAACTGAAACTGTTCAACTTCATACAGGGCCTCACGCAGGCGATGCGCGTTATGCTCGTCCTCGGCGCGAACCAGATGCATCAGATCTCCAGACACCGCCGAGTCGTTCCCTGCCTGCGCCATCGCTCGCAAGGAGGCAACTGCAGAATCGACGGCTCCTCTGTCACGAAGTCGCGCACTCAGTATCCCAAGCAGGTACGAGCGTACCTGCGGCAGTACGCCTTTCGCATACGGGAAGAACTTTTCGTCGTCAGGAGTCGGACGCCAGGCGGCGATCGTGTCGCGAAGCGCTTTCAGGTTTGCCACGGGCAGCGCAACCGGCGCGTCGACGATGAGCTCGGAGCGGAGCACCGCCGGCCAGCCGGCGTTGAAAGAATCCATTCCAGCCACTGCGGCCCCGCGGGCGAGATGACCCTGCATCAACACGGGCACGGGAGCGAGACTGAGTACCACTGCGAAGACAGGCTCGATCCTTTGTTCGCGGTCGACGAGCAGATTCATCAGTGCATTGCCTGCTTCGATGTTCTCCGTGTACGACGTCGCTGCCAGATACATCGAGTACAGCTCGAGAGTGCCGACGTTCTTCGACCCGGCCAGCAGCGCAGCTATCGCGGCTGAATCGCGCAGCGAAAACGCGCGCAGTGCCCGCATTTCCGTGGTGCGATCCCCCTGCGGCTGGGTCGCCAGGTACCGCGCGACGAGGGTCTTCAGCTCGTCGTACTTCTGCTCTGTCGCGGCGAGACGGGCCAGATGAACGAGCGCGTGCGGGTTGTCCGGATCCAGCGCCAACACCCGCTCGAACGCCGGCCGCGCCTCGGCAGGCGAATGTCCGGTGAAAAGGCCCAGGTGGCTCTGCGTCTCGCCGAGCATGAACCACGCTTCGACGCGATCAGGGTACGCTCGCGAAAGATTGGAAAAAATCTCCAGCGCGGTCTGCCCGTCGACGTGATAGTAGGCGTAGTATCCTTCCAACTGCTGACGCGCAAGCGGGGAAAGCCGACTGCTGAATCGCCGCGCTGTTGTCAGGAGAGCGACCGGGTCGATGAGAGTTGCGGCCGACCACCCTTGCGTAGTCGCCAACCGCACGTACGCAAGCGCGAACGTACTGTCGTCACGTATCGCCGTGCGGAACGCATCGCGCGCCGCTTCCGCGTGTCCCGCTCTGAACTCGCTCTCGCCCTCCAGATATGCGGTGAGGGCCGGCAGTGAGTGGGTCGTCAATGCGGCGAGCTGAGCGATGCCCCGGTCACGAGCTTTCGTGCGGGCGGCTAGAAGTCTCCCCGCGAGCTGGTCGACGAGCTGCGGCAAGTCCGCGGCATCCCCTTCGACGCTGATGTTCGCGACTGGCTGCGAGGGTTTGCCCGTGTCGTACAGAAGCCCACTGACATTGACGCGGCCGGCGAGCTCGACGACATCGCCAATCACGAATGCACCCGCGCCGAGTTGTCGGGAAATCTGAGCGACTGTCGACGGCTGGGCCTTCAGCGACGAGTCACCGGCACGCGTAGCGGCAATCACAGCGCGTGGATCGATGCTGCGCATTCCCGCGACGCCGTCCAACTTCGCGGAGAGCAGATCGACCATCCCCTCGCGCAGATAGTTCAGATCCGGCCTCCCGCGAACAGAGAAAGGGAAGATGGCGATTGCTTGTGTCGGCGGGTCGGACACCGCGCGAGTGTAGCGCCATCCGACCATCGCCACCCCGAAGGCAAACGCGGCCACGGCGAGGCCGGCCACGGCAAATCTCCCTCGACGATGTAGCGGTGAAGCAGTCGTGATTGGCGAAGGTGGTGTGGGTTCGGCGATCTCTGGGGAAGGGTGGGAAGGGGGAAGAGGGACGCGGGAAGCGGGGGACCGCCGTGCGCCCGGCTGGACTTGATGCGCGGCGTGGAGCTGCGCCACCAAAGCGCGCGTAGCATCCGACGGTTCGATCTCGTATTCGCACGCGAGTCGCTCGGCGAATTCGTTGTACGTGCGCAGCGCGCCGGCATGGTCACCATTTCGAACGAGCAGCTCGAGCAGATGGCGCAGGTCGCCATCGTCATCTGGCTTGAGTGAATACGCGCGCCGCGCCCAATGAGCAGCAGCGGCGAATTCCCCGCGTTTCGTTTCGTGTCGCGCGAGATCACGGGCAGCGCCAGCCGCGCGCTCGCGCAAGCGTGCGCGCTCCCGCTCGAGCCACTGATCGAATTCGGGAGCATCAGATACGTAAAAACCGGGAAGCAAGTCGCCGCGATACTGCTCCAGCGCTTCGACGACTTTGCCCGCGGCGAGCGCATCTTCGAATTCGACGACATCCGCGCTCAGCGCGTTTGAGTTGATCCCGAGCTCGTCGGCGCCGCGGCTCACCACGACATCGGCGCCTAGCTCGTGACGAAGGCGATGCACCGCCTGACGCAACGCATTGCGCGCGGCTTCCTGCCCGGTGTCGGGCCAGAACATTCCAATGATCGTGTCGCGGCGGTGGAAGCCCCGGGGTCTTGCAACGGCGAGATAAGTGAGCAGCGCCAATTGTCCGGGGCGCGAGAGAACAGTCCGCAGCTCCTTTCCCTCGTTGTCGCGTAAATCCGCGGCGCCGAACGCTCGAAAACGGATCATGACGACCCCGAATGAAATCGGACGGTGTGCGATGCGAATGTAACGCGCGTGAGACGGCCGCGTAGCCCCGGGCTCTCACTTTGTCTCCCGCAATCGCTTTCGTCGCGTTTCGAAAGGAGCAATCCGGATGAAAGACTTCTGTTTATGGGTTCTCAAGGCGGCCGTAATAATCGCCGCCGTTCTCGCGATACCGATCGTGAGGACGTACTCCCAATCCGGCTCGCCCGGAGTCGCCGGAGTCTCGCTGGAGATGTCGCCTCAGTCAGTCAGCGCGGTGCTCGGAGCGCCCGAGGTCGAGGAAGCCTCGCTCGGTATGCGCTTTTGGGAGTACCGCACCCGCGGCATCACCGTGATTTGGCGGGACGACGCGCCGGGAGTGCGCGCCATTGTCCTCAGCAAACGCACCGCCGGCGATATCCGCGGCGTCCGCGTTGGCGATACGAAGTCCGCAATCTCGACGAATTGGGGTCTGCCCGTTCGCGTGCGAGGTGCGGGACGGTTTCTGGATTTCGCCGGACGTCAGTGGACGCTCTCGGCGGAGATAGCGAAGGGAAAGGCTGTCGAGATCACACTGCTCGCCGCGCGTTGATCGCAGCGGCATAACGCTTCACTTCACACAAGGAGTTCGCATGCACCAACGTACCAGGATTTTTTCGTTGTTCAGGACAGCCGCAACGCTGCTAATGGTTGTATCCTGTCTCGATAAGACTACCGGAGTAGACAAACCGAATCTGGTCGCTCCGGCCAACAAACCCGCCCTCACGATCAGCGATGCTGCGCGTGACGCCCGGGGCATCAGCGGCTTCTATTTCCTGCCGCCAATGCTTCCTGTCGTCTCCTATCCGGGCACATTCGATCCGGACCTCTCTCCGGATGTAGTCGTTTGCGAGTGGACGGGGACAGCATGCGGCGCCGAAGTCGCGCGCTTCGGGATGAGCACGGGCACCGGTGGCGAGACGGTGAAGCTGGAAGATGGCCAGTACCACGCGAATTGGGATACCAAGGCAACGGATCTGGATCCCAATAAGACCTACCGGATTATCGTCTCAGTCCACGATCTGCTGCTCGGCTTCGCGGACGTTGACGTCGTAACGACTGGCGCCGGCGTCAAGAATGTAGACAGCAACCAGTTCATCCCCTTGGTCGACGGTCGCACTCTTCCGATCAAATTCCGCGCGGAGAAGGGAATCACCGGTCGCATCACTCTCGATCCGGCACAGGCATTTCTCGAAGTCGGCGACGCCCGGGCCTTCACTACTACCATATACGACCTGCACGATGCGGTTCTTCCGAACACCGCACCAGCGTGGTCGATCAGTTACGACGGCGGAACGAGTAACGCTACGTTCGATGCCGGCACGATCACGGCGACAACTCCCGGCACTGGCACGGTCTCCGCGAGCTACGGTGGTCGCACCGCCAACGCGGCGTATACGATCTTCGTTCCACCATCGGCGCTGAAGTTCCCACGCTCGTGTGGATCGCTCGCGGTGGGTGGCGCGGAGACTATCATCGCCACCCCCGTTGACGCTCATGGTGACCCGATCACTCGACCCCTCGCAATCCACTACGCCAGCTCCGACGAGACAATCGCGACGGTGGGTCAGACCACCGGATTGACGACCGGAGTTCATGCCGGCCTCGTCACCATCAACGCGTCGGTGCTCGGCGTGAGCAGCTCCAGCAGCTCCACCAGGCGCCTGGTTTACAGCGACGGAAGCTCGATTACGATCAGACCGGGCGCTGACGACGAGGCGACGAGCCTGACGCTCCACCCCGATGACGTCGCACAGCTCACCGGCAAGTACAATGATGTCGACCTGATGACCGATGCGTTCTCGGATTGTCGCGCGTGGTCGAGCGATCATTCTGACATCGTGACCGTGGATGCCGACGGCAGCATTCACGCACTGCACGCGGGACACGCAGTAATTCAGCTGGCACTCGGTGCGCTGACTGGTAGCTTTGCCATCGATGTGACTGTTCCTCCGCCCCCTGAAGAGGCGGCCGTCAGGACGATGCCGCAGGACCCGAGTTGGCTGTCATCGACAGCGAACGACGTCAACGCAGCGGGAATCGTAGTCGGCGTAATCAACGTCACGGGCAACACTCTGGCTTTCCGTTGGGACGGTAGCAACGCCGCGGAAATTCTCGAGCTGCCCGCCGATGGCAAGAGATGCGCGGCGACTGCGATCAACACTCAGGGCGATATCGTCGGAAACTGTCTGGTGGGCATCGGTACCGCCGCTATCGGGCAGGGAATACTCTGGCCCGCTGGCGGCGCGAGCCCGGTTGTACTCAGCACGCCAGCTGTTAACGGAGTGAGGGCAACCAGCGCGCAGGACATCAACGACGCGGGAGTGGTCGTAGGCTCCGCGCCAAGACTCTTCCAGCTCTGTTGCACCGGGCAAGTTTTTCCGGCAGTCTCGGCCGCGAAGTGGGTGAACGGTATGTGGACGACTTTCGGATGGGCGAGCTGGGCTACCAGTCCGGGTGGCAATTCCCTCGACGTTAGTGACAACGGCGACATCGTTGGTACGTCGACTCTCAGCATACAGTATGTCTGCGGCTTCCAGTGCTTCAATATCGTGGATGTTCCGCACGCGTTCATCCGGTCCGTGACAGGTGCCGGCGGTGACCTCGGCGCGAACTACATCCCTCCGAACAACTTCGGCCAGTCGTCGGCGCTTGGCGTCAACAACGCCAAGACCGTGGTGGGATGGAGTCAGGCTTATATCACCGCCAACAACATTCCGCACGTAGCGCAGCGTTGGGTCAACGGTAGTTCCGGCGGACGCACCGGCATTCCAGGCGTACCGCATCCGTCGATTGCCGCGAGTGAAGCACGCGATGTCAACAACGACGGCTGGATCGTCGGGTTCTACGGACCGAATGCGTTCCTGTGGAAGGGCGATCTTGCGGTGCCGGCGATTGTATTGATGCCGCCGCAAGCGGGCGCGGTTTCGCGCGCGAACGCCGTCAGCCAGCTTTTCGGAACCGGTGCCGATCGCGCCGGATACGCTGCTGGTACGACCGTCGTGGCAACCAAAACGGTGGCAGTCCGCTGGTTCATAAGGGCAACAGTCATTACCAGCGGGTCGCTTTGATTGGCAGTCAGTAGCACCTGTCGCTAGTCGACAGAAAAGGGAGGGCCGTGAGGCCCTCCCTTTTCACTTCCACTCGCGATGATACCGTGCCGGAGATAAGGTTGTCAGAAGCGGGCACATACTCTGCTCTCAGAATTGTCTATGAAGATCGCCGTGTTTGGTGCCACTGGAAACGTTGGCCAGCGCATCGTCGCCGAGGCGCTCCGCCGCGGCCACGAAGTCGTCGGCGTTGTGCGAGACCCAGACGCCGTCCAGTCGCCTGACCAGCGTGTCCGTTTGCTCAAGGGTGACGCCACCAACGCTGATAGTGTCGCGAAGATAGCGCGCGGTGCCGACGCGGTGGTGAGTGCCATCTCACCCCGTCCCAATGCGCGCGGCCTCCCCGCACCATCACTCGCCGCGAACTCCCGCGCTCTGATCAAGGGGCTGCGCGATGCCGGCGTAAAGCGCGTCCTCTACGTCGGCGGAGCGAGTAGCCTTGAGGTCGCGCCTGGCAAAGCACTCGCCGATCTGCCGGACTTTCCTGAGATCTACCGTGAGGAAGCGCGCGAGGGACGCGAAGCGCTCGGCATTTGGCGGAACGAAGCCAAGGGGTTGGACTGGACCTATCTGAGTCCGGCCGCAGAGATCGCGCCGGGCAAGCGCACCGGAAAGTACCGCACGACTGACGATAAGCTCCTGGTCGACGACAAGGGGAAGAGCTTCATCACGTTCGAGGACTACGCCGCGGCGGTGAGCCGCCACAAATACTCGGCCAGTGTCGCGCGCAGGGGAGCGAGTAGGACACCTTGACGCGCTCGGGCTAACCGGCCAGCTCGTGACCGATTTCCCAGTGGTGGCCGAACGGGTCGAGAACGCGCCCCAGTCGCCAACCGTACATTTCACCCACCAGGACTACTTCTTTTGCACCCGCGGACACCGCTCTGGCAAACACCGCATCCGGGTCAGCCACCGTGAGGACCATGCGCGCTGAGCTTCCCCCGATCGACTCGGGGCTGAAGTTCAGATTTTCCGGAGACTCGTCGCTCACCCAGAACTCCGCGCCATCGACGGATAACCGGGCGACGATAGCTCCATCTGGACTCTCGATTTTGAAGACTTCGGTCGCTCCGAACGCCGCCTTGTAGAATTCGACCGCGCGTGCGCCGCGTCGAACCGACAACATCGGCGCTATTGAAACGTCAACGGACGTTCCAGGGCCATTTTCTTTGCTCATTCTCTTCTCCTCCTTCTCAACCGTTCCTTGAAAATTGTCGCCACCGTTGCAGCCATCGCGGTGGCTCGACTATTTGTAAATCAACCCGTGGCCGAATCGAAACAGTGGGTTTTCGGTGTCGAAAGGTACGTCCTCCTTCTGTTTCAAAACGGACTCCCCGGAGGAAAGCATGTCGAACGGCAGCTTTCCTTGCGGTTTGAAGCGGCCGAACAGAACGTCGAAAATGGCGTCGGGCTCCGCCCACGACATAGCCGACTACCTTCAGAGCCCTTTTCATGTTCGCGTCGTTCAAGACCTCACCTAGGCGGAATCAAAGTACCCAGAAAAGTTAGTGCCGGAAAGTTCCACTTGACACGATGTAAGTCATGGCTTACCGTAAGTAGTGACTTACGCTCAAGTCTTCACGGCGCTCGCAGATCCAACACGCCGACACATCTTCGAGGCGTTGCGGGAGAGGCCCAAAACCGTGGGTGAGCTGGCCAGACGGCAGCCAGTGAGCCGGCCCGCTGTGTCGCAACACCTGAAGGTGCTGGAGGCCGCCGGATTGGTCAGCGTCGAGCCACGAGGCAGTCGTCGCTTGTATCTCATCAAGCGCGATGGGTTGGAAGCTCTGCGCCAATACCTCGACAGATACTGGTCGGATGTCCTGGGGGCTTATGGCGAGGAGGTCGCGCGACGTGTGAAGAACAAATAGGAGAACATGATGCTCGATCCGATTGTCAAAACCATCGAAGTTCCCTGTGATCAGAGGAAGGCGTTCGGCGTGTTCGTAAACGGCATGCCGGGTTGGTGGCCACTGGATAAGCGCTCAATGTCGCTGAAGAACACCGGCAAGCCGGCCAAGTCACTACGCATCGAAGCAAAAAAGGGAGGGCGGATCGTGGAGACTGCCCACGACAACACCGAGCTCTTGTGGGGCACGATCACGGCGTACGATCCGTACGACTTGCTCCGCATGGACTTTCACATGGGAATGCCGCCGGAAAACGCAAGCATCGTGGAAGTGAGGTTTACCGCTCTCAATGATGAGCGAACGCGAGTCGAGCTCACCCAAAGCAATTGGGAAGCCTTCGGTGACTTGGCCGAGATGATGCGCGGCGGGTACGGCTCGAGCTGGGGCCTCATTTTCGAGCAGGCCTACAAATCAGCTTGCGGTGGCTAAGGAACATTACAACCCACGATCAACTACTGAAGGACGACTCCGGACGAAGTTTCATCACGTTCGAGGACTACGCCGTCGCAGTGCTCGACGAGCTGGAGCATCCGCAGCACCTAGGCAAGCGGTTCAGCGTCGCGTACTGAGCCCATCTTTGCACCCAGGAAGTCAGGCAGCGCGCGCTGTCGTCCGGAGCGACCCTGGTAGGTCCTTGAGGTGTTGTGCCAACGAGTAGGCCGCGAACCCAATTGGAGGAAACACAGTCAGCGCGAGGATCCGCTGGAAAAGGCCATCGTGAACTTGCCTGTCCACTTCGACAACGTTGCCCATGAGCGCGGCCAGTAAAACAATGCTCGCAATGAAATAGGCGCGCAGAAAGGGTCCGCTTCGGTTCCACGACACGATCGCCATCAGCACGGGCAGCAGCAACGTACCAATCTGGAAAGGGTTGGCACCATGTCTTGGGTCGGGCATGGGGAAGATTCCAGCCCATAGATGCATGAGTGCAGACGAGGCAAGGACCAAGGCCGTCAGCCAGGACAAGATCGGGTTGGTGCCGACACGCCGGAGACCGCTGAGGAATCCCCAGGATGCAATTAGAGTCGCGAGCCCCGTGAGGATTGCGCCAACGTTGAATATCGCTGGGTACTTTGCGAGATCAGAGCCGAGCTGACTCGCCGATTGACTTAGAAAGCTGTAGCCGGGATACAACAAAGCGGCCACGAGCTGGACGCCGAAGTATAAAATGGGGACCGTCACTCCGATTCCGAGAGCAATGGTCGTGAATCTGTCCTTCCTGTGAACGATACTCATCAGGTTTTCTGACATGTGCAGGTGAGGCCTCGCGGAAAAGGTCGGTCACCCTACGGAAAAGGCACCCTAAAGTTGCATCCCAGTCGCGGGAGCCTGGCTGCAATCCCGACCACCTAGTACACGCCAAGGGGCCTACTCCACCGCGCTCATATCCTTCGGCCCATCTATGCACCCAGGAAGTCACTAAAGAAATAGATTATCTGCATGAGCAGGCCCGCCGGCGTCACCGCGAGCGCGATAGTGGCAATTCTCGGAAGCATCTTCGCGCTGGTCCTCGCGGTGTTCTCGGTCGCATCTCTATTCATCGCGACCGCCCAGCCCCAACCGCCTAACGGCCCTCCGTTTGTCATCGCCGGCGCAGCGATGTTTACCGCATTCGCCGGCGTTGGTTTTTGGACATCCGTCGGACTTTTCCGCCTTCGCTCATGGGCGCGCACATCGATCCTGGTCTTCGCCGGTTTCCTTGCGGCGAGTTCCATCCTCGGGCTGCTGGCAACCATGGCCATGCCGACACCTCCGGCAATTACCGCCGGCACGGAGCAGCTCTTTCACCGAGTCATTGTGGTGATGTTCGGACTTCCGTTGGCGATTGCCGTCTGGTGGCTCATTCAGTTCAACACCGAATCGACGAAAGCCGCCTTTGCATCGCCCATTGCGGAGGTCGCGTCCCCTAGGCCGCTGAGCATCACAATCATCGCCTGGGCGAGCATCCTCGGAGGCGCGTCCTGCGTCTTTGCGATCCTCGCACGCGCGCCTGCGTTTTTGTTTGGGGCGGTTTTCAATGGTTGGACCGCGGGCGTCATCTACGCCGTCTTTGGAGCGCTATCGCTGTACATCGGAAAGGGTTTGCTCGATCTACGGGAGGAGGCTCGGGTTTTGGCGATCGGGTGGTTCGGGTTCTCGTTTGTTCATGGGAGCCTTATCATGCTCGTGCCGTCTTTGCGGCAGCGGATGTTCGAGTTGCAGCGGACGATCGCTCAAAATCAGAAAACCCCTGTTGCGTTCGATCAAGGCATGTTCCTGAACGTGACGTTCGGCTTCTCTGTGATAGTGGTAGCATGCGCCATCTGGTTTCTGATACGAAATCGCGCCGCGTTCGTGCGGGCGGATACGCGATCGAGCGCGAGCTTGGCCGCGGCGGGATGGGTGTCGTCCTGCTCGCTCGCGATCTCTCGCTCGAACGGCCCGTGGCGCTCAAGCTGCTCCCCGCGATGATGGCTGCGCAGCCCGTGCTGCGCGAGCGATTCCTGCGCGAGGCGCGCACCGCGGCCGGTCTCTCGCATCCGCACATCGTGCCGATCCATGCCGTCGAGGCGCGCGAGGCGATCGTGTTCATCGCGATGGCCTACGTCGACGGCGAGACGCTCGCCGACCGGGTGCGGCGTACGGGTCCGCTGCCGCCGCACGAGGTGGCGCGCATCCTCCGCGAGGTCGCCTGGGCGTTGGCATATGCGCACGGCCGTGGCATCGTGCATCGCGACATCAAGCCTGACAACATCCTGATCGAGCGCGGCAGCGGACGCGCGCTCGTCACCGACTTCGGGATCGCGCGCGCCAGGAATGGTCCCGATGTGGCCAATCGGCTCACGCTCGAGGGGCAGCTGCTCGGCACCGCGGCCTTCATGAGTCCGGAGCAGGGCGCAGACGAGCCCGTCGATGGACGCAGCGATCTCTACGCCCTCGGCGGAGTCGGATACTTCGCGCTTGTTGGGAGGGCGCCGTTCGAGGCGACGACACTCGAGGCGATGCTCGTAGCGCGCTACACGCGCGCGGCTCCGCCGGTCGCGTCGGCACGACCCGACGTGCCACACGCGCTCGCTGCCGCGATTGATCGCTGTCTCGCTCGGGAGCCGCACGACCGGTACTCCTCCGCGGAAATGGTCGCCGAGGCGCTGTCCGACGCGACGGGAATCACGGGCGCCCAGTACATCGCCCTGCCCGTGCGCAGCTTCCTTCGTGCCGCCGAGCAGAGCGTCTGGCTCGCCACGCTCGTCGTGGTGTTCACACTGATCTACGGGCTTCCCGGGACGCGGCGCCTTCTCCCGCTCCTCGCGGGCATCGTCTTCGGCGTCGGGGTGCTCTCGATCGACCTTGTGCGGCGTGCGCGCGAGCTCCAGGGAGAAGGGTTCGGCGCCGCGGACGTGCGTCGCGGGTTCGAGGTTGAGCGCCAGACGCACGCGGAAGAACTGCGCCAGTTGTTCGACGCGCGACGGACGACCGCTCGTCGCCGCACTCGTCGCCGTGCGTGGACGACCCTCGCCGTCGGAGTTGTCCTCAGGGTGGCGGCGCAGTTCGTCTTCCTGCCCCACGCGCAGAAGGCGCCGCCCACGCCAATTCAAATCGCCGTGCTGGTCCTGCTCGATCTCGTGAACACAGTGAGCCTGGTGATCGCGCTCAATACTTCGCCGCGGACGGAGCGGCGCGGGTTCCGCATTGCCGCGTGGGTGTGGCAGAGCCGGTTTGCCGTCGCATTCTTCCGGCTCTCGGCGCTCGGGCGCGGGCAATCCGCAGCGCGTTCCTCCGCGGCGGGGGGCGACCCCTCGGAATTGCGGCTGGTCGACCTCACGACGCCGGCGGTCACGTCTCGCTTCCCCGAGCTTCCGGGGATGCTTCGGCGGCTCGAGAAATCACAAGCGGCGATGCGCTTGCGCGAGTTCGAGGTTACTCGCGCGCTGGCTGACGCGGGGGGCGCCCCACCCACAAAGCATCCGGATAGTACTTCGCCGAGCGGCAAAATGACGTCTGGAGTGGAGGGCGCGACGAATCAGCATACCCTCGAGGTCCGGCGCAACGCGTTGCTCGTCGAAATGCGCGAAACCCTCGAGACGACGCGGACGCGCCGAGCGACGCTCGCCGCGGCGCTGGAGAATGTGAGGATCCAGCTCCTCAGGATCGGCGCCGGGATGGGCGCGCCGGAGGATATGCGCGAGGAAGTGGCCGTTCTGGGCGCGCTTGTCGAGAGCCATTCCGAGGCGTCAGTCGTAGTGGTTTAGTTCGCGGGCTCAATAGGCGTCCAGGGCATCGCGCCTTCTGGCGAATAGTCCTTCGGATTCACGCTGGCGTGAGCGATTGGGCTCAGCGCGTCACCCAAAGCAAAGCGCAACATCATCCTTGCATTTAAGAAGAGTGCCCGATACTATACGCAACACAAAGGTTGCATATCAAACATCGTAAGAGGAAGGAGACGAGAGCGATGACGAAGCACCTGACCGGGACACATAAAGAGTGGCTTGCAGCGCGGATCAAGCTGCTCAAGGAGGAGAAGGAACTGACGCGGCGCGGCGACGAGCTGGCGCGGCGGCGGCAGGAGCTGCCGTGGGTTCGGATCGACAAGGCGTATCGATTCGAGACCGACGAGGGCAGCGCCTCGCTGGCGGACCTCTTCCGAGGGCGTTCGCAGCTCCTCGTCTATCACTACATGTTCGGGCCTGACTACACGGCGGGGTGTGCAACCTGCTCGACGATCGCGGACGGGTTCAACGGCTTCGTCGTTCATCTCGCGAACCACGACGTCACGCTCGCAGCGGTGTCACGGGCGCCGCTCGCGAAGCTGCAGGCGTACAAGCAGCGGATGGGGTGGACGTTTCCGTGGGCGTCCTCGTTCGGCAACGACTTCAACTTCGACTTCAACATCTCGTTCACCGAGGAGCAACAGCGCGAGGGGGACATAGAATACAACTACCACCGCGAGGTGGCGTGGACGTCAGGGATTGGCGACTCACTGACGAAACAAGGCGAAGGGCCTGTCGCCGAGAATGCGGCCATGACGGGAACCGACGTGGCCACGTACACGCGCGAGAGGCCGGGCATAAGCGCGTTCGCGCTCGAGGACGGCGTCGTCTACCACGCCTATTCCGCCTACGCGCGCGGACTGGACGGCCTCTGGGGCATGTACCAGTGGCTCGACCGCGCCCCCAAGGGACGCAACGAGACGGGGATGTGGTGGCGCCGCCACGACGAATACACCAAGGGCTGAGCGAAATTGCGATGGGCGAGATGCCGCAGGATTGTCTCTGATCGCGCGAGCAGCCGGGCTCGGGTGAATCTCCAGCTAACCTACGCTCCCACAAGCTGCTTAGGTCAGCGACGCTTTGGCCGGCGTTGCTTGCCACGGCGCGCAGCTTTCTTTCCTCGACTCTTTGCCGGCTTGATGTATCGAATTCGCGGTGCGACGCCGCCGGCTCCTTTCACCGAGTATGCAAGCGCAACTATCCCGCTTGCCGGCAATCGCTTCACATCACTTAGCACGAGTTTGGTCGAGCTGCCAGGAGGAAGCAGCGGGATCCCGGCGCCAAGGAGCACGGGGTTAACTGCGACCTCGACCGTGTCGACGAGTCCCGCGTCGAGCAGCGAACGAAAAAGCTCGCCGCCACCGAAAAGCCAGATGTCACGGCCGCGCTTTTCTTTTAAGTCTGCAACAATTTTCCGTGGATCATCGTTGAGGATCCGGACACCGGGGTATTCCGCGGCTGTCATCGTCCGCGAGAAGACAACGACGTCGAGCCCCGGCATTGACCCATTGCCGCCCTGCGCCTTCATCACCTCGTACGTTTTTCGGCCCATTACTGCGGTATCGAACTCCTTGTACAGCGCGGCGAAGTCGACGCTCGGATCTGGTACGATCCAGTCGTACTCCCCGTTTGGTCCGGCGATGAAACCATCAAGGCTCACCGCTACCTGGTAACGCAGCCGCCTGCTCACGAGCGTAGCCGCTTCGGCGCACGGCTGAGTGCCATGCGCCGAAAGTCGTCGGCTGTCATCGCGCACATCACCCGAACGTAAAACAAAACGCTTCCACTCCCGGGTCGGTAAACTGTATTTCGAACTCTCTATCGGTAATCGGTTTCTGCTCACGTACGAGTTGGTACGTCCTCTGGCGAGCTGCCGTCCCGTTCCCTCGATCATCGACGTCGGTTCCGTGCGCTGCAGCGGGAGGCTTGCCGTCGACCTTTACCGTGAACCGCACTGGCTGCGATCCCGGCGGAGGGCCCATGATGAGATTCACGTCGCGGGCGTGGAAGCGATACACGATGCGACCATTCGCCTCGTTCAACACAACGGGTTTTCCTTTTACGGTCCAATTGCCGGAAAGTCCCCATTGATTGAGCGCCAGGCGCGGGACGGTGTACGCACGAGGCGCGTCCTGTAGCGCATCAGACGCGAACGCCTCCGCCTTCTCGTAGCCGAGATAGCTCTCCGGTGATCGCAGCGTACCATAATCGGCGGCAACCTCGAGACCGCGCGGGTTGACTCTCACCAGCTGATTGTCTGTCTTGCGTCCGCTCTCGCTCAGCAATCGCTGAATGACTTTCTCGGTCTCATCATAGGAGCCTTCGCCGAAATGGTGATATCGAATGCGACCGTTGACATCGGCGATATACACTGCCGGCCAGTAGTTGTTGTCGAAAGCGCGCCAGACGCCATAATCGCTGTCGACGGCGATCGGATATCTCACGTCCATCTCCATCGCCGCCCAGCGCACGTTGTCGATGTCCTTTTCGAACGGGAACTCAGGCGTGTGCGCACCAATTACCACCAGTCCCTGATCGCGGTACTTCTCGGCCCAGGCACGCACGTATGGAAGAGTGCGGAGCCAGTTGACACACGTATAAGTCCAGAAATCGACGAGCACTACTTTCCCGCGCAGGCCGGCGGGAGTCAGCGCTGAAGAGTTGAGCCACTCTGTCGCTCCGCTCAGTGAGGGAAGCACGCCTTCATCCCTCTCGGTCAGTGCCGCGCATGCCATCTGTTGGACCGCCGATCCTAGGACGCCGAACCGCGCGGCGCCGAACGCAGCCGCCGCCGCGCCAACGAATCTGCGCCGCTCCTGATTGATAGATTCGGACATTTATCACGCTCCTCTATCGCACCCATTGTAGCCTCCCGCTTCCCGCTTCCCGCTTCCCTCTTCCCGCCTCTCAGAAGCCATCGACATCCACGATCGCCTTCGCAAAGGCTTGTGGATCTTCCTGCGGCACGTTGTGCCCGATGCCGTTTAGAATGCGGTGGTCGTACTTGCCGACGAATTTGGATGCGTACGCTTTTCCGTCCGCGGCCGCACCATCGAAATCGCTGGAGATAGTGACCGAGGGTACAGAGATGCTCGGACCCGCGAAGATTTTCTGCTCGATGTCGCTGTACTGTGCTTCGCCCTCGGCGATGCTCAGTCTCCAGCGATAGTTGTGAATTACGATCTTGACGTGATCGGGATTGTTGAACGCCGCCGCCGTGCGCTCGAACGTCGCGTCGTCGAACTTCCACTTCGGTGAAGCGAGCTGCCAGATGAGTTTGTTGAACTCGTTCGTATTCTTGGTGTAGCCGAGGACGCCACGCTCGGTCGCGAAGTAGTACTGGTACCACCACCCGAGTTCAGCCTTCGGCGGCAGCGGCTGCAGGTTGGCCTGGAGATTCACCGCGATGTAGCCGCTGACGGCGACCAGTCCCTTGATGCGTCCGGGCCAGAGGACCGCCATGATCCCCGCTGTTCGCGACCCCCAGTCGAATCCGCCGACGATCGCCTTCTGGATCTTGAGCGCATCCATCAGCGCGATGGCGTCGACGGCGATTGGATAATGACTCTATATCCTTTCGCTGCCAGGATCGGGGCGACCTCTTCGAAGGCATGGATGTCGTACGGCCAGCCATGGAGCAGAATGACTGGACGCCCATTCGCTGGTCCCGCCTCAGCGTATCCGACATTGAGAACGCCGGCGTCGATCTGCTTGATCGAGTCGAACGACGAGCCGGTCGGTGCTGCGACGGCGATTCCGGTTTCAGGTGTCATCGTACTGATCGACATATCGGAGAACCTCGTTGCACCAAATCGTGCCGCGGCCAGCGTCATGATTGCGGTGCCAAAGAAACGGCGACGATCGTTGTTGATCGCTTCTGACATTCGGTCAGCTCATTGACTCGCCGACTTCTAATCCTGCACCAGCGTGATCAGCGGCGGTCGAGGCGGCGGTGGTCATTTTTCCTCCCGCAGTGGTTTGAGTGCAGCATGGTTTCAAATCCGAATACGCTGGCCGCGAAAAAACTGAAAACCGGAGAGGCCTAAGCCACTCCGGCTTTCTCGCCTTCAACCCTCGCGTCCCGCTTCCCGCTTCCCGCTAGTCGGCCCGGCCACCGGCTGTCGCGGAGCTGCGCAGTGATCTGAAGCCATCGCGCATCGCACCCACGAAGTACCCCGGTTGCTCCCACGCCGCGAAGTGCCCGCCCTTCGGGAACTTGTTGTAGTAGATCATCTTCGGATACGCCCGCTCTGCCCAGGTCTTCGGCGCCGCGTAGATCTCGTCGGGGAAGACGGTCACGACGACCGGAAGCTGGACGCCCCTTGTGTCGAAAAAGCCTCCCCCTGGCTTTTGTGCGGCCTCCCAGTAGAGGCGAGCAGACGAGACCGCGGTGTTCGTGAACCAGTACATCGTGACGTTGTCGAGGATGTCGTCACGGCTGAGACCTTCCGTCTGTCCGTCGAAGACGCGTCTGATGAGCTCGTAACTGCGGATGTCGTGGTCGAGCATCCACGCCGCCAGGCCGACGGGCGAATCCGCAAGCGCGTATAGCGTCTGCGGCCGGAGACTCATCTCGTTGGCGTAGGCCAGCCCCTTCTTATAGAAGAAGTCCAGCTGGTCCCACGCATTCCGCTCGTCGGCTGAAAGTGTCGCCGGTGGCGGACTGCCCGCCGCCATTGCCTTGGTAATCTCGGCCGGAACGGTAGCCGCCATGTTGGTGGAAATGGCAAGCAGCCCTGGAGGTGTCTGCAAAGCCATCACTTCCGTGACGGCATTCCCCCAATCGCCGCCCTGCGCCACGAATTTCGTGTAGCCAAGGCGGTTCATCAGAGTTGCCCATGCGCGTGCGACTCGCGGCACGTCCCACCCGGGTGCCGTCGTTTTGCCCGAAAATCCGTGACCGGGCAGCGATGGTATCACCACATCGAAAGCGTCCTCGGCCTTTCCACCGTGGGCGGTGGGATTTGTAAGGGGGGCGATGACCTTCATCTGTTCAATGAATGACCCAGGCCAGCCGTGGGTGATGATCATCGGCAACGCATTCTTTTCCTTCGACTTGACGTGAATGAAATGAATGTCCAACCCATCGATGTTGGTGATGAAGTTCGGGACGGCGTTTATTTTCGCCTCGGCTTTGCGCCAATCGTGGTCGGTGCCCCAATACCGCGCGAGCTTCTGCATCGTCGCGGACTGAACACCCTGCGTTGCATCGTTGACCGTCTCATTCTCGGGCCACTTGGTCGCCTTGACGCGCCGGCGCAGATCGGCAAGGTCGGCTTCGGGAATACTCACATGAAGCGGACGAATCTCCGGGCCACTGCCGGTCTGTCGTGCAACATCAGTCTGAGTTCCAGTCGTTGCTCCAGTCATAGCTTCCAACCTCCTGGGAAAAGCAAGAAGACCCAGCTGGCTCGCGGCAAAGGTTGCGGCGGCAGCACCAAAAAAGCGGCGGCGATCGAGATCGGGCATTTTGGTCATCTCCAAGCGCGGGTTGCGGCTTTCAACTCCCAATACGCTTTCAACTCCCAATACGCTGGCCGGGGGAAAACTGAAAAGGCGGGAAGAGGGAAGAGGGAAGAGGGAAGAGGGAAGAGGGCTGCGGGTTATGGCTTCGTCCCGCCTCCCGCCTCCCGTTACCCTCTCCCTTCGACGATCACCCGCGACAAACATCCGTGTCGATTTGGGGCAGCACGTCGAGCCGCGCTGCGTCGCTCATTCTCCAAAGCGGACGCTCCGCGTAGTTTGCTCCCGACCGGTGGGTCGCGTCAGCGATTCGTACAGCTCAGGACGTCGAGCGCGCAACCATCGCCGCCCCGATGACGTCTCGAGCAGCGCGGCATCGAGATCGGCCACAACCATCGCGTCAGCAGTCGCGCGCGTCTCGGCGATGATCTCACCATAGGGATCCAGTACCATCGCGTTGCCGGTGCGGATCTCGTCGTCGTCGTGACCGATGCCGTTGCTGAAGATGAGAAACATCCCGTTATCGTGTGCTCTGCTGGGCAACCAGCGCATCAGCCAGCCGCGTCCTTTAGGCCCGCAAATCTCCGCTTCGCACGCTGCTGGATTTTCCTCGCGCCGCGCCCAGATCCGCGGGTCGATCGGCTTCATTCCGTGCGGACTCACGGAGTTGCATCCGCCCGTCTGGTGTGGCGACAGCAGAATTTCGGCGCCGAGTAGTGCTGTCACGCGCGCGTTTTCGATGATGTTGTTGTCGTAGCAAATGAGTACCCCGACTCGACAACCATGCGGTGTATCGAAGACGGTGAACTCGTCGCCGTCGGCGATGAACTCGCTGACGAACTCGTGCATTTTACGGTGGCGCGCCCAACGTCCGTCGGGCATCGCAACGACGTAAGCGTTGTACAACCGCCCATCTGCGCTGCGCTCGACGAGTCCCACGCCGATCGTCATTCGGTATTCGCGCGACAGACGCAGCAGTTCCTGCGTACACACACCATCCGGCACCGGCTCGGCCAGCGCTTCCACCGCTTCGCGTGAGAGCTTGCGGACGTGCCAGTACCCGGTGAGACACATCTCGGGAAATGCGATTAACTCGGCGCCCGACCTGGCTGCTTCAGCGACGAAATGTCGAACGCGTCCAAGATTGTAGGTCTTGTCGCCGGGCTGGTGCTGAAACTGAACGGTGGCCACGCGGATATCGCGCATAATCCGATTTACCTCGGTCGGAGTGTCGGCACCACGGGGTGGCGCAGTCTCAGAAGCTCACGGGTACAGGCGGGCTGTACAACTTGACGGCGATACCTTGCGGCATTCCACCGGCGTCCTCGATCGCGAGGCGCACGCGCCGCACAGTCACCGGCTCAAAGCGATCCAGCTTTGCGTAACCGATCGTCGATCCGCGTGAGAGCACCTTCCAATCGCGGTCGTCCGCGCCGTAGAGCGTATACGAGGCGACACTCTGTCCGCGTGTGATGTCCTCCTCGAGACGCGCGACTCCGAGCGTTACCGGGCGGCCCAAATCCAGTTCCACCTCGGCGTTGCCGGGAGCAATCACCGAAACCGCGCGCCGCGCATCTCGAGCGAGATCGTGCTCGAACAGCGAAGTGAGTCGCGCGCGGAAGAGAGCGAGCCGCGCGACATCTGTGGCGTGAAGAAGACCATCCCGCGTCGGCGGAACGTTGAGCAGCAGCTTTCCGTTCTGACCGACCGATGAGAAGTAGAGACGCTCGAGATTGTCCACCGTGCGAACCCGGTCATCCTCCGCGGGGTGATAGAACCATCCCGGCCGGATCGAGACGTCGACTTCCGCGGGTCGCCAGACCGTCCCGGCGGGATCGCCATGCTGTAATGCATCGCTGACACCGGGGCGGTCCTCACCAGGAAATGTCACGGCGTCCGGATTCACCGTCGACCAATTTGGGTCGCCGGCTGTTCCACTCTCGTTTCCGCACCAGCGCACATCCGGCCCGGCGTCGGAGAACATGACAGCATTTGGCTGGAGCTGCCGCACGAGACGGAAGAAACGGGGCCAATCGTAGGTCTGTCGTTTCCCGTTTGGTCCCTCTCCATTGGCGCCGTCGAACCACACTTCGGCGATCGGGCCGTACCGCGTCAGCAGCTCCGAAAGCTGATCGCAGTAAAGGTCATTGTACTTCGCTGAGTCGCCATACGCTGGATTGTTGCGATCCCATGGTGACAGATATAGTCCCGCTTTCAATCCTTCCGCATGACAAGCATTCACGAATTCCCGTACGACGTCGCCCTTGCCCGAGCGCCACGGACTCGCTGCGACCGAGTGACCGGTGGTGCGCGTGGGCCACAGACAGAAGCCGTCGTGATGCTTGGCCGTCAGGATGAGTGATCGTGCGCCGGCGTTTCGAGCGGCGCGGGCCCACTGACGCGCGTCCAACGCCGAAGGAGAGAAGATCGAAGGGTCCTCGTGCCCGTCGCCCCACTCGCGATCGGTGAAGGTGTTCACACCGAAGTGCAGGAAGAGAGCGAGCTCGTCACGCTGCCAGGCAAGCTGCGACGGCGACGGACGCGGGCGAAGCGGCGTCGAACGCGTTTGCGCGCGCGGCGGCAGCGAGCACGCGACTAATGCACTGCTAGTGGCGTGAAGAAATGAGCGGCGGTTCATCGATCTCCGTTCGTTCTCCTACTCGAGGCCGTCGACAAAACCAATTCGCCAACTCGGATAAATTGGCGTCCAATTGAGCTCGCGCTTCGCCTTCGCGTTCGAGCAGCCTCGGATCTGGGTCATTATCGACACGCCGGCCTTGCCAATCACGAGCTCTCCCAGCCAGTGTGGAATTTTATACGGTGGTTTTGCCTCGATCGCCTTGGCAAGCGCCGGTAGCCAGGTCGCGACCTTGGCGGGCTCGTCGTCGACGATGTTGTAGATGCCCGGAGCGCCGCGCGAGATCGCCGCGAGAGTCGCGCGCGCGGCGTCGAGGAGGTGAATGAACGACCAGACTCCCCCACCGCCGCCGATGATGGGGAAGGTCCGCCGCTTGACCATTTTGACGACCGTGCCTCCTTTGCCGATTGCGGTGCCTGGGCCGTAGAACATTCCGTATCGCAAGGCGACCGCCTCGAGGAACTTCGTGCTGGAAATCTTGGCCTCGAGGGATCGAAGTGCGGCGAGAGTCTTTGTAAAGCTCTCGGGTGGCTTTGGATCGAGTGGATCTTCCTCAGTTTTTACCGGACCGCCCTTTCTCGCGTACGGCCAGCCGCAGTAGCTCTGAGCGATGAATCGCTTGGTGCCGATGGTGCGCGCGGCCGCGAGCAGCGTGTCGGTGACTTCGGTGCGGAACCGGTTGGTCAGCGCGAAC
>WNEZ01001227.1_pt1 | contig 21511 bp, 21 predicted proteins | sample 5400521 | NCBI WGS metagenome assembly WNEZ01 (sample SAMN13153339, study PRJNA577476) | soil metagenome | isolation source: 120 cm saprolite under Douglas fir tree site 2 hole 1 replicate 1 | place: USA:California | collected 2015-04-18 | reverse complement strand
ACGCATTCGCAGTAATCTGCAGTCGACCGTGCGCGATCTCCAACGCCGCAAGGCGCGCGGACGCCGCGGGCTGGCGGTCGTGGAAGGCGTGCGGCTGGTGGAGGAAGCGCTCGCCGCCGGCCTCGAGTTCAAGGGGGCACTCGTCGCCCCCGAGCTCGCGCGCACGACGCGAGGCCAGGCGCTCACCGCCGAGCTCGCCAGCCACGCGGTCGCGGTCGAGGAAATCGGATCGCGCGCATTCAGCGATCTCGCGGGGACCGACACACCGCAGGGAATTCTCGCGATCGTGCAGCCACGCACGTGGGGGCTGGAGGACGTCGCCACGGGACCGCTGCTCGTCGTTGACGGCGTCCAGGACCCCGGCAACGTCGGCACGCTGATCCGGACCGCGCACGCGCTCGGCGCATCGGCAAGCCTGTTGCTCCGCGGCAGCGCCGACCCGATGAACCCGAAAGCATTGCGAGCGGCGATGGGAGCGACGTTCCGGCACCCGGTCGTGCAGCTCGACGACGGGCCCTTCATCGCGTGGGCGCGCGACCGCAGCATTACGTTGTGGGCGGCCGCGGCGGATGGTGTGCCGCTTCCGCGCGCGCTCGATTCCAGGACATCACCCCGGGAGCTCATTGCAGTGATCGTCGGCAACGAAGGGGCGGGAATCCGCCCGCAGCTCAACGCGATCGCGGCCCAGCGCGTCGCGATTCCGCTGGCGCGCGGCGCCGAGTCGCTCAACGTCGCCGTGGCGGCGGGGATCCTGCTCTACGAGGTCCTGCGTGGGCACTGATATCGTCATCGTTGCGGGCGTCGTGCTGCTCGGTCTGTGCGTCGGCAGCTTTCTCAACGTGTGCATCCTGCGGCTACCGCGCGACGAGTCGCTGCTGCGGCCGCGCTCGACGTGCCCGAATTGCAAGCAGCCCATCGCCTGGCGCGACAATATCCCCGTCTTTTCGTGGTTGTGGCTGCGCGGCAAATGCCGCTGGTGCCACCAGCCCATCTCCAAGCAGTACCCGCTCATCGAGGCGCTGGTCGGCGTATTGTTCGGCGCGTCGTTGCTGGCGTATGGCATGACGCTGCACGCCGTCGCGGCCGCGCTGTTCGGCACGCTCCTGCTCGGCATCGCGATTACCGATGCCCGCCACTACATCATCCCGGACGAGTTCACGTGGGGCGGGCTCGTCATCGGTCTGTTGCTCGCCCTCGGTGGCGGCGTCGACGGCTTTCTGCAAGCGCTGCTCGGCGCCGCCGTCGGCTTCGTGCTGCTGTGGCTCGTCGGCATGGCAGGGACGTGGGTCTTCAAGGAAGAAGCGATGGGCGGCGGCGACGTAAAAATGATGGCGATGGTCGGCAGCTTCGTCGGGTGGCAGGGCGTGCTGCTCACGGTGTTCGCCGGGGCGGCGCTGGGCTCGCTCATCTTCATCCCGCTGTCGATCAAGAAGAAGCGACTCGTGCCGTTCGGGGTATTCCTCGCGGTCGGTGCGGTCGTGGCGTTTGTGTTTGGTGACGCGATCATTGGTTGGTACGGGCATTTTCTCAGAGGCGACTGATAGATGGGTAACCCCTTCGAAGGGCTGTTCGATTCAGGCGACGTGCTGGAGCGCGTCGGCATCGACCTCACGGCACAGGCGCGCCGCGGCGATCTCGAGCCGGTGAAGTGCCGCGACGCCGAGATTGAGCGCGTCGTGGATATCCTGCTGCGGCAAGGGAAAAACAACGCGGCGCTCGTCGGCAAGGCCGGGGTGGGCAAGACGGCGGTCGTGGAAGGCCTCGCCCAGCGCATCGCAGAGGGTAACGTCCCCCCCGCGCTCAAAGACGCCCGTATTCTCGGGCTCGATCACGTCTCGATGCTCGCGGGCACCTCGTTCCGCGGCCAGTACGAAGAGCGCATCCGTCGTCTCGTGCAGGCGCTGCAAGCCGACCGCAGTCTCATCCTGTTCGTCGACGAGCTGCACAACCTCATCGGACAGGGCACCGCAATGGGCGCCGCGATGGACGCCGCGAACATGCTGAAGCCCGCACTGGTCCGCGGCGACATCCGCGTCATCGGCGCGACCACCGGCGAAGAATACGCCAAGTGGATCAAAACCGATCCTGCGCTCGAGCGTCGCTTTCAGCCGGTCACGATCGAAGAGCTGGACGCGATCCAGACGTGGGAGGTCCTGGTGGCTCGCCGGCCCCGGCTCGAGCGCCATCATGCGGTGGCGATTGCGGACGACGCGCTCAAGGCGGCGATCGTCCTGACCGACCGCTTCGTGCCCGATCGTGCGCGACCCGACAAGGCGATCGACGTGCTCGACGAAGCCTGTGCGCATGCGCAGGCGACGGCCCGTGTGTCTCCCGAGCTCGACAAGCTGATTCGCGACCGCAAGAAGGTCGAGGCGCTGATCCGGCGCGGCTTGACGGAAGAGGAAGGAACGGCGCCTGAAGAGCCAATGCCCGACCTGGCGACCGTGCTCCAGCGGTTCGGTGAGGAAATAGAGCAGCTGCTCGGAGGCGGCGAAGGGCGGCGAAAGGCGGCGAAAGAGGCGGCGGCAGAAGAGTCATCGCCGCCCCCCGCCGCCGCTTCACCTCGCCGCCCGTCGTTGGAGGAGCAGCGCATCGATCTTGACGGGCGCCTGCGTGCCGAGCTCGAGCGCCAGGGCCTCGTGGTCACGGGCAAGGAAGTGGCGCGCGTCGTCGGTCAGGCCGTGGGGAAGGGGATCGAGTGGGCCGGCTGAGCCGACTCGCTGTCGTCATTGTCGTCGCGCTGACCCTGGGGTGCCGCGAGCGCGCGCAGGCGGTGCAGAACGAAGCAGAGCTGAAGGACATGGTGCACCGTCTCATGCCGGCCGTCGCTGAGGCCGCGCGTATGCGGTTCAAGAAGGAACCCGCAGTACTACGGCGCTCGCGCGATCAGGTGCATGAGTACGTCGTGCACAAGATTGACGAGGATCTGCCGCCGGCGGAGCTGAATGGCTCGCAAGCGGCCTTGCGACTGTTCGGCCTCATTCCGCCGTCACTCGATCTCCACGCCACGATGACCGCGTTATTCACGGAACAGATCGCCGGGTTCTACGATCCCGACTCCAGCGCGCTGTTCGTCGTGGCCGACGTACCGCCGCAGCAGCTGCGCATCGTCATGGCGCACGAGCTCGTCCATGCGCTGCAGGACCAGTATGCCAATCTCGACTCGGTGATCGCGCAGCATCACCACAACGATCGCCGGGCGGCAGCGCAAGCAGTGCTCGAAGGTCAGGCGACGCTGGTCCAAATGTCCGTGATGATGCCCGAGCAGAATCCGGACACGCTCCCGCTCGGCCTGTTCTGGAAGTCCCGGGCTCTCCTGGGCGGGCAGCAGGGACCCCAGATGCAACAGTTCAGTAAGGCCCCGCTGTGGCTACGCGAGACCATGGTGTTCCCGTACCTCGGCGGCGCCGATTTCGTGGTGTGGTTTCGCCACAAATACTTCGGCCGATCGGTGCTCGACTCGATGCCGACGTCCACGGAGCAGATCCTTCATCCGGAGCGTTACGCGGCGCACGATGAACCCACGACGGTGATCTTTACGCCCCCCCCCGGAGCGGCGGATACCGTGCAATACGACGACGATCTGGGCGAGTTCGAGACCCGCCTGCTGCTGCAACAGCTCCTCGATAGCGAGTCGGAGGCCACGAATCTCGCGACGGGGTGGGATGGCGATCGGTATCAGGTACTCGGGCCGAAGAGCGACGCGCTCGTGTGGTACAGCGTCTGGGACGATGCCGCGGCTGCCGCGCGGTTCACGGGCGGCCTGCAACGCGCCTGGGCAAAACGACGCTCTGACGGCCGGACGGCCCGACGGTCGGAAATAACACAGCTGACGATCCAGAGTCGGCCGGTTGTCCGCCTGGTCGATGCTCCCAACGATTGGAAAGGGTGGGGGGCGATCCCGACCGTGCGTCTCAGTGGAGGAAGCGAGTAATCGTGTAGATCAACAAGCCGACGAGCCCGCCGACGAGCGTGCCGTTGATCCGCACAAACTGCAGGTCCCGCCCCACCGCCAGCTCGAATCGCCGCGACGTCGCTTCCGGATCCCAACTCGCCACCGTCTGGGCGATGAGGTCGCCGATCTCGTGTCGATACTTCTCGACGACACCCGCCGTGACGTCGATCAGCAAATCGTCGATCTCGGCGAGGAGCGTGGGATTCGAAAGCAGGGCAATGCCGAATTCGCTCAGGCCGCTGTCGAGCGGGCTCGGACCGGCATTGGTCCCGCCATCGGACGCGGTCGCATACTTGCTCACTGCCTGCCGGACGCCTTCCCACAGTTTTCGCGCCAGCTCGTCCGTCTGCGCGCCCATGAGCCACTCTTCTTTTAATGCCTCCGCGCGCGCGATCACTTCCGGCGAGTGTTGCAGCCGCTCGATAAAGTCTCGAATCGCGTCGTCGAACGCAGTGCGCAGCGGATGCACCGGATCCATCACCATGTCGTGCAACAGCCGCTCGACCGCCTCGATGATCTTTTGATAGATCTTGTCATCGAGGACGGGTGGCACCCACCACGGCGTCTCGGCGCGCACGCGCTCGCGGATCAGGTCGCGATTGTTCCGGACCGCCTCCGCTGCGAGTCGCACCGTCGCATTGAGCAGCTCTTCCTGCCGGTTGTCGGCGAGCGCCAATGCCAGCGTCTTGCCGAGCGCAGGCGCTACGCGAAATGTCCGCACGCGGTTCCGCACGACCTGGCTCACCAGATCCTGGAGCTCGTTGGGCGGGAGTCCGTCGAGCGTTTTCACGAGGCCGCTGGCGAACTGGCGCGAGATCTGGCGGGCGTGCTCGCGGTCCGCGAGCCAGTGCGCCGCGCGTTCGGCGGGATGGACGCGGCGCAGGTTCCCTGCGATCACGTCGCGCGACAGGAAGTGGTTCTGCACGAAGTTGCCAAGGATCTGGCCGATCCGCTCCTTGCGTGTGGCCACGATGGCGGTGTGCGGAATCGGCAGGCCGAGCGGGTGCCGAAACAGCGCCGTCACCGCGAACCAGTCCGCCAGCCCGCCGACCAGTGAGGCCTCCGCGGTCGCGCGGACGAAGCCGAGCCAGGGGAACTGCGACTCGTACAGGCTGGCGGCGACGAAGACGAGCAGCGCGATCGCCAGCAAGCCGGTGGCGCGCCGCTTCATGGCGTCGAGCCGCGCCTGCCGCTCGGCGTCGTCCGGCCGCGACCACGGCGGGATCACCTGCTGCGCCTGCTGCGTCTGCTGCGTCTGTTGCGGCATAGACGGCAAGATAAGACCCCCACTTGGTTTAAGGGTACTCGCCATTTAGCTTGCTACGCTTATGTTTACGGCCCTTTCCGAGCAGCTGACCGGTGTTCTGAACCGGCTCAGGGGTCGCGGGGTGCTCTCGGAAAGCGACGTCACCGACGCGCTGCGCGAGATTCGCCGCCACCTGCTCGAGGCGGACGTGAGTTTCGAGGTCACGCGGGGCTTCGTCGAGCGGGTGCGCGAGCGGGCCGTCGGCGCGCTGCAGGTCAAAGCAGTCAGTCCCGGCCAGCAAGTCGTCAAGCTGGTGCACGACGAAATTGCGACGCTGCTCGGCGGCACCAAGGCCGGCCTCGAATTCGCCTCCGTAGGTCCGACGGTCATTCTCCTCGTCGGGTTACAGGGATCGGGGAAGACCACCACTGCGGCCAAGCTCGCTCGGCGGCTGAAGCTCGAGCAGAAGGCGCCGGCGCTCGTGGCGGCCGACATTTACCGGCCGGCGGCCGCCGAACAACTGCAGCAGCTGGGTGCCCAGGTTGGCGTCCCGGTTCTCGGGAAACAGCCTGCCCTGAGGCGCGAAGCGCCGAAGGGGGAAACGGGAAACGTGGTGAAGCTGGTGCAGAATGCGTTGCGCGAGGCCGAGTCGGAACGCGCTCGCACGGTCATCGTCGACACGGCGGGACGTTTGCAGATCGACGCCGAGATGATGGATGAGCTGCGCGCGCTGAAGGCCGCCGTGGCGCCGAAAGAAGTGCTGCTGGTCGCGGACGGGATGACGGGCCAGGATGCCGTGAAAATCGCGCGCGGCTTTCACGAGGGTGTCGGGCTCACCGGTGTGATCCTGACGAAGCTCGATGGCGACGCCCGCGGCGGTGCAGCACTCTCGATCCATGGTGTCACCGGCGTGCCGATCAAGTACGTCGGCGTGGGCGAGAAGACCGACGCGCTCGAGCCCTTCGATCCCGGGCGGATGGCGGGACGGATTCTCGGGCAGGGCGACGTGGTAGCGCTCGTCGAGAAGGCGGCGGCGACGGTCGATGCGGAAGCCGCCAAGCGGCTCGATCAAAAAGTCCGGTCCAAGAAGGGCATGGACCTGCAGGATTTTCTGGTGGCGCTGAAGCAGATGCAGAACATGGGTCCGCTGAAGCAGGTGCTCGGGCTCTTGCCGGGAATCAACGCGAAGGCGCTACAGGGTGTGTCGATGGACGACAAGCGCCTCAAGCACGTCGAAGCGATCGTGCTCTCGATGACCCCGGAGGAGCGTGCCGATCCGAGCGTGTTGAGCGGATCTCGGAAGATGCGGATCGCGAAAGGATCCGGACGGTCCGTACAGGAAGTGAATCGCTTGCTGGAACAGTTCCAGCAGATGCGCAAGATGAGCAAGTTCATCAAAAGGATGTAGGGAACGCTATGGCAACTCGAATTCGGCTGCGCCGGGTGGGGCGGAAGGGTCAGTCCTATTTCCGGATCGTCGTCGCGGACTCCAAGTCGCCGCGCGACGGCCGCTTTGTAGTGGCGATCGGCAATTACAACCCGCGCGCCAATCCAGCGGTGATCAATGTGAACGCCGAGCAGGCGCGGGCCTGGCTCGAGAAGGGCGCGACGCCGACCGACACGGTGCGTTCGCTCCTCAAGAAGGCCGGCGTACTGGGCAAATCAGCTCCGCCTCCGCCGCCCGCCGCGTAGTCGGGCGGCTGCGTAAGCCGCACGGTCAGCACGGGGAGGTGGCGGTGATCCCCCTCGTGGAGAAGCCGGGGACGGTATTCGTGCCGAAGGCGCGACTCTACGTCCTCGACGAAGATCGGAAGGTGTTGGCCGGTCCGCTGGTGGTCACCCGGCGCCGTGCCTATCATCGCGAATGGTTACTCGGCTTCGAGGGTGTGACCTCGCGTGAAGCAGTAGAAGGCTGGCGCGACCAGCTCGTGGCGGTGGACGAGTAGCCATGCTGCGGATCAACGTGGTGACCCTGTTTCCGGATTCGTTCACCGCGGCGCTGGGATCGAGCATTGTGGGACGCGCCGCGACGGCCGGACTCGTGCGCTTCCGCATCATGCAGCTGCGTGACTACACGCACGACAAGCACCACACGGTGGATGACGCGCCGTACGGCGGCGGCGCGGGGATGGTGCTGAAGCCGGAGCCGTTCTTCGAAGCAGTCGAGGATCTGAAGGCGAAGCCGCCGATCGTCGTGCTGTCGGCGCGCGGACAGCTCTTCACGCATGAGCTTGCGGTTCGCTATTCGCTGGGCAGTGAGTTGACGTTGCTGTGCGGGCATTACAAGGACATCGATCAACGCGTGGTGGATGGTTTGGGCGCGGAAGAAGTCTCGATCGGCGATTTCGTGCTGACGGGCGGAGAGCCGGCGGCGTTGTGCGTCGTGGACGCGGTGGTACGGTTGCTGCCCGGCGCGCTGGGGGATCACGAGTCGGCGTCGAGCGATTCGCATTATGAAGGGTTGTTGGCGCCGCCCAGCTACACGCGGCCGCCCAGCTATCGCGGGCTCGATGTCCCGGACGTATTGTTGAGTGGCGATCACGACAAGATTGCGGCATGGCGGGCGGCTGAGGCCGAGCGCCTCACGCGCGAACGCAGACCGGATATCTGGAAGAAACTAGACGCCTAGGCGCTTAGACGCCGAGTAGGGGTGGGTTATGGAGAAGCTGAGAGCAGTCGAACGCGAAGGCCTGAAGACGGACATCCCGGCGTTCGCACCCGGCGATACCGTGCGGGTCATGGTGCGGGTGCGCGAGGGTGAAAAGGAGCGCCTCCAGGCGTTCGAGGGCATTTGCATCGCCCGGCGCGGCGGCGGCATCAACGAGACGTTCACCGTCCGCAAGATTTCCGCGGGTGTGGGCGTCGAGCGGATCTTCCCGCTGCACGCGCCCTTGATCGCCGAAATCGGCCTGCTGCGGAAGGGCCGGGTACGGCGCGCCAAGCTGTACTTCCTCCGCCGGCTTGCCGGCAAGGCCGCGCGCATCCGCGAAAAGCGCGGGATCACCGTCCCGACCGCCGGCACCGCCGAACAGGAGCCGACGCAGACGTGAGACACCGCCGCCCGTCGCTGAAACGCGAGGCGGCATTGTGGTGCGAAGGGCGGAGCATCGTCGCCGGAATCGATGAAGTCGGCCGCGGTCCCCTGGCTGGTCCAGTGGTCGCCGCGGCCGTCGTGTTTCCGATGGGCGCGAAGCCGATCCGCGGGCTCGACGACTCGAAGGTGCTCACGGCGCTGCAACGCCAGAAGTTCGCCGCGAAGATCCGCGAGCGCGCCGCCGCCTGCGCGGTTGGGGCGGCCAGCGTCCACGAAATCGACCGTCTCAACATTCGCCGTGCCTCGATCCTCGCGATGGAGCGCGCGCTGCGGCGGCTCGGCATCGTCCCGGCGCACGTGCTCGTCGATGGGTTGCCGTGCCCCGAGCTCGGCTGCGAGCACGAAGCGATCGTGGATGGGGATGCGCGCTGCCACTCGATCGCGGCGGCGTCGGTCATTGCCAAGGTTGTGCGCGATTACCTCATGGATCGGCTGGCCGCGCGGTACCCCGGCTATTTCTGGGAAACGAACAAGGGCTACGCGACGCCTGAGCACCTCGACGCGATTCAGCGCCTTGGTCCCACCCGCCACCACCGTTACAGTTTCGAGCCGGTCGCCCAGATCGAGTTGTTAACGATTTCGGCTGCGACGTAACCCCTTCAAGAACTCGGGCAACGGCCGCGTGTTGAGGATGTCGGCCGCGGTCAGCCACGCCCGCCGGGCCACGGCGACGGCGAACCGCATGAATCCCAGCTCGCGTGTGTTGTGGGCATCGGTCGAGAGCACGAACCGTACGCCGTGCGATTTGGCCGCGGCCGCGAGCGTGTCGGGCAGATCCAACCGCTCGCTGCCGTTGATCTCGAGCAGGCATTTCGCGTTCGCCGCGGCCTTCGCGACGACGTCGAAGTCGAGCGGGTAGGAGGGCCGGTTGGGCAGGATGCGGCCCGTCGGATGGCCGATCGCATCAACCCAGCGGTTTTCGATTGCGCCCAGCAGCCGATCGGTGAGTTGTCGCTCGCTCTGCTTGAGGCCGTAGTGAATCGTGGCGACCACGTAGTCGGCCTCCGCCAGCAGGTCGTCCGGAAGGTCGAGCTTGCCGCTCTCCAGAATATCCATTTCGACGCTCTTGAGGACGCGCAAGCCGCGCGTCCCCTTATTGAGCCGATCGATCTCCTTCCATTGGGCACGAATCTCCGCGGGACTCTGGCCGGCCATCGAGGTACGCGGGGAATGGTCGGTGATCGCGATGTACGCGTGGCCGAAGGCGCGCGCCGCGTCGATCATCTCCGTCAACGTGGCTTTGCCGTCGCTCGCGTCCGTGTGCATCTGCAGGTCGCCGTGGATCTCCTCGAGGGTGACGAGCTTCGGGAGCTTGTGCTCCTTCGCGAGCGCGATCTCGCCGCGGTTTTCCCGCATCTCCGGCGGAATCCAGTCGAGGCCGAGCGCGGCATAGACCTCTTGTTCCGTCCGGCCCGAGATACACTTCGATCCCCGAAACACCCCGTATTCGTTGAGCTTGAGCTGCTTGGCCTGGGCGATCTTGCGCAGCTCGATGTTGTGCGCCTGCGAGCCGGTGAAGTACTGCATGGCGGCACCGAACGCCGCGGGCTCCACGACGCGCAGGTCCACCTGCAGCCCGCTGGAGAGCAGCACCGTCGACCGAGTCTCTCCCTGCGACGCGACCTGGGTGACTTCGCTGAATTTTGCAAATCGCGCGATGACGGCGGCCGGATGCTGGCAGCTGACCACGATGTCGAGGTCCCCGATCGTTTCCTTGCGCCGGCGGAAGCTGCCGGCCACGTCGATCTCGTCGATGCCGCCCCCCCCGCCGGCCTTGAGGTACTCCACGATGGCCCGGGCGTACTGCTCGGCTTCGTGCAGCACCATGCGCTTCTGCGCTGTCGTTGCGGTGTCGGAGACGCCCTCGCGAATCTTCTCCAGTAGTTTGGGACCGACACCGGAAAGCTTCGCGATCTTTCCCTTTTCCAGCGCGTCCTTGAGATCCGCGACGCTGTTCACTTTCAATTGGTCGTGAAAGAGTTTGACGCGCCTGGGGCCGAGGCCGGGAATGCGCAGCAGATCGAGCAAGCCCGGTGGCACCGTCGCTACGAGCTGCTGGCGTTGGGGCATGGTGCCCGTTTTGACGAGCGTCGCGATCTCTTTCGCGATGCCGCCCCCGATACCCGGCAGGTCGGTCAGGTCGAACTCTCCTCCCGACACGAGCTCGGCGATGGGATCGGGATGATCCGCGACCGTGCGCGCCGCGTTGCGGTAGGCTCGCACCTTGAACGGATTGCCCGCAGAGATCTCGAGTAGATCGGCGACGTCGGTGAGGAGGCGGGCGATTTCGGCGTTTTGCATCGCCTGAAAACTAAGCCTTGCGGACGTCCTTCATGGGTGATACGCTAGCCGTCCCGAAACATCCTTCCCATCCCGTCGGAGGCCGAAGCATGGTGCGCAAGCTCCTCGGGCCGGTCGTATTGGCTCTCGTATTCCCCGTCATGCTGGCTGCACAATCGCAGGCGACCACAGGCGTCATCCGCGGCACCGTCACCGATCCCTCGGGCACTGCCGTCGCGGGGGCGACCGTCGCGCTGCGCGAGACGCAGACCGGGTTCCAACGCCAAGTCACCACCAATGAGCGCGGCATCTTCGTCGCGCCCCTGATGCCGCTCGGGACGTACGACGTCACCGCTCGCGCCGTGGGCTTCAGCGAAACACGGCGCACCGGCGTCCGGCTGGGCGTCGGCGAGACGGTGAACCTGACCCTGCCGCTTGCCGCGGTGCAGCTGCAGGCGGTGGTCGTGGAAGCGAGGCAACCGGTCGTCGATGCGACCAAAATCGAGAGTTCCACGCGCCTGCCCGAAGCCGCGGTGGCGCGCCTCCCGAACAACGGGCGTAACTACCTCAACCTGACGCTGCTGACGCCGAACGTCGCAATCGTTCAGGGCCCGGACGGTGACGAGCTGTCGATCAGCGGCCAGAAGGGGATTCACAACAACGTGTCAGTGGACGGCGCCGACTTCAACAATCCGTTCTTCGGCGAGCAGCGCGGCGGCCAGCGTCCGCCCTTCACGTTTAACCTCGATGCCGTGCAGGAGATCGTGGTGACCGCCTCGGGCGCCAATGCCGAGTTCGGGCGTTCCTCGGGCGGCTTCGTGAACGTCGTGACCAAATCGGGGACCAATCAGCTGCATGGCTCGCTGCACTATTATGGAAAGGACGGCGCGCTGTCGGGTCAGCCGCACCATGCCGGCGTGTCACTCCCGGCGCCTGATTTTACCCAGCACCAGTTTGGATTCACACTCGGTGGGCCGATCAAGCGTGATCGCGCATTCTTCTTCTTGGCCTATGATCAGCAGATCTACGACGAGACCAAGCAGACCAACCCGAGCCGGATCGATCCGCTGGTGCGCGCCTGGATGGATACGGCGTACGGCGGGGCGATGCGGAACGACTACGGCTCGATCGCGCGCACCAACAATGCGCGCGTGCTGCTCGCGAAATTCGATTTCAACCTCTCCGACCGCCACCATGCGTCGCTGAAGTACAACTACACCTGGTCGGAGCAGGCAAACGGCACATTCGACGTGGACAGCTGGGCGCGCAGCGCGAACGGGCTGGAGCAGGATCATTCCAACGCGGTGAACGGCAGCCTCGTGTCGTACCTCACGCCGAACATGGCGAACGAATTCCGATTCCAGTATTCGCGCGAGGATCGCCCACGCCCCTATGACGGGCCACGAAGCGCGACACTTGGGGCCAATCGGGTGGATGCCGGCAATCGGCCCTTCCCCGACATCGCGGTCGCCCCGAACTTCCGGTTCGGCATGCCGTTCTTTCTGCCGGTCGCCTACTACGACACTCGCGTGCAGCTGCTCGACAACATCTCGTTCGCCAAGGGCGATCACTTTTTCAAGCTCGGCTTCGAGTACAACAAGGTGCACTCAATTCAGACGTTCATCGGGTTCGGGAACTCGCGCTACATCTTCAGTTCAGTCAACGGCTTCCTGAACTTCGCCGCCGATCCCAATTACGTGGAGTGCTCCGTGGGCCTGCCGAACAACACGGGTGCATGCCCGGCAGGCGTACAGACGGGGCCCGTGCTGTTGTACCTCCAACAAGCTGGCGTCGCCCGATCGCTGCGCGAGTCGGGCACCCAGGATATCCCGCAAACCGACCTGGCCTTTTACCTCCAGGATTCGTGGAAGCCAAACGCCAAGTGGACGTTCAACTACGGGCTGCGGTGGGAAGCGGAAATTCAGGCAGACCCGATTACGCCCCCGTCGCAAGTGTTCTACGCGCCGTTCATCGGACAGACGGTAACCAATACGACCGGCACCTACACGTTCCCGTCCGACGGGACCATTCCATCGGACAAGAAGATGTTGCAGCCGCGCTTGGGGTTTGCCTATGATCCTGGCGGCGACGGGCGGCGCGTCGTACGCGGCAGCGCGGGCTTGTACTACGCGCGGATTCCCGGCCTCAACCTCGCCTCGAGCCGCAGCACCAATGGTTCGATCGGGATGACCTATTTCCGCGGCGTGCCGTTCCCGGGAGCCTACTTCGGACCCGTGCCTGGATTCAACGCCCAACTTCCGGACAACGTTTCGCAGAGCGCCGTATTCTTCCCGGACGTCTTTGTCTTCGACAAACAGTTCCAGAATCCGCGGACGCTCAGCGCGAGCCTGGGATATGAGTGGCAAGTCGGCGCCGACCTCGGCGCCTCGATCAGCTACACGCATTCCCGGTCCGACCACCTGACACGGTTCATCAACCGCAACGACGGCCACTTCGGCAGCCCATGGGGCAGCGGGCTTCCGGGCGGGAACGGCATCTTCACGCTGACGACGGTGGAGTCGAGCGCGAAGTCACGCTACAACGGCGTTACGATCGGCCTGAAGCGCGTCCTCGATCCGAATTTCCAGTTCCAGGTGAACTACACCCTGTCCTTCGACAAGTCGGATGACGATAACGAGCGCGACCCGTTCACATTCCGGTACGCCCGGGCCGATAGCTTGGCGCCCGAGTACAATTGGAGCGATCGAGACCAGCGCCATCGGTTCAACGGCTGGATGGTTGCCCATATCGGCGGCGGTCTGTTCCTGAACAGCCGCCTCAGCATCTACTCGGCACAACCCACCTCGGAAAAGTGCGGTGCCAACAACCAGCCCTCGGGGCAGCGCGCCGTCACGCCACAGGATCGGATTTGCCTCACTGCCGCAGGCGCTCCGACGGGGGTCATTCTCAAACGCAACACGCTGCGGAAGGACAACAACTATTTCTCGTGGGACCTGGGCCTGACCTGGCCGTTCAACGTCGGCAAAGGTCGCGTCGAGCTGGTCGCGCAGATGTTCAATGTGCTCGGCTCAGAAAACTTCCGCGATCCAGCGCAAGCGTTGCTGTTCAACTTCGACGGCACGCTCCGGAGCGGCTACGGCGACCCACAGCAGACGCAGATCGGAGTGCACTGGGTGTTCTAACGGACGGTCCGACAGCCTGACAGCCAGACGGCCGGATTGGTCAAGCACCTCTGACCGTCCGGCCGTTCGGCCGTCACGTTATCGTGATCTGCTGTACCATCCCATGCGTGAAATGCGGTTTTCCATCCTTCACGTCCGGCACGTAGCAATTCAATAGATAGGTGCCAGGCGTCAGGGTAATCGTCAGCCACCCGACCTTTCCCTTATCCGGCCCGGTGAAACCACCAGCTGGCTGGACGGGTGGCTGGCCGCGCATCCCACCTGCAAGCCATTTTTGCCAATCGGCCAGCGTTTTCCCCGCGGCAAGGCGGTCGATCGTGAGCTCGTGCAGCTGCGGCCCGCTGTTCTGCACCCGGATCGTGTGCGTGCCCGCCGTCAACGGCGTCGAGGTCGCAAAGGCATAGTCGGACAGCGTCACGGTCACATCCGCCGGCGGCTCTGCTGCGGCGACGGCTCCCGCCGGCGCGGGTGTTACGACGAGCCGCCGATGCATGCCCTTTGCCACGTGCGGCGTGCCATCCAGGCTCGGAATGAAACACAGAATCAGGTAGTTGCCGGGCGTCAGCGTGGCCGTGACGATCGAGCTGTCGCCACTGCTGACTGCGCCGGCGCCGCCCGGGACTGTCAGCCAGTCGGGAAGCGGGCCTTCCTTCAGTATTGCGGCTTCGAGCTCGGCGAACGTCTTTCCGGCGCCGCCAGCGACGACCGCCTGATGGGGCTCGCGGCCTGGATTGATCATGCGGATTGTCGTCAGCCCCGCCGGAATCGTGTCGGGTGCCCCGAACGCATAGTCCGTCGCCGTGATGGTGACGACGTTGGCAGCCGGTGGGGCGGGGCGTTTGGCAGGACTGCAGGCGACAACGATGGCGAGCAGGGACAGCGGGCGCCACTGGGTCACGAACGGTCTCCTGGGGTTGATGTTTTGAACAGGACGACGCCTGAGAAGCGTTTGAACTCCGCGCGCCGTTTTTTTGACGCGAACAGTGCCAGCAGTCTCCACAGCCACGACATCCTCGGCGCGCGCCGCAGCCGCAGCGCCTCATCGAAAATCGGGCGGTATTCGGCCTCGTCCCACCCGGCTGGGGCGAAAAAGGCGGTGCCCTCTTCCGGGAAAAAGAGCATCGGTGCGTTTCCTGAGCGTAGCTGATTGCCCCAGGTGCGACTGAGAAACTGGCGTAGCGCCGGTGATCCGAGGTCGATCATCCACCAGCGAAACGCCGGCTGCGCTGAAAGGTCTTTGGCGAGTGCGGTCACGTCATCGGGCGTCAGGTAGACGAGCAGCCCCTCGGCGATCACCAGCGCGCGCTTCGCCTGCGAGCCCACCCTTTGGAACAGCGACCGCCGTGCCGCCGGATTGGTGAGATCGGCGGGCACGAACTCAACTCGGCAGCGTGGCCGCTCGCTCGCGAGTGCCGCTTCCTTGTATGAGAGGATTCCTTCGAGGTCCACGTCGATCCAGTGGATCTCGCGCGGGAGGTCGAGACGGTACGGACGCGCATCGAGACCGGCCGCCAGGTTGAGCACGGTGTCGACGCCTTCCTCCTTCACGAGGCGCATCACGATTTCGTCCATCACCGCGGTGCGCACGATCATCGGCCAGGCCCACTTCCGACCTTGAGGCATTGAGGCCAGGATTTGCTTGCCCGCGGGCCCCGCCAATCGGCGTGCGTACGGATCGCGGAACAGCGCGTCGGGGCGGTCGCTCTCCATGGCTCGATACATCGCGACCCAACGGGCCGTATCGGAAACGCTGGTGATTGGATTGGGAGAGCTCATGGCGGGGCAAAACCTAACGCACGCGACTATCTTTCGCCCACGCGAGGCGGTAGCTCAGTTGGTAGAGCAACGGACTTTTAATCCGTAGGTCCTGGGTTCGATCCCCAGCCGCCTCATCCAGTTACAAAAGCGAGTGTGAAATCTGTGTGAAAAAAGAAGAGGGCGCCTCAGCTTCGAGGCGCCCTCTCTATTCCTAGGTTAACGCTGGTTCAGCTCACCGGCTCGAGCACCGCCGGCAGCTTCGCGACCGGCGGCGAGGCGCTCTGGTTGACGGAGGACGACTTTCATCGCCCCGGGCCTGGGGGCTTTCCGTCCATGTACTTTTCCACCAGAGAGACAAATGACTGAGGAGACAATTCCGATGAAGGCGATCGTGGTGACGGACCAGGCTGCGGGAACTGCCGGGATGAAGCTGGTGGAGCGGCCCGAGCCGCAGCCGGCGATAAACGACGTCGTCGTTCAGGTTCATGCGTCGGGATTCGTCCCGACTGAGATGGCGTGGCCCTCGACCTGGACCGATCGCCGCGACCGTGATCGAACACCGTCCATCCCCGGCCACGAGCTGGCCGGAGTGGTCGCCGCCCTCGGCTACGGTACGACGGGACTCTCAGTAGGACAGCGCGTGTTCGGCCTCGCGGACTGGCATCGCGACGGCACCCTGGCCGAGTATGTGGCGATCGAGGCACGCAACCTCGCGCCGCTGCCGGGCGACGTTGACTTCACAGTGGGCGCGAGCCTGCCAATCTCGGGCCTCACCGCGTGGCAGGGACTGTTCGAGCACGGCCGCCTTCGGGCGGGGCAAAGCGTGATCGCGCACGGCGCTGCCGGCGCAGTCGGGTCGATGGTGACGCAACTCGCACGATTGGCCGGCGCCCACGTGATCGGCACTGGACGCGCCGCCGACCGTCAGAAGGCGCTCGACTTCGGCGCGCAGGAGTTTGTCGACCTCGACAGCGGCACGCTGGAAGACGTCGGCAGCGTCGATCTGGTGTTCGATGTCATCGGCGGCGACATCGGGAAGCGGTCCGCGCGCCTGATTCGACCCGGAGGAACGCTGGTGTCCATCGTCGGGCCGTCTGAGGCGCGGCCCGTTGATGGCCTTGCGATCGACTTCGTTGTCGAGTCCGATCGTGCCCAACTGAGTGAGATCGCCCAGCGGATGCGGGACGGACGACTGCGGACGAACATCGGGACCGTCGCGCCCCTCGACGATGCCGTCGCCGCCTTCAACTCGACCGGGCGGCGCCCGGGGAAGACGGTCATTCGTGTTCGTCCGTGAGGGCGGAGACGCAGAGCACGCAGTCCACGCCACTATCGTGGGCTACGACGGCAGTCAGTCGAAAGCCAGTTCAACTCCCTTGTTGCGGCCAAACCGAAACCTTGATCGACGTCGTTGTCACGGCACAACGACCAGCTCCTCCGGCCCTTACGTCCGAATTGGTGATTCTCACTAAAACGCACTCCGAGTCCCGAGTCTGTGCTCGCGAGCGCGTTCTAGTGCCTTCTACTACTTGCTACCGCCGAGCTTTTAATCCGTAGGTCCTGGGTTCGATCCCCAGCCGCCTCATTCCACCGTCAACCCCCCCGTTGTCAGTTGAGGGCATCGGAGGCAGATTCCCTCCGATGCCCTCCATGGTCTGGATCGATGGGACGTGGCACGACCGCGGCAGCGCGGTCGTTTCTGTATGGGACCACGGCCTGCTGTATGGCGACGGCGTGTTTGAGGGCATCCGTGCCTATGGCGGCCGCGTTTTCCGGTTGGATGCCCATCTCGATCGCCTGTTTGCGTCGGCAAAAGCGATTTGGCTCGAAATCCCCATGGCGAAGGACGCTATGGGGCGCATGGTCGAGGAGGGCGTCGCGAAGAGCGAGATCAAGGACAACTATATCCGCCTGGTCGTCACGCGCGGGGTCGGCGACCTCGGTCTCGATCCCCGGAAATGCCCGAAGCCGACCGTCTTCTGCATCTTCGATACGATCAAGCTCTGGCCGCAGGACCGCTATGAGAAGGGGCTGACCGCGCTGACCGCCGCCACCCCGATTCTCCATCGCGAATCGCTGTCTCCCCGGGTGAAGTCGCTCAATTACCTTTCGCACATTCTCGCGAAGGTCGAAGGCATCGCGGCGAACGTCGACGAGGTCATCATGCTCGATTCCGCCGGCTACGTCGCCGAAGCGAGCGGCATGAATCTCTTTGCCGTGTCCAACAGCACACTCCGCACGCCCCCGCCGTACACAGGCATCCTTCGTGGCGTCACCCGCGACACGGTGATCGAGCTTGGCCGGGAGGCGGGATACGCGATCGAAGAGCTGCCGATGAACCGGTACGACCTGTACACCGCCGACGAGGTGTTCCTGACCGGAACCGCCGCCGAGGTCGTGGGGATTTCAAAACTCGACGGCCGGGCGATCGGGAAAGGCGTTTCCGGCCCGGTCACGCGAGACCTGGCGACCCGCTTCCGTGCCTACGTGACCCGGGACGACTGACCTCCCACCGCAGTTCGCTCGAGAAGAGCTAATCCATTGACCGGTCACGAGCTAACCCCCATATTGGGGCCCCTTTGCCCTTCGTTCCGGGGTCGAGGTGAGCCATGTCATGGCGAGTAATTGCACACGGGGACCAGGTTTGGCATGTGGATGCGGTCGCCGAGCGGCACGCGAATACGTCCGCTTGGCAGTTGGTGTTGTCGTTTCGCGCCGCGACTGAGTTGCTCCCGGGTCGGCGCCGGTCGTTCTGGACGCCGTATCCGTTGGAGGCCACCTCGAAGTCGTCACTGTTCATCCAGGCTGAGCGGATCCCCGACGCAGCGCTATCGCAGCTGCTCGCGGAGCGTCTCTCATGAGCACCGCGAACCTGCAGGATCTCCGCCGCGTCGTCGGAGCAGTGACGCGGCTGCGTGGTGAGACGGTCAAACATGTCACGGTACGCTCCGACGTGCGGCACGTGAAAGTGGAGTTCGACAGCGGGCTGATTCTGGTTATCTCGGCCGAGCAGGACGCGCAGGGCCGTCCCCGTCTCGAGGTCGATGTGGTCGCAGCGAATCCGGACCCGGCCGTCAAGCAGCAGATCGAAGTTCGGTTCGAGTGAGGGTGGTGCGTGCCCGACGAGCGCCTGCGATTTCAGGAGTTCGGGTTTCAGCGGCTGGCCAACGGCCGCTGCCGGGCCAAGGTGGTGCTGACGTGGTCTGATGGCCGGCGCTTCGAGGGATCATCGGACGGCGTTTCGTCTCAAACCGGCGAGCTGCGCTGTTGTGCGGTTGCAGCCGTGAACGCGTTGGAGCAGGCCGTACAACCGCGACTCACGTTCGAGTTGCTGGGGGTGAAAGCGGTGCGCGCGTTCGACGCGACGGTGGTGATCGTCTCGCTGTCGGCGCGCGCGGAGGAAACGACGCGGCTCGTGGGATCGTGTTTGACGGAAGTCGATCCGCCCCGCGGCGCGGCACTTGCAGTGTTGAATGCGACAAACCGTTTACTTGAGAATTATCTGGCGACACGATGAAACGACTGACGGCAATGTGGTTCTCGATGTTGAGTGCAGCGGCGCTCGCCGCCTGCGCTGGCGCACATATTCCCCCGGCTCCCGTGACGGCCCTGCCGGCCTCCGACGTGACTGCGCGTGACAGCTCCGCCGTGCAGCTCGGTACGGCACTCGCAACGGTCGAGCAGGACTCCGCCGCCGATCAGTCGGCCCTGGACAGTCTGCACGAACGCCATCCCGACTCGCTCGGCACGCCCCGCACCAACGTGGCGGTGCGCGGCGAGGACGTGCGTCGGGAAGCAGAAGATCTCTTCGGCCGGGACGCGACGGCGACCTTCGACATCGACGTTTCGAACTTCGCCGGCAATCGCCGAGTGCTCGAATATCTGGAATTCTTCCAGCTTGACGCGCGCGACCGATTTGAGATCTGGCTGTCGCGCCTGGGGCGCTATGAGGGGATGATCCGGGAGCGGCTGCGGGCGCGCAGCCTGCCCGAGGATCTCGTCTATCTCACGCTGATCGAAAGCGGACTGTCGAACACGGCGGTGAGCCGCGCCCGGGCGGTCGGGATGTGGCAATTCATGTCGTCCACCGGCCGTGGCTATGGCCTCCAGATCGATCCCTGGGTGGACGAGCGGCGCGATCCTTTTAAGGCGACGGACGCCGCGGTCAATCATCTTCAGGACCTGGTGCAGCGCCTTGGTAGCGTCTATCTGGCGGCCGCGGCCTACAACGCTGGCGCCGGCCGCATCGAGCGCGAGATCCGGCGGCTGCCGGGTGAGCCTGACACCGTGGACGATCAGACGTTCTTCCAGATCGCCGACCGGCGCAATCTGCGTCGCGAAACGCGCGACTACGTGCCGAAGTTGATCGCTGCCGCGTTGATCGCCAAGCAGCCCAGCCGCTACGGCTTCACCGACATCCAGCGCCTGCCGCCGCTCGTCTTCGACGAAGTCTCCGTTCCGGATGCGACCGGGCTCGATGTGCTGGCGCGGCTGGCCGATACGTCGGTCGCGGCGCTCCTCGAGCTCAACCCGCAGTATGTGCGCGGGATAACGCCGCCGCAGCGCGCCGTCGTCGTGCGCGTGCCGCGGGGCAGGGGTGCCCGGGTGGCGGAGCGGTACGCCGATCTGCCGGTCAACGAGCGCGTGACGTTCGTAGACCACTACGTCTCCCCAGGTCAGACGCTCTCCGGCATCGCGCAGCGCTACAAGGTGACCGTCACCATGTTGCAGGCGGCGAATCCCCATCTGCGCGCGCATGCGCTACGCGTCGGCCAGCGGATCATCTTGCCGATGAGCGGGCGCGTGGTGCCGCGCGGCGCCTGGAGCAACCCACCGGAGCCCCGGATCCGTCGCCTGTCGACGCGCTATCGGACGGTCAGCAGCACCGACGGCACGCGCCATCGGGTGACCCGGGGTGAGACGGCCAGCGCGATCGCCAAGCAGCACGGCATTGGGCTGATGGCGTTGCTGGAAGCCAATGATCTGACAATGCGAAGTGTGATCCGGCCCGGTGACGTCCTGCTGATTCCGAGCCGGTGATAAGGCCGGCACCCGGGGTTAGTGGTGCCGGAATCCCTTCATAACTTCGGCTTCATAGCCGTTCGCCGGATTGCGTCCGGCACCCAGCAGCTGCTCGACCTTCGCCGGGCCACGGTTGTATGCCAGTAGCGCCAACGACATGTTGGCGGGATAGCGATCCAGCAGATCCCGCAGGTAACGGAACCCGATCCGCAGGTTCGTGTCGCGGTCATACAGCTGCTGCGTGGTCAGCCCGGGCTCGTACAGCCGCGCCGTGCTGGGCAGCACCTGGGTGAGCCCGACCGCGCCGACGTGACTCGTGGCGCGCGGGTTGAACCCCGACTCGACCTTCACCAGACGGAACGCCAGGCCGGGATCGATCCCCTCGCTGAGCGCGACGTCATAGACCGCTGTCGCCATGTCGGCGGGCAGCCGGTAGTGCGTCGAGTACTGCATGATGGCATCGACGCGGTCGAGCTGGAGCCGGGCGACTTCGAGCTCGCCCTGCTTGGCATCGAGTTGCTGGCGCAGCGACCGCAGTTCACCGAGAAGCTCGGTGCCCGACGCGGGCGCGCGCTCAGTGTCGGTTGTCGTGCCACCGGCCCACCCGCCCACGGTACTGACGAGCAGTGCGGCCAGCACGATCATCCCGCCGCGCAGCATCAAACGTTGAGTGTTCGTTTGCATACTCCTCTCCTGTTGCACGTCTACTTGTGAGTCAGCATGCAGCATCTGGGTCAAGCGCCCGTCAAGCATCGTGCGGCGCCTTTTTCTTCTCGAGCAACAGCACGTCGCCGATTACCATCCCGGCGTCTATTGCCTTCACCATGTCGTATACCGTCAGCAGCGCTACAGCGACTGCAGTCAGCGCTTCCATCTCGACCCCGGTTCGACCCACCGTCCGCACCGAGGCCCGCACGCGAACCCCGGGCAGCGATTCTTCCAGACTCGCCTCGACCTCCACGTGGTCGAGACCCAGGGGGTGGCAGAGCGGGATCAGCTCCGCCGTCCGTTTC
>WNEZ01005111.1_pt1 | contig 21526 bp, 15 predicted proteins | sample 5400521 | NCBI WGS metagenome assembly WNEZ01 (sample SAMN13153339, study PRJNA577476) | soil metagenome | isolation source: 120 cm saprolite under Douglas fir tree site 2 hole 1 replicate 1 | place: USA:California | collected 2015-04-18 | reverse complement strand
CTGCGCGCCCTGGTCGTGCTTGCCGCGATCATCACCGTGCTCCAGGTGAGCTGCGATATCGCCGCCGCCTTCCCGCTCAAATTTATTCCCAGCAAGGTGCAGAATCCGGGCAATGATCCCGCCTGTCTCTTCCCCTTCCTGAATCCGATCGAGTCCTGGTTCGACATCCCGCAGATCGACCCCACCCTGCAACCCGACCCTCACTTTGCGCCGGGGTTTCCGGTACAAGCGCAGTGCCCAATCAACCCGAACGATCCGCGTGGCCGCATCGTCCTGGTGCGGCACACCAACCTTGGGGTGATCGTCTTCTCCCTCTCACTGCTGATCATCTTCGGCCTCTTAAGTGCCCTGCTGGCGTTTGCCGACCTCTACCTGGCGGCCTACATCGGACAACTGCTCACCGCCAGGCTGCGTAACCAGTTGTTTGACCACCTCGAACGCCTCTCGTTGGACTGGCATAGCAAGCAGCAGAAAGGCGACCTGGTCCAGCGCATCACCGGCAACATCACCGACATCGAGAAACTGGTCACCGATGGCCTGGTCGATCTGCTGGCAGGGGTGATGACCCTGGTGGGCGTCACCTCGGTGATGCTCTTCCTTAGTGTCCCCTACACACTCCTCGCGCTGGCGATGGGCCCAGCGCTCTTTCTGATGGTCATGGGCTACACCAAGAACATCAAAGTGGCGGCGAGAAAGGCGGCCAAAGCCACCGGCCAGCTCGGCCACGTCGCCACCGAGGATATCAATGCCCTGATACTGATCAAAGTCTTCACGCGCGAAAAGCTCGAGGCCAGGCGTTTTGGCGCCTACGTGGATAAGAATAAACGGGCGAGATTGCGTGCAGGCTGGCTTCAGGCGCAGTTTACCCCCCTGGTCACGCTGCTGGTGATCCTGGGCACCGCCACCGTCATTGGCGTCGGCGGCTATGTAGCAAGCGGCTATGCGTTCAACATCGGCCCCCTTTCCATCGACGCCTACAGCGTCGATGTGGGCACGCTGATCCTGTTCCTCGTCTTCCTCAAACTGCTCTACCAGCCGATGCGCGACCTCTCCAAGCTGGCAACGCTAGCCAGCACGGCGGCATCCGGCGCGGAACGCATTCAGGAGGTGCTGGATCAGGCCCCAGAAGTGAAAGAACCTCTCCTGCCCGGCCCCTACAGCGGTCCGCAGCGCTTCCAAGGCGAGATTACCTTCGAGAATGTTGTCATGGGGTATGTGCCTGACGTGCCGGTCTTACAAGGTATTACGCTGCATATAGGCGCGGGCAAGAAGATTGGCCTGGTCGGCCTCTCTGGCGGCGGCAAAACCACGCTCGTCAGTCTGATCCCGCGCTTCTACGATATTGAGCAGGGCACAATCACAATCGATGGGGTTGACATCCGCCTCTACCCGCTGGATGTGCTGCGCAACAACGTGAGTATGGTGTTGCAGGACTCGCTGCTCTTTGAGGGTACCATCGCCGAGAATATTGCCTTTGGGCGGCCTGGAGCGGCCATCGAAGACATCGTAGAAGCGGCGAAAAAAGCCCAGATCCATGAGACGATCATGAGCCTGCCTGATGGCTATGATACCTTTGTGAGCGAGCAGGGCCAGAACTTCTCCGGCGGGCAGCGGCAGCGCCTGGCCATTGCCCGTGCCATCCTGCGCGATGCTCCTATCCTTATCCTCGACGAACCAACAACCAGCCTGGATGTGGAGGCAGAAATAGAAGTCTTGAAGGCGCTTCATACACTGATGGCTGGACGAACGGTCTTAACCATTTCTCACCGGCTCAGTACCCTTGGTCATGTTGATGAGATTGTGATGTTGAGCGAAGGACGAATCGCCGAGCAGGGGACGTTCCACGAGTTAAAACGTCGGGGAGGACTGTTTGCCGCCCTCTTGGAGGAGCAGAATCGCTATAACCTTGATCGTGAAGAGAACGGTTCGATTATCCGCCCAGCTTTTGCGCCACTAGAGTCCGGTGACGACTCCCCAACTCTAAAGATAAGGGGTGTGTATGCGAGGCGCGTCCCCACGTTGGCTCCGTCCGAGCCGTAGGATGTTGATGGCGGCGTTCGTATCCCTATCCAGTTCACAGGAAATGCCAGCGCTCTTCCAGGGACTTTCTATCCCCCTGTCTGGAAGGCCAGGGGGATAGAAGGCGCGTTTGCTAAACGGTAACGGCCCCGTATGGCGGCAAACGCCAGTATCAGGTAGAGAAACGTGAGTTTGGAACATTACTCATACAGAGCCAATCCCGTACTTTGCAAAACATTCCACACTTTCCAGGGGCTGAGAGGAATATCGATGTGCCGTACACCAACATGGGCCAGCGCGTCGACGACGGCATTGACGATGGCCTGCGGCGCACCAACGGTAGGCGACTCACCGACACCCTTTGCGCCAATGGGATGATGCGGCGAAGGCGTGACGGTCTTGTCCGTTTCCCAGTGCGGCGTTTCCATCGAGGTGGGAATGAGATAGTCCTGGAAGTTGCCAGTCAAGATGTTGCCGTTCTCATCGAAGGACATCTCCTCGTACATGGCCGGAGCGAGTCCCTGCGTCAGTCCACCGTGAATTTGCCCTTCGACCACCATCGGGTTGATGATCGTGCCGCAGTCATCCACGGCCATAAAGCGCCGGATATGTACCTGCCCGGTGCCACGGTCGATGTCCACGACACAGATGTAGCTGCCAAATGGGTATGTCAGGTTGGGTGGATCATAGTAGTCGACCGCTTCCAGACCCGGCTCCAGGTACGGTGGACAGTTGGTGTAGGCAGCAAAGGCCAGTTCCTGAATGGTCTTGCCTTTGCTGGGCGAGCCCTTCACGAAGAAACGTCCCGGCTCCCACTCCAGGTCATCCTCGCCTACCTCTAACAGGTACGCGGCGATCTTCCTGGCCTTGTCACGCACCTTGCGCGCCGCCAGGGCGGTTGCGGCGCCGGCGACAGGCGTGCTGCGGCTGGCGTAGGTGCCCAGACCGTAGGGAGCGGTATCTGTATCGCCATGCTCCACGTCCACATCATCCGGTGACATACCCAGCTCGGCGGCGATGATCTGGGCAAAAGTCGTTTCATGTCCCTGGCCCTGGGTCTGCACACCGATACGGGCGAGGATCTTGCCGGTAGGATGGACGCGAATCTCACAGCTATCAAACATTTGAATGCCGACGATATCGAAGTGCTTGCCGGGTCCGGCGCCAACGATCTCTGTAAAGCTCGAGATGCCGATACCCATCAGCTCACCGCGCGCCCGCTTTTCGGCCTGTTCACGGCGCAGCCCTTCGTAATCTACGTTCTTCATCGCCAGGCGCAGTGCGGCTTCATAGTTCCCGCTGTCGTACGTCCAGTTCAGAGCAGAACGGTAGGGGAAGGCCTGCGGCTGGATGAAGTTCTGTAGACGCAGTTGCGCCGGGTCCTTTCCCAGGTCATGGGCCAGGGTATCCATCGCACGCTCGATCAGGTACGAGGCCTCGGTGACGCGGAAGGAGCAGCGATACGCGATGCCGCCAGGGGCCTTATTGGTATGCACCCCATCGACATCTACAAAGGCATGCTTAAAGTCATACGAGCCAGTACAGATGTGGAACAGCCCGGCGGGGAATTTCGAGGGGTTCGCCGCGGCGTCAAATGCCCCGTGATCGGCCAGGGTATGCACGCGCAAGGCTTTCACCGTGCCATCTTTGTCGGCTGCGATCTCCGCTTTAATGTGATAGTCGCGGCCGAAACCTGTGCTGCTCAGGTTCTCGGTACGGTCTTCAATCCACTTGACGGGCTTTCCGGTGGTAATCGAGGCGACCACGGCGCATACATAGCCGGGGTAGATGGGTACTTTGTTGCCAAAGCCACCGCCGAGATCCGGTGAAATGATGCGAATGCGATGCTCCGGCAGGCCAGCAACGATGGCGAAGAGCGTGCGATGTGCATGCGGAGCCTGTGAAGTAAGCCAGACGGTGAGTTTGCCTGTCGCCTTATGGAAATCGGCCACGCAGCCGCAGGTCTCGATCGGGGCAGGGTGAATACGCGGGATGAACATATCCTGCTCGACGACAACACCGTTGGCCTGGGCCTCGGCAAAGGCGGCATCAGTCTCTGCGCGCTCGCCCGTTTCCCAGTGGAATATCTGATTGGTGGGCTGCTTATCTTTCTTGTCGGGACGCAGCAGGGGCGCATCTGGATCAAGCGCCTTTTTCGGGTCGACAAGCACCGGCAGCGGCTCGTAATCGACTTCCACGGCGGCAACGCCATCCGCTGCAGCGTAGCGACTGGTGGCGACGACAAAGGCGACTTCCTGCATCTGGAAATGGACGCGGTCCAGGGCCAGCACGGCTTCGGTGTCGGCAGAAAGCGTGGGCATCCAGGCCAGTCCAGCGGCATCCAGGTCTTTGCCGGTGATGACCGCTAATACGCCCGGGACCTTCAACGCCGCGCTGATGTCGACATTTTTGATGAGCGCGTGCGCGTAAGGGCTGCGTACGATGTCGCCGTAGAGCATTCCGGGCAATTGTACATCATCGACATATTGGCCCTGCCCGCGAATGAAACGGGCATCTTCTTTACGCTTGTATGATTCTCCCAGGCGATGGACATGTACTTCGGTCGCCATTATTCACCTCCCTCTCCGGCGCTTACCGGAACCTGTTCAGACGCCTGCATTTTCTGCGCGGCGTATTGTACCGCCTTGACGATGTTGACGTAGCCAGTGCAGCGGCACAGGTTGCCCGAGATGCCAACGCGGATCTCCTGCTCGGTGGGGTCAGGATTATGCTGCAGGAGCGCCAGGCTGGTCATCATCATTCCAGGCGTGCAATAGCCACATTGGAGGCCATGCTCCTCGTGGAAACCTTCCTGCAAGGGATGCAGTTTGCCATTTTGCTCCAGGCCTTCAACGGTCATGAGCTGGCGGCCATGCGCCTGCACAGCGAACATTGTGCAGGATTTGGTAGCTTTGCCGTCGACGAGGATGGTGCAGGCGCCGCAACTGGTCGTATCACAGCCAATGTGGGTGCCAGTCAGGCGCAGGACATCACGCAGCCAGTGTACGAGGAGCAGGCGTGCTTCGACATCGCTTTCGTAGACGGCACCATTGATGGTGGCGCTGATATGATGCGTGCTCAAATTAATTCCCTCCTGTGGCGCGAGTAAGAGCCTTGCGCAATGCGCGAACCGTGAGCGTGCGTACCATGGCGCGTTTATAGGCGGCGGGACCGCGCGTATCGCTCACAGGCTGTGCGGCGGCAGCGGCAAGTTCGGCGGCGTGATGGATGCTGGCATCATCCAGTTGTTTGCCGAGCAGCGACTGTTCGGCGTCGCGCGCCTTGACGGTGGTCTGCCCGACATTGGTAAGTCCGATGCCTGCATAGCTCACCTGTCCATTGTCGCTCAAGGTGATGTAGGCAGCCACGCCAGCGATGGCATAGTCACCGACTTTCCGCTCCAGCTTGAGGTAAACCCCTCCACTGCGCCCGGTGGGCGCCGGGACGCGAATCTCGGTTAAGATTTCATTGGGGTGCAGCGTCGTCTCAAAGGGTGTAGCGCCGAAAAAGTCGTCAATGGCTATGACGCGCTCACCCGCCGGGCCGACGGCCACAATCTGCGCTCCTAATGCCACCATGGTCGCGGGATGATCGTTGGCGGGGTCGGCATGGGCGAGGTTGCCACCGACGGTGGCCCAGTTTCGCACTACAGGATCAGCTACACTGGTAGAAGTATCGAACAGGATGGGGTAACGGCCGCGGATGAGGCTGGAGTGATCCAGTTCTGCTTCGCGGGCAAGCGCACCAATACGCAATACACCATCCGTTTCCTGGATGTAGTCCAGTGCGGCGATGCGATTGATGTCGATCAGGACCGATGGCCCGGCAAGGCGGAAACGTAAGAGGGGGATGAGACTCTGGCCACCTGCCAGAATTTTGGCGTCGTCGCCGTGCTGGTCCAGTAAGGCGACAGCTTCTGAAATGCTGTTCGCCACCAGGTAATCGAAGGAACCAGGTATCAAGATATCACCTCCAGTAGTCGTGGATGTGCACGTTCCTGCGCTTCATCAGGACAAAAAGACACCAGGACGGTCCGGGTGGAATTCATTTCAGGGTGTGCAGTACCCCGATATATAACAGTATAGGCTACAACTGGAACAGGCGTTACCCCCAAAAGGAGGTATCTGGTATATACAAAAGGGGGGTTCTCCCGTATTTTAGTGCCTCACCAGTGATATTTCGCGTTCGAGATTACAGCCACCCCTGTTTCACTGCCACCATGACCGCCTCGGTACGATTCTTCACACTAAGGCGGTGTAATATTTCCTGTACATAGCCCTTCACGGTATTCTCACTGAGGTAGAGCTGAGTAGCAATCTCGCGGCTGGAAAGCCCCTGAGCAATGAGGCGGAGGATGACAATTTGTTGAGTACTCAGGGGTTCAGGAGACGGCTCCTGGTTCACCTGCATCGCACGGCGAAGTTGGGCCAGGACTGCAACAGCTGCCTTGGGATCAATGACTGCTTCACCCCGTACAACGGCACGAATCGAGCGTTTGAGGTCGAAACGCTCGATGTCTTTGACAATGAAACCACGCGCTCCTGCCTGAATGCATTGTGCTACCAGGCTTTCATCGGTAAACGTAGTGAGTATTATGACTGCCGTTTGCGGATATTGACTCGTTATAGTGCGACAGAGGTCAATGCCGCTGATGCCTGGAAGGCGTATGTCGAGCAAGGCCACATCGGGACGCAGGCGCTCCATCATTTCAAGTGTCTGTTCTGCATTCGCTGCATCCCCCACAATCGCAAAGTCCGGTTCCGCAACTAACATCGCCTTCAGCCCCTCGCGGACCATTTCATGATCATCGACAATGAGTAGGCGAATCATAGTGGCACTACAGCCTTCACAATCAGGCCTCCCTCTTCCCCATTGGTCAGCAAAAACTGCCCACCCAGATCTTCAAGGCGGCGATGCATGCCCGTGAGGCCGAGATGGGTTGCATTGGCACGATAGGTCTGGAGTACTAAGGATGAGAGACCCATGCCGTTGTCTTGCACAACCAGCACAGCTTGCTCACTGGTGATCTGCACAGTGACAATGACCGTCGTCCCCTGAGCATGGCGGCGCACATTGGAGAGAGCTTCCTGGGCAACGGTAAAGAGTGTATTTTCAATATGTGATGGCAGCGATACAGTCCATTCAGCTACAACAAGATCAGCTTCGATGGAGGTTGACTCCCGTAGATCGTGTATCAACGTATAGAGCATGCTCACCAGCCCACCCTCCTGCCTCGCGGATGAAGAGAGCGCAAAAATGGCATCTCGCACCTGTGCTGTGCCGAGGGAGGCAAGCTGCTCGATACTGCGCAGAGGGCGAACGAGTGGTAAGCCGGGAGGGAGACGTTCCAGGACCCAGTCGGCTTTCAGGCCAATCGTGAAGAGAGTCTGCTGCACCCGATCATGCAACTCCTGGGCAATACGACGGCGTTCGTCGCCAAGCATTTGACGTTTCTGAGCCTCGGTGAGTTCGTGATGGAGTGTTTGAAGGTCGGTGGCAAACTTACTCAACTCCTGGTTACGTCGTTCCAGTTCAGCAGTGCGCTCACGAACTTCGCTCTCCAGACGGGCCGCGTGTTCTTCCATGGCATGACGTTCACGAGCAATCAGTTGGGCATTATGAATCGCTACGGCGGCCTGGGCGCCTAATGCTTCGATCAACTCTACATGGCGAGCAGTAAATCGACCAGGGTGAGTATCGCCAATCAGAAATGCGCCCAGAATGGCTTCTTCACGGGTACGCAGCTGGACTCCAAGAAAGCTCCGCACAGGGATATGGCCCCGTGGTACGCCGACATAACGTGGGTCCTGATGCACATCATCCACAACAATCGACTCGCCCTCCCAGAACACTGGATGCAGGATACCTCTACCCTCGACTGGCCCCAAAAGTCTGAAGTGCTTCTCAACCGCAGGCGTTGCGCCAGAGATGGCAGCAAGGTTAAAAATGACCTTATGCGCTGGCTTATCAGCCTGTTTCTCTGCAAGCCCTGGTGTCAAAAAGAACGTGGCATACTCGGCAGCAGTCACGTTACGAGCAGCATCAGTAATCATCTGCAACAGGCGTTGTAAGTCAAATTCAGAGGTGAGGGCAATCGCGATACGGTTGAGTTGTGCCAGCTCTTCTGCCCGCTCTTGCAGATTCGCAATGAGTTGTGCGCGACTCTCATCAATTGTCTGAGTCATATGGGCAAACACTCCATAAAGCACAATTACAGCAGACGGAACGAGGCCAGTATACCATAAAAATAGCGTTTACTTAAACTTATGCCTGTGGCAGCGTTTATAGTACCTACGAAAAGGGGTTACTATGTTCACATCCTTTTTGTTACGCGATCAACATAGTACCCGCATTTAATGTGATATGCTATGCTAAATGCGTAAGAGCTTTCACCACGGCTGATAGAGAAAATGCCACTAGAACCTGCCGCGAGAGGATGAGGATATCGAAGATGACTGATCTTGTAGGAAAACAGCTTGGCACGTATCGCCTGATGAGCCTGCTCGGACGAGGAGGCTTTGCCGAAGTCTACCGGGGCGAGCATATTTATCTCAAGAGTCAAGCTGCTATCAAAGTGCTGCGCATCGTTCCCAGAGAGGAGGAAGTGAAAAGCTTTCTGACAGAAGCACAGAAGCTGGTGAGCCTGAGGCATCCGCATATTGTGCGCGTGCTCGATTTTGATGTTGAGAATGGCGTGCCTTTTCTGGTGATGGAGCACGCTCCCCACGGTTCACTACGCCAGCGCTACCCCATCGGTACGCGCATACCACGCGAAACTATTAAGAGCTATGTGAGATAGGTTTCGGATGCACCGCAATATGCTCATAACGAGATGGTGATCCACCGCGATGTCAAGCCTGAGAACATGCTGCTGGGGCAACATGACGAGGTTTTGCTCCGTGGGAGATTGTCAACCAGCATATCAATACACTACCGCCGCCTTTGCACGAAAAGATGCCGGACATCTCGCCTGCTGTTGAGCAAGTGGTGTTGAAGGCAATAGCCAAAGATCCAGCGCAGCGTTTTACTACCGTAAAAGAGTTTGCCAACGCACTGGAGGCTGCCCTGGAGCAGGCTTACCAGGAAGCAGCGATAACACCTAAAGCGACCGTTTTGACCAGCCAGCCTCCCGCGCCAGTCCAGGTGGATACTCAACCTGGCCCCCCTCCTCTACCAGGAGGAGCCGGCGTACTGCCAGGCCGATCTTCTCCTCCGGTTCAGCCCAAAATTGTTCTTGGAGCTGGCCAGACTGCAGCACAGTCTGCTCCATTTGCCCCGACACAGCTCGACCCGCGGCCTGCCGTGGTCCACACTTCAACGCCGCCTGCTCAGGTCTCGCCATCCATACACACGGAAGTCGATGTGCAAAAGCCAGGTCTCAAAGAGCCTGCACTCGCGCCAACTGTGCGTGATGAAGCGCCATTGACCGGGCACGGTAGAGTTCCCACGTGGAGAAGAGCAGCATTGCTGGTTGGGCTGGTGTTCGTGCTGGCAGTCATAGCAGTATTGGTCTACCCGGTGTTGACTGGATTACTTGGTACTCATCCTACAACTATGACGCCTCCGCCTTATGCTCCCATGTTTGGCTTCAATCTACAACATACGCGCTTTAACCCAGGTGAGAATAAACTTACTACAACCAATGTATCCAAGCTGATGCAGGACTGGAAAGCTCCAACGGGCGCTGGTATCGACTCCTCGCCAGCAGTCGCCAATGGGGTCGTTTATGTCGGCTCCGATGATCACAGCCTGCATGCCTTCAAGGTGGACACGGGTGCATCCCTGTGGGGCCAGAATGCCGGGGGCACTGGCGGGCAGATTCGCTCTTCGCCGACAGTGGTTAATAGAGTCGTTTATGTCGGATCGGATGATGACAAGCTGTATGCTTTTGATGCTACAAACGGCAGGCTGCTCTGGTTTGCTTCCACTGAAAATTCCATTCGCACTTCGCCAACGGTCGCCAATGGGAAGGTCTACATTGGCTCAAATAATCACAAGCTGTATGCCTTCAACGCCTCAGGCTGCGGCAGTCATTCGCACTTCGCCAACGGTCGCCAATGGGAAGGTCTACATTGGCTCAAATAATCACAAGCTGTATGCCTTCAACGCCTCAGGCTGCGGCAGTAGCAATACGTCCTGCCCACCGCTCTGGACTGCCCCTACAGATGGTACTATTTACTACTCGTCACCGGCGGTGGTCAATGGAATAGTTTACATCGGCTCAGAGGATCGCAACCTGTACGCTTTCGACGCCGACAACGGGAGTAAGAAATGGAATGCTCCCACGGGAGGCCCCATCGACTCCTCACCCGCGATATTCAACGGAGTCGTCTACATCAGCTCGGAGGACGGCATGCTCTACGCTTTTGATGCTGCCAGCGGTACAGCTAAGTGGCATGTCTCCACCGGGATCGCTCTGCCAGCCTGCCAGGGAGGTTCTAACCGCTCTTCGCCAGCAGTAGCCAACGGGGTGGTTTATGTTGGATCAGATGACGGTAAGCTGCACGCCTTCGACACTGCGGGAAAGTCTTTGTGGACTGCTTCAATCGGAAATTGTGTCCGCTCCTCGCCGGCCGTCGCAAATGGTGTAGTTTATGTCGGCTCGGATGATGGTATGCTCTATGCCTTCAACGCAGCGGGTTGTGGTGGCAGCACCTCCTGCTCGCAAATCCAGACGTTTCACACCGGAGGCCACGTCTTTTCTTCGCCAGTGGTGGTCAACGGGGTGGTTTACGTGGGCTCAGCGGATAAAAACCTGTACGCGTTTTACTTGCCCACGACGTCTTGAGGGATGCTGGCGAGGTTGGGCGACCGCAAGGGTTGCCTCCCAAGCCCATTCTTGCTCCAATCCGGGTCAGCGTTTCAGGCCACTATCCATGACGCTTCCGTGACGAGGCTCATAACGTTTTCATGACACTTCCTCCTTATACTAGGACCAGTGAGGTCGAGGCGCGTCAGCTGGCAGTGGCCCGAAACCCTGCCGGCTGGGCCTTTGAGTGAGGCAATGTCCTCATCATAAACATTGAAGAACACTTTGGGTAGCTTTTCAGTAGCCTTGTTGCCTTCGGCAATGCGCCAGCGGCCATGCACGGGTATCTGAAGAGTTCCCACTTTAGGAGGAAATATGCAGAGTGAGCAACAACAAGCGACCGATCTGCGAGGAAAAGTCGCGATTGTAACGGGCGCAAGTAGTGGGATTGGAGAGGCCATCGCGGAGGAGTTGGTGCAACGTGGGGCGCGTGTCGCGCTTTTCGCGCGGCGCGAGAGCCGCTTGCAAGCACTGGCGCAGCGGCTGGCAGGCAAGGGGAGCGATGAGCCATTGATCGTGCCTGGCGATGTGCGTAAGCCAGAGGATGTCCAGAACCTGGTGAATCAGACCGTGCAACGCTGGGGAAAGATCGATATTGTCATTGCGAATGCTGGCTTTGGCTACCGCGCGCCCATTGTCGATGGCGATACCCAACGCTGGAAGAATCTGCTCGACACCAACGTGTACGGCCTGCTGTTGACCTTGAAGTACGGGGTGGAGCAACTGCTGAAGCATGGCAGCGGACACGTCGTGGTGACCTCCTCTGTCGCCGGTCGCTCCGTAACGGCGGGGGGAGCCGTCTATAGTGGCAGTAAGTTCGCCGTCACCGCCATCGCTGAAGCGCTTCGTGAGGAGGTAGGCCAGCAAGGCGTCCGTGTCACGACGATCGAGCCGGGGGCAGTCGAAACCGAATTCGTCGAAGTGGCGGGCTATCCGCCCGGGACCGCCGAAGCGATCAAGCAGCTAGGCCCGTTACAGGCCAAGGAGATCGCGCTGGTCGTCATCCAGGTGCTTGAGCAGCCAGGCAACGTCGACATCGCCGAGTTGACTGTCTATCCCACGAAACAAACAAACCTGAGCCTTTTCGCCAACGCAGTCAAAAGCTAGCAATAAGAGCGCTACAAGCATATCATCCCAACATGCGGGATGATATGCTTGTGCATTGGTCATGCCCAGCGTTTTCTCTCAGCTTTTGGACCCATTTCCGATCACTTTCGGAAGACATACCGTGATGTACGTCAGATAATTCTCAAAGAAGGGCTCATCGAATTCAGCAAACGATTTAACATACCTTGGCCACGTGCCACATCCTTCACGCTCTTAAAGTGAGTAGCTATGTGTTTGACTACCGCTTCAAAATGCTCAGGACGCCTGGAAGTGGTGTTTAGCTCACATTAGAAAAATACCTCAAAGCACGTTCCATCTCGGTTATAAAGCCTTGAATACCGTTTGGGTTCTTACGCGCCGCATGAACCATGAGCATGATGAGCGACTCTCGGAGCAAGACGAGGTGAAAAAGGGTTTCATAGCTCTCCGTATAGACATTTGGGTTTCCATATGAGAAGAGAAGCTTGCTCGTTGGGACAAGTTCGCTCCAATACGCATCCCAGCTGACAAAATCGAAGACAGGGTGGTTCCCAGAACAGTCCTGCATATCAATCACACCGCAAATCAGGCCCCCTTCTACGAAGATATGCTGCGGTCCGAAGTCGCCATGCACGAGGACAGGCGTATGAAACTGATACAATTCACGATGCGTGTTCAATAATTCCAGGGAAGCCTTGATCTTTCGTGCCGGGACATTCCAGAGCGAAGCTGCCTCATACAACTCAGTTTGCCGTTCATTCGCCATAAGCATTATTTCAGCAAAGGATGTCTGCTGGCCCTTTCCGTCTGGCTGAAGGTAGGCGAAACCATCGACTCTCACGCTATGCAGCAGGCTTAACACCTCTCCGATCTGGTCAATGGCCTTGCGCAAGTCGCTCGTAACCCCTTCTTTGAGAAGCATGTCAAGCGGTTTGCCCGATACCTTTTCTTCGATGCAGAATGTGACGGGAATGCCATCATATTCAGCTTGCTCAACTAAGAGCACCTGGGGCGTTGGTACACCGGCAAGACGCGCGGTATTCAACGCCCAGCGTTCAGCCTCGAAACGATGATTCTCTTTGTGCGAAATTCTGACGATGAGTCGGTGATTTCCGGCAGTTGTCACATCATAGACTTCGTTATCTACACCAAGCACGACGCGGCTCGCTTGCTCAATGGCACTCCCTGTTGCCTTCCGTACATACTCATTGATCAAGCTGGCCGGGGTATTCCAGTTGTTGTGCCTTGCCTGTAACCAATCATCCAAAGTAGGAGTATCTGCCATTTTCTCATCCTAACCAAGAGGAAAAACAATAGATACAACTTTTATGCGCCCATCCATTGAATTACCCCATTTTTGCCCACGGATTCCCAATATTTACATTCTCCTAATCGTTCATCCCATCAAGGAGCAGCAGGTTGTGGTTCCATACAATGATTGATAGTCTACGGCTATAAGAAATCCTTCTGCTCAAGTATCGCCTGCAAATCAGCGGGAAGCGGCGCTTCTAACTCCAGCACGACATTTGTGGTGGGATGAGTAAACTTGAGTTGATAGGCATGAAGAAATGGGCGTTTGAGCGTCAAGCCCTGCCCTTTCCTGCCTGGTCCATAGACAGGGTCGCCTACAATCGGGTGGCCTATTGCTTTCAGGTGTACACGAATCTGGTGTGTACGACCTGTCTCCAGTTGCAGGAGCAATAAGCTGTGCCCATGGGGGAAACGCTGAAGTACACGAAAATGCGTGCGCGCCTCCCTGCTGCCTACGGCGGTGATTGCCATCTGCTGGCGATGGCGCGGGTCACGCCCAATGGGCGCGTCGATACTTCCCTGGTCAAGCGGCATACTGCCTACTACAAGGGCAAGATAGCGCTTGACCACTTCGTGCCGCTGCATTTGTTCTGTGAGCGCCGCCAGTGTGCGAGTGTTTTTCGCTACTATAATCAGCCCGGATGTGTCTTTATCCAGGCGATGGATGATACCTGGCCGCTGTTCGCCGCCGACGTCGCGCAGTTCAGGGCGATAGGCCAGCAGGGCATTGACTAATGTATCGGCAGTGTGACCAGGAGCCGGGTGTACGACCATGCCAGCAGCTTTATTCACAACCAGCAGATCTGAGTCTTCATAGACAATATCAAGTTTATAGGAGAGCGGCTGCAGGTTGCTGGATTGGGGCCCTGGCGGAGATACGCGGGACACCTGCACTGCATCGCCAACTCTGAGTGCGTAGCTCGCTTTGCCCGGCCTACCGTTCACAAATACCGAACCGCCCGCAATGAGCTGCTGTACCCCTGTGCGGGAGATGCCGTCCAGCGTGGACGTGAGGTAGCGGTCAAGGCGCTGGCCTGCGTCTTGCGGTTGGATATTGAGTAAAACAGGCATATTTGGATGGTTCATGTCATTCCGTTGAGCGGAAGGTCCCGCTGTTGTTTACCGGCGGCGACGCCTGAGTCTTCGCAGCACTGCCGCTTGAGCCGTTATCGCTACCTGGTGCTGCTGCCGGGCGACGCAAGCCTCCCAACAAGACTATTAGCAGGAGTAAGAAGACGCCTACAGAGATAGAGGCATCAGCAATGTTGAAAAGAGCAAAGCGAAATCCTATTTGCGGTATGCGGAAAAAGATGAAATCAACCACGTATCCACTGTGGCGCGCCCTATCTATGAGGTTCCCCAACGCTCCACCGATGATCATGCCGAAGACCAGCTTATGGAACAGCGGCCCCGAGTTCAGCATACGCAGGTAGAGGTAAGAGACCACAGCTACGGCGACGACAATTAGCCCCACGAGCGCAATGTTATTGGCAAGGAGGCCAAAGGCGGCTCCACTATTTCGGATGTAGTGTAGTGTGAGGTAATCCCCAATCAGGGGTATGGTTGGGCCAATTTCAGGCGGGCCCAGGTTTTTTACGACCAGGGCTTTTGTCCACTGGTCGAGTGCAATCACGAGAATGACGACGATTAACGCCAATACATCATAGATACGTGCGCGTCTGGCTGTCACGATTCTAAATTCTTCCTTTCCTTAACGCTCGGTAGGGTTATTGTACATGATCTCTTGAAGCTTGAAAAGGTTATGATCGATAAAGCTCATGCGCCAAAAGTACTTGAGAGTGGCAGTTTATTGCTATAGGAAGCTCAAAGTATCGTACAATACATTCAAATCACTCGATGCATAGAGAGAGATGCTAAGGAGAGATCGAGCATGGGCAGACGCCTGGGACTCATTATAGGTGTCAATAAATATCAGGATGCTGCCTTCCGACCACTGAAGTTTGCCGAGACCGATGCGCGGGTCCTTGCCCAATGGCTGGTCAATGCGCAGGGAGGCAAGTGGTCGCCTGCAGATGTGCAGCTTATATTGGGGGCACAGGCCACGAGTGAGCTGGTGGAATCGCTGATCACGCAGGTGTGTGTGAATGTGGCGAGGCCGGATGATGTTGTGCTCATTTATTTTGCCGGGCATGCCTTCATCGATGAAATGAAGAACGAAGGACACCTGGCGTTAGCAAATACGTACTACGATGAGCCGGCAACAGGATTGAACCTGCTCTCGTTGGCGCGCTATGCGCTAGGCAAGAGTCGTGCTTCCCAGATACTGGTCATACTGGATTGTTTCCAGACGGGCAATGTCTGGAGCATGCGGCGCTCCTCACTGTACGACTCCAAGCCAGTGCTTGGTCCCGCGTTGCTCAATGCCCTGCAACAATGGAACGGGCGGATGTTTCTCTGTTCCTGCCGGGGCAACGGGATGGCGCCAGAAGTTGGAGAACGGAATCTTGGGCTTCTGGCTCATCGACTGATCGTGGGGCTAAGTGGATCGGCCAGCGACGAGGCCACAGGACAGGTCACGCTGCAGCGCCTGCATGCCTTTCTCTTCAGAGCGCTTGGCGAACAGCACAAACCCCAACTTTTTGGGCAGGGTCAACTGGTCCTGGCAGGCGATATGCCGGCCGCGTCCCAACCTGTATCGCTGTTGAACGATTCCCAGCATCTCCGGGCTTCCACCAGCAGCCGCCTGCGGGCACAAACAGCTCAAGGGATCGTTGCTACAGAACAACTGCTCCAGCAGATGTCACCCACAACCTCAGAGGCATATTCTTATCCGGCAGTAGAACAACAGCGCCCGCAGCAGAGCGCGATGGCGCTGCACCAGGCAAAACAACTCTTGCAAATGCAGTACTCAGACGAAGCTTACAGGCTTGTTGACCAGGTGCTCCAGGACGAGCCAAATAACGCGAACGCGCTTATTCTGAAGGGGCAGATTCTTGGTATGGTAGGCAGCTTCCCAGAAGCTCTAGCAGCAGTAGAACAAGTAATACGACAAGATGACGACAACGTGCTGGCCTGGGGTATGCGCGCGGCCATTCTAACAAACATGGGGCAGTTCCTGGATGCCCTGCCTGCCGTCGAGCGTGCATTGGATCTTGACCCGATGAATGCTGAGACCCATGCCATCAAAGCAACGATCATGGCTAACCTCGCCCCTTCGCGTGGAGCATTGGGAGATAGCCAAGCGCTGCTTGCAGCCGGGAGACGTGGTGGGCCAGCATCATTTTTCATCGGCACCGGCATTCAATTGCTCGGGCTGGTCACCGGTATTACCGGCGCGGGACTGCCTATCGTTCGACCAGGGATACCGATCTATGTGGCACTTGTATTGGAAAGCCTGGGGTTGGCAATACTGTGTGTCAATGCTGCACGTGGGTCCTATCTCTATGGCGCTTCACGTTTCCTGCTCACTCTGCTGACCAGTGCCCTGGCGGCGGGCGCCATCGCTGGAGCATACAAGTTTGGCTACCACCGTGTTATACAGTTTGTGGCTGCGCATCCATCGTTGTTCGGTGCTGTGTTGTTTGCGATTGGTTGGCTGGCACTGGCGGCGGCGGTGCCGCTCTTACTCTCTTTTGGTGGACTTGTTGGGGGCATTGGGCGCAGGACGCGGAGAAGACGCCGCTAGATTTATTACGAGAGAGCCTCTTCTGCATGGGACATGGCAGCCGCAAGGGCCGCCACTACATGTCTCTCATCAAATTCTGATGGACAAAGTACTACAGCGCCTCTTCTGCAAGACGTTCCCACTCTGCAAGCAGTATATCTGATTGAGCCCTGAGTTGCTCGTATTCGGCGGAAAGTTGCGTTAGCCTGGCTGCATCGCCGTTCAGCGCTGCCTCATTTAAAGTCTCTTCCACCATCTTTACACGGGCTTCGACTTTCTCGATCTCACGCTCCACGTCCTCCACTGTACGGACTTTGAGCCTCTCCACTCTTTTGCTGCCGGACCTGGCTGGTGCTGCATGACGCTTTGATGCTGTGGGAGCAGCAGGCAAACCTTTACGGTTATCATTGGGTGCTGCAGGAACGTCAAGCACGATGGGACGTTTGCGCGTCCGGTAGTCGGTATAGTTCCCCCAGTAGGGAATCAATACACCATCCTCGATGACCCATATTTTTGTTGCCAGGCTATCGATAAAGTAGCGGTCATGAGAAACAAAGAGCATTGTGCCCTCAAATTCACCCAACACCTCTTCGAGAAACTGGCGTGATTGCAGGTCCAGGTGGTTGGTTGGCTCATCCAACACGAGAAAGTTAGAGCCTTGCAGCGTTAGCAGGGCCAGAGCCACCCGGCTGCGCTCGCCGCCGCTCAAGGCGCCGATAGGCTTGAAGACGTCATCGCCTGTAAAGAGAAAACGGCCAAGGAACGAGCGCGCACCCTCTTCGCTCAATGCGCTCACCTGGCGGATCTCGTCAACGATGGTGCGCTGGGCATTCAGCCGGCTGTGTGTCTGAGAATAATAACCGATGCGCACGTTGTGACCTGGATAGACGTGCCCACCAGTGGGCTGCAGCTCGCCGATGATTGTACGCAGCAAAGTTGTCTTCCCCGAGCCATTTGGTCCCAGCAGACCAACCCTGTCGCCGCGCAACAGTTCCAGGTCGGCGACATGGACCAGCGTAGCCGGCTCGGAAGCAGGATTTGCATAGCCAACAGCAAGTTTTTGCGTCGAAAGCACGAGCTGGCCGCTGTCTACCACAGGGCTGAACTCGAAATGCATCTCTGGAAAATCTCGCGGGCGTTCGACGCGCTCCAGGCGATTCAGCAGCTTTTGACGGCCACGCGCTTCACGACTGCGCTGGCCAGCTTTATAACGGCGAATAAACTCTTCTGTGCGGGTGATGTGCTCCTGCTGCGCCTCGTATTCGCGCAGGCGGCGTTCCATACGCTCCTCGCGCAGGTGGAGGTACCTGGTATAATTGCCGGGATACTCTTCGATACGACCAAAAGCCATTTCGATGGTGCGCGAGACGATTTTGTCAAGGAAGTAGCGATCATGAGCGACCACGACCATAGCATACTTCCAGTCTGACAGGTAGGTCTCCAGCCATTCCAGCGCCGCCAGGTCCAAATGGTTCGTGGGCTCGTCCAGCAAGAGGAGGTCGGGCTCCTGCAGGAGCAGTTTGCCCAGCGCTGCTCGCGTCTGCTGCCCACTGCTCAGGTTCATGATGGGCGATCCTTGCTGCTCGCGGGTAAAGCCCAGGCCGTCAAGGACCTGGGACACACGATGCTCGTAGGTGTAGCCACCCGCGTGCTCGAAGCGTGTCTGTAGCTCGTCATAGCGCCGCAATAGTTCTTCATGAGCGGCATTGTTATCTCCGGTCGAGGTAGCTTCAAGTTGAAGCGCGAGTTCGCCCAGTGCGCGCTCCCAGGCCTGCACTTCTGCAAAGACGGTGAGCATCTCTTCGCGCAAGGTATTGTGTGGATGAAAATCTGTGTGTTGTGTCAGGTAGCCAATGCGCAGATTGCGATTTCTGGCTATAGTGCCTTCATCGGGCTCTTCACGGCCTGCCAGCAGGTTGAGTAATGTTGTCTTACCGGCGCCATTGGGTCCAACGAGTCCTATGCGATCCTGTTCGTCGATCTGGAGGCTGACCCCGGCGAAGACACGCTCCGCCCCAAACGATTTTCCTACCTGTATGACGCTAACTATGGGCATGCATTTATCCTATAATAGACTTTGATAAAATAGTATAGATACAGAATCATCCCGGGGGGTAGCGGCGCAATTCATCGCGCTAGGATGGGTGGACCCATCCCCCCTGGCGCCATGAATGTCGGTCCCACGATAAATCGGGGACCTACAACGCCCCTCCTGGTGCGGTCTCCCACATCGCTACGAAGATATCCACCTTAATTTGTGAAACCTCAGAATATGATCATTGCTGTTTGCGTTTCCTGTTTACAGAGATCGGACTTGAAAGCCCCCGTCATTCATGCGGGGGATGAATAGTCTGCTGCCCGCAGGCAGAGGATGCTTCTCCCCTGGCAACCATGCGTACCGCAAGCTTGATAGCCGCGCTATCGGACAGGCATCCATACAATTCACGGATACGCGCAATGGCTTCCCGATCTGCTTGCTCAAGTCGTATTGTTGTAGCATTCGCTTGTTTCTTTCTCATATCCAAAAGTATAGCTGTTTGATAAGTAGATGTCAATGTGCTATACTCTCTTTAGTACTTTGACAACTGAATCATGTTTGCGGGTTCTAAAGTAAATCGCTCCTTTAGGTAAAAGCATGAGCGTATCAACCAAAGAACTAACGAGAGAGACGGGCGTAAAATCTCTGGAAACAGGGGCGTCACTCCCACCTCACGGTCGGATGTCCCTCTTGTCAACCATATGGCACCGTACCGGGGGGCACTCGGAAACGGGCTTCTCTTCTTCTGAGGAGAAGCGAACGCTTGGGGAAAAGGAACCACTACGCTGTGAGTAGCAGTATTCATAGGGCAAGCTCCTTCGTTGAACCAAGAACCCCCGTCATGAATGACGGGGAGTGTCAGTATACTATATCATCACTCCGCCAGCCAAACCTGCGCCGTTTTGTCATTGCTGCCAGAGGCAATACGGCTGCCATCGGGTGACCAGGCCACGGTATTTACCTCCAGCGAATGGCCAGAAAAGTTATAGATGGTACGGCCAGTAGTGGCAGGCCAGACTTGTACTGTATCATCCCAGCCACAGGAGGCAACGCGCGCCCCATCTGGTGACCAAGCCACAGCCCGTATTAAAGCCCTGTGATTACGATACATACAAACAAGATCACCGGTACTGGCATTCCAAACCTGCACATTGTAGTCGCCAGAGGCGATGTGCTGCGAATCGGGCGACCAGGCCACCGCATAGACCAGAGCAGTATGACCACGATAGATGTAGACGTTGCTACCAGTGGAGGCATTCCATATCCTTACTTTCGCATCAAAGCTGCCAGAAGCAATACGGCTGCCATCAGGTGACCAGGTTACCTGGTATATCACCTCAGCATGATCTAGATAGGTCAAGGCCTTCTGCCCTGTAGCGGGGTCCCATACCTGGACAGTCCGGTCGATGCTGGCTGAGGCAATGTATTTGCCATCAGGTGACCAGGTCACAGCGTTGACATAGTGAGAATGGCCGCGATAGGTCAGAATAGGGCTGCCATTCTCGGCGTCCCATACATGGGCGGTTCTATCCTCACTGGCAGAGACGATGCGCGCCCCATCGGGCGACCACGCCACGGCACGCACTACGTTGGTATGACCATTGTACGTGAGCATCACCAGCCCTGTCCTGGCATCCCACACATGTACCGCATTGCTGTCACCTGCAGTGACGATGCGCATCCCATCGGGCGACCACGCCAGCGAACTTACTCTATGATGGGCGCGAAGTGTGCAGAGAACGGTTCCCAAAGGAGCGATGCTTGCAGGCCTGGCTGGCACGGGTGGCGGCGCCATGTCCACCTGCCCGCTAGCCAGCGCAGTGGCAATGCGTTGCAGTTCTTGCCTGATGGCGGCCATACTTGCCGGTCTTTTGTCTTCGTCCATCTCCACCATCTGCATAACCAGTCTTTCAAGATGAGCAGGAATCGGCTGGACGCCTTTGCCCATAGGAGCGAAGTGAAAGGGTTTTTCTGAAGGATCAGTGCCTGTAAGCAACTGGTGCAGTGTAGCGCCCAGGCTATAGATATCAGATTGAGGGGTTGTCTGCGCTTTGCCGTACTGCTCCGGCGCGGCGTAACCCGGTGAGCCGAAGGCAACGGTATCCTTTGCCTGGCCAGGCTTGAAGTGACGGGCAATGCCAAAGTCGATCAGGTACAGGTGCCCGCTGGCAGTGCGTATGACATTGGCTGGTTTGAGATCCCGGAAAATGATGGGTGGCTGCTGTGTGTGTAGGTAATCCAGCACGGTGCAGAGCTGGATGCCAATGTCAACCACTTCCTCGATGGGTAGATGATCTTTGCCTAAATTGGCGAGGTAGCCTTCCAGTGTTTCGCCTTCTATGAAGTCCATGACGAGATACCAGTGCCCGGCGTCGAAGAAGTGGTCATAGATGCGTGGAAGATTGGGATGCAACAGGCCAGCCAGCAGGAGGGCTTCGCGCTTGAAGGCATCTGCAGCCTCGGCGATTTCCTGGGTTGTGAGCCCACGCTGGCTCATCTCCTTTACGGCAACGATGCGATTACCGAGTTCGCTATCTTCGGCCTTGTAGACCGCGCCAAAGCCTCCTTTCCCCACTTGAGTAATCACATGATAGCGCTGCCTGATCAGGGCATTGGGAACAGTTTGCTCAGCACTGGA
>WNEZ01001475.1_pt1 | contig 21526 bp, 18 predicted proteins | sample 5400521 | NCBI WGS metagenome assembly WNEZ01 (sample SAMN13153339, study PRJNA577476) | soil metagenome | isolation source: 120 cm saprolite under Douglas fir tree site 2 hole 1 replicate 1 | place: USA:California | collected 2015-04-18 | reverse complement strand
GGTCGCGGTAGGGACGCCAGTTGACCTGACGCCCCCCGCACGGATCCGCACGTGCAGAATTGCTGCATGCGGCTCTTACCTCGGATGTCTGGCGTCGAAGCGCAAATTGGGATAAGGATGAAGGATGCTAGGTTTGGGGAGCCAACGCTCCGCGAGAGCCACGAGTCGTGGCCAAGTCATCCGACTCTTCTGGCTGCGTCGCCGTAGCGCACGCATCCAGCGCCGGATCACCTGTAACCGAAAACTTCGAAGGCTGGCCAGATTCCCGGGTACGGCATGATAGTTGAAGTATCCCTGTACAACGGATCTCAACCATTTCCCGAGCTCCGCCACGGACCGATGTTTGCGTCTTCGAAGCTCCTCCTTCAGCGCTCTCAATTTGGCAGAGAGCCGCTTGTGGATGGTCTTGCGTAGAACGAGGAATTTGCCGGACTTCCACGTTTGCCCACAGATGTGGGTAAAACCCAGGAAGTTGAACGTCTCCGGCTTTCCTTCTCCACGCTCTTTTCGGTTTGCGACTGCGTAACGCCCGAACTCGATCAAGCGTGTCTTGTCCGGGTGCAGCTCTAGTCCGAACCGGCTCAGGCGTTCCTTCCAGTCTCGGAGGAACTGCTCTGCGTCGGCGCGGTGCTGAAATCCCAACACAGCATCGTCGGCGTAGCGGACCACGATTACTTCACCTGTCGCCCGATGTTGTCGCCAATGCTGGACCCAGAGATCAAAGGCGTAATGCAGGTAAACATTCGCAAGCATCGGTGATGCCACTGAACCTTGCGGTGTTCCCCGTTCCGTCTTTGACCATTGTCCTTCTTCCGATACTCCCGCTCTCAACCACTTGCCGATGAGGCGAAGTATCCGTCGATCAGCGATGCGATGCTTGACGAACTTCAGGAGCCAATCGTGTCGAATTTCATCGAAAAAGCTCCGAATGTCTGCGTCAAGAATCCAATTCACTTTCCTCCTCATGATTCCTACCCAGAGCGCATCCAGCGCATCATGCTGGCGTCTCCCGGGTCGGAAGCCATAAGAGAACCCCAGAAAGTCCTCTTCGTAAATCTGATTGAGGACCGTCATCACCGCGTGCTGGACGATTTTATCTTCCAGCGCCGCGATCCCTAACGGACGCTTTCGTCCATCCGCCTTGGGAATGTAGGCTCTCTTCGAAGGTTGCGCTCGATACGTTCCTCGATGCACGCGGCTGTGTAAGTCCTTCAGCCGTTCGCCCAGGCCCGTCTCGTATTCCGTCCATGTGACTCCGTCGACCCCGGGAGCTGCATCTCGCTTCAAGGCGTAGAAGCTGCTCTCCAGCAGTAAAACGGATACATGGTGAAGTAGCGCCGTGAACTGTAACCGCTTGTCCCTCTTTGCTGCTTCCCGCACACCGCGCAGGCCGCTCAACGCGTCACCCCAGCTCTGTGTCTGAGACGCGGTCGTCTGCTCGGTGTTCTCCTCAGTCGGTCGTCTTCCCTCCATGCCCTCCGCCGGCGGATTCCCACCTTTGTTCGGGCACTTCGTCGGTACTGCACGACCGTCCGACTTCCCATCAACGTGCATGTTGGACTTCTGGATCATGTCCTTCTCCAACCGGCCCGCGCACAACTGCGTGTCGGGCGTTGACGGGACCTCCCGGTTCTCGCGCGTGAAGTTTCCATGCATGCCAGGGGTCTTCGACCGCGCAGAGCCCGATCAACGCTCGCGATTTCGCATTCATCGGTGTTGCCTTCCGCACATTGGAACAGCGGCATGTTCCCCTGTCAACGCTTCACGTGCAGCCTTGCGACTGCCCGCGCATGACTCGAGGCCAGGTTGGCTCGCTACGCCTTACCTGTACGACTCTTGCATTCGCGACTTCACACCGGTTTATCCCGGCGCACTCCAACAGGGGTCCAACATCCTCATTTTCCAAGATAGTACGGCGAAAAGATCAGTTTGTTCTGACTGATTCGCAAGACTTAGTTCCTGAATTTTTCGCTGATTGTAAAAAAGCATTCGGTGCGGAGACCGAATACTCTTACTCTTTCGGTCTATCAAGCATTCGTGAGTGATCGCCGTTCTCGCTCGGCATCAAATCTCAAGGCGCTAGATTTGCGAGAGTGAACGGAAGACGCAGAATGGACTGCATGACTAGAACTCAATCAACGTATGTTTTCAGTCGATTCTGTCTGCAGCGCGCTGCTTTAAGGTACCGTGGGTAATTCGGACTCTGCCGAATGCTAAGAACCTAGATCAATCAAACGAAAGCTCTTTGTGTGAAAAAAGTCGCTAGAAAATGAACGCGACCCCGTCATACCTGCATCCTTTTGCTTTCCGGCGCTTCTAAAGGTGAGAAGCGCAATCAAGGAAATCGAGGATGCGAGCCATGCATCATGCCAATGAAATTCAAAATGGCCCTGCCTGGGTTCAGTGCCCTATCCCGATCGTCGAGACGGCGAAAATGCGCCTCGACACAGAGGTCATCACTGCCGAACGGTTAAGCTCGGGAAGACCTGGCGAACTCAATCTTTCGGGCTCTCAAGTGCTGGTCGGATGCGTATCTGCCCTCTGCACTGCCGGTGTGTTGTTGTGGGCTTTGATTAACCTCTGGCTCTTCGAACCATAGCTGCCCAACCGCGAACAGACTTTACACCCCGACCCTGGCCGTCCCGCAAAGCAACCGCTACTTCCGTGTCACCTGAACCACATATAGACGAGCGACGCTCGAATTTATCCGGCCGGGCAAGGCACAGATGAATGGCGCTTCCCCATCGTCTAATACCAAAGTATCGCCAACACCATCGTCTAATTGTTTCGGTCCCTTCCTGCTGCGATTATCGCGTCATCGTTTCCGGTAAAAGCCGGATACGCAACCGGACTCTTTCAGAAAAGGAAACTCACCATGGTCGCCGAATCAGCTCGCGGCGAAACCAAAGCAAAAATCAAACCACCAAAGGCCGGCAAGCAGTAGCTGCCCGAAAGCGCCGAACAATACCTCCAAAACGGATTGTCCGGCTTGGCGTGTCTGTAGCCACTTCGGGCGATGTCCGTGAACATCCAAAGTTTGCAGATGATGAGGGGCTCCCAAATCTCGAAGGGGGAGTGGCTTCGAGCTTGTCGAGCGAGATTACCGATCCGCCAGCGGAGCCAACGGGCAGATGATGTCGAAAGCCCCCCTTACACAGATTCTTCTCAGACAGGGGTTTGCTTGGGACCGTTTCCTCTAACGACGTGTTTGCGTGACCAGGAATCGAGTACCCGCAGCACCGGCCGCAATTTTCTTCCAAAGGGCGTTAAGGAATACTCGACCCGGACTGGCATTTCGGGGAACAGCTGCCGCTTTACAAGTTCATCCCGCTCGAGTTCACGCAATTGTTGCGTCAACACCTTCTGTGAGATTCGCGGCATGTTCCTGCGAAGAGCCTTGAAGCGAAGCGGCTCCCTGGATTCGGAGAGCCACCAGAGAATCACCGGCTTCCAACGGCCGCCGATCAAGACAAGCAGGTGTTCCATGGGGCACTCGCTGGCAATTCGTTTGGCGCTCATATCGGGTCCGGTAACCAGGTATCCATTTGGTTCCTGGTATCTCTGCGATGGTATAAAGCGGATTGGATCATATATCGGCGGGAATGAAAAGCGAAGCGAGGAACGGGCACCTGCGGGCGGTTTGGAATTGTGAGAGTCGTGCAGTCCGCGGCCAAAAAACGCTGCATCACCAAGACCGGCACGGACATCCAAGGCCGCAAAAGAGCCTGATCGCGGGACCGGCAGCGAAAAGCAGGACACGCTGCTACCGCCTCACTCTTTGGAATTTGGGACGAGCTGTTGCGTTTCCGCCACGGCTTGGCACGGGGATTCTCTAACGACATCGTGGCCTGAAACCGATTCTGTAGGTGTATTTACATCAAAGGAGGAGCTGATATGAGTCAAAGCAATATTGGTCCAAAACGTAGCGAAAAGGGGTTGTTGACTCCAGACAATTGCGTTGTGGCGTTGATCGATTATGAACCACAAATGCTGTTCGGAGTCGGCAACTTCGATCGTCAAGGAATCATTAACAATGTCGTGGCACTGGCAAAAGCGACCCGAGTGTTTGAGATTCCCGTAGTGCTCACCACTGTCGAAGCGAAAAGCTTTAGCGGGAACATGTGGCCGCAGCTCAAGGCCATCTACCCCAACCAAACACCCGTCGAACGCTCCTCCATGAATTCCTGGGACGACAAGAATTTCGTGGCTGCGATCGAGAAAACGGGAAAGAAAAAGATCGTTCTTTCCGGCCTGTGGACAGAAGTCTGTGTTGCGTTTCCAACGGTACAGGCGATTCATGACGGCTACGAGGTCTACGTCGTGGAGGATTGCTGTGGCGACGTGAGCCAGTTGGCGCATGACAACGCAATGAAGCGGGTTGTGCAGGCCGGCGCCAAACCGGTCACATCACTGTCCGTCATGCTTGAATGGCAGCGCGATTGGGCCAACAAGGGTACCTACGATGCAGTCATGGACATCGTGAAGAACCACTATGGAGCGTACGGGGCCGGTGTGGAGTACGCGTACACGATGGTGCACGGCGCGCCGGCCACGAAATTCCCGGAGTACGCGGTTCCTGTTGCCGCGGCGGCGCACAAGTGACTAGGCGGGAGCATCCTAGCCCTTGCTAGGGCGCAAAAAGTGACCGCGAAGAAGTAGAAACGGCGAAGGCGGGAGCCTGAGCCACATCTGCGGCCCTGCTGCAAACTGTTCGCAGCAGCGGGCGCGGGCTTCGAGGGGCAGGGCCCCCTGCCCCTTGAAAACGATAGTCGTTTTTAAAGGAGGTTTTATGCCCATCGAAACAATTCTTCACAATGCCAAGATCGCTACAAATAGCGTTCCGTCGTTCGCTGAAGCTCTGGCCATCCGTGATGGCAGAATCATTGCGACTGGCACGGATGAGGAAATTCTTCGCCTACGCGAGCCCGCGACCCGGGTGATTGATGGTAAGGGACGAACGGTCATTCCCGGCCTGAACGATTCGCACATGCACCCGATTCGCGGCGGCCTGAATTACAACATGGAGTTGCGTTGGGATGGAGTGCCTTCGCTCGCGGATGCCCTGCGCATGCTTAAGGAGCAGGCCGCACGGACGCCTGCGCCTCAATGGGTACGCGTCGTAGGCGGCTGGACGGAGTTCCAATTTGCCGAACGGCGCATGCCCACGCTCGATGAAATCAATGAAGCTGCTCCGGACACGCCCGTCTTCGTGCTGCATCTGTACGATCGCGCGCTGTTGAACCGTGCAGCGCTGCGCGCCGTGGGCTATGACAAGAATGCCCCTGATTTTCCAGCCGGAGAAGTGCAGCGGGATTCGCGTGGAAATCCGACCGGCCTTCTCATCGCCAAGCCCAACGCCAACATTCTGTATTCGACGTTGGCCAAGGGACCAAAGCTTTCGCGCCAGGATCAACTCAACTCGTCGCGGCTTTTCTTCCGCGAACTGAACCGCTTCGGCATCACCAGCGCGATCGACGCCGGCGGCGGCTTCCAGAACTATCCCGACGATTATGGCGTCGTAAACGAACTGCATCGCAATGGCGAGTTGTCAATTCGCCTCGGCTACAACCTCTTTACGCAGAGGCCGAAGCAGGAACTGGCTGACTTTCAGAGCTGGACGAAGATGACAAAGCCCGGCGATGGCGACGACTTCTATCGCGTCAATGGCGCGGGAGAAATGCTGGTTTTCTCCGCGGCGGACTTCGAAGATTTTCTCGTGCCGCGCCCGGACATGCTCCCGGTCATGGAGAGTGAACTAAAAGCCGTCGTCCGTCATCTCGCCGAGAACCGCTGGCCATTTCGTCTGCATGCAACCTACAACGAGACCATCGAGCGGGCACTGAATGTCTACGAAGAGGTGAACCGCGAGATTCCCTTCGATGGCCTGCATTGGTTCTTCGATCATTGCGAAACAATCTCCGACCGCAACATCGAGCGCGTCAAGGCGCTGGGCGGCGGCATCGCCGTGCAGAACCGCATGGCCTTCCAGGGCGAATATTTCGTTGAACGGTACGGAGTACAACAAACTAAGCGCACGCCGCCGATCCGCCGCATGCTTCAAGCGGGTGTGCCCGTCGGCGCCGGCACCGACGCAACGCGGGTCTCCAGTTATAACCCGTTCCTCTCGCTCTATTGGCTCATTACGGGAAAAACCATTGGGGGCCTGAGTCTCTATGACGAGGAGAATCGTTTTGATCGAGCCGAAGCACTCAAACTCTACACCATGGGAAGCAGTTGGTTCTCGACCGAAGACGGAAAGAAGGGTGCACTAATTCCCGGACAACTAGCGGACCTGGCCGTTCTCTCCTCGGACTACTTTTCAATTCCCGAGGAGGACATCAAGGGACTCGAATCACACCTGACGATCGTTGGCGGGAAGGTGGTTTACGCCAAAAACGAATTCGCGAAACTTGCGCCTCCTGAGCTCCCTGTTAGTCCGGACTGGTCGCCCGTGGCGAAGTACGGCGGCTACGCAAAAAGCTCGGATCGAGCCCTCGGAGCAGCCCACTCCGCTTCCTGCTCGCATGTTGGGACGCCGGCCGACGGCAGGACGCCGTCCCATCTCAAGGTCTTAGGTGACCTTGGTCTATGGGAGCTCGGTTGCGACTGCTTTGCTTTCTAAAATTTACGCAAGACTGGAGAGATGAGATGAAGGTCTTGTTTTTGTCTTTTGTAGTTGGACTGGGTGTGGGTGTTCTCTATGGACTTATCCGAGTCAAGAGTCCAGCCCCACCGATCGTTGCTCTACTCGGCCTCTTGGGAATGGTGCTCGGAGAGCAGCTGGGAGGCTGGATTCTTGCAAAGAAAATGAATGTCACCCAAGCGGCTTCCGTTTGCCTGACGGGTAAGCATTGGAATTCGCAGGCAGGCGCGCGACCAGTGCTGGAGGCGCACCCTCCATCGAACTAAGCTGGAGACGCCGAACGAGGAAAAGAGAGGAGTCCACATGACACAACGAAAAAGCCGATTCGCGGCAATTGTTCTCGCAAGCCTGGCCATTGTCGCGGCAAGCGGTTTGAGCAGTTGGCGAATCACTATTCCCGCCGCCGCGCAAACCGGCATAGCTACTCCAGACGTCGCGGTTGGCGCGCAGTACGACACAACGCATGTGTACGTGGCGCCTCAAGATTTTGACCGATTCGTTGCCAGCTTGATCGCCACATTCGGGGGCACAACGACCAAGCAGGGCGTCTTCACAGTAACTCCTACGCCGAGCAGCACCATGTCGCAGTTGGTGCTGACCCCTGTCGGCAGCATTTCAGTCTTTGGCTTCAAGACGCCCATCCCCTATCCGTTTGGCGCGGAGCGAACAGGGTATTTGGTAACGGGGATCGATGAAGCGATCCACGCCGCGAAGATAACCGGCGCGGACGTGCTGGTAACGTCGTTCAATGATCCGATTGGGAAAGATGCCATCATTCAATGGCCTGGCGGTGTAGATACGCAGCTTTACTGGCACAACACCGCGCCTTCCTACCCTGCTCTGCAGACGGTTCCGGAAAACCGGGTATATGTCTCGCAGGACAGAGTTGAGGCATTCACCCGGAGTTTTCTTGCTTTCTCTCACGGCAGCCTTGTTTCGGACGAAGCCAACGCGCCTGGAGTGGAAATCGGACGGCCCAGTGAGACGTATCGGCGAATCAGGATCAACTCAAAGTTTGGTAAGCTTGCCGTGTTTGTGACGGACGGGCATCTTCCGTATCCCTACGGGCGCGAGATTACGGGTTATGAAGTAGCTAATCTCTCTGACACGCTCACCAAAGCTAAAGCAGCGGGCGTCCAGGTATTAATTCCTCCTTACGGGACCAGTGAACGCGACGCAGCGATAGTGCAGTTTCCTGGGGGATATATCGCCGAGATCCATTCGGCGAAGGCGAAGTAATTGCGGCTTCCCCGGTGAGAGCCATCAAAGCAAACGATCGAGAGAACCGTTTAATGCGTTCCTGCGTTGTGCTTTTATTGACGTTGTTTTTCCATGCGCTCTGCGTGTGTGGGCAGACAGCGTCGACTCCCGATTCCCCAAACTCAGACCGCAGCATTCATTTGCTCAGGGAGGATGAAGATTGGAGTTTTCTCGCCGATCCGGAACTGCGTCAGGATTTCTGGGACCCCCTCAAATATATCCGGCTTCGAGATGGTCACAATGACTGGTATCTGACCATCAGCGGAGAGGCCCGAGAAGTCTGGGAGCAGATCGGCAACGACTATTGGGGACAGGCTCCTTTTTGGAACTCCTACCTCAACGAAAGGTACATGCTGGGTTTCGATATTCACTACGGAAAGCATGTCCGTACGTTTGTCGACCTGAAAAGCGACATAAATTCCTTCCGAGGTGGTGGCCCGCGGCCTATCGACGAGAAGAAACTTGACTTTCAAGCTGCCTTCCTCCAGGTGGGCACTGGTGAAGGTTCAAACTTCATCGAGCTCAGAGTGGGAAGACAGGAACTCGAGTACGGATCCGGACGTCTCATCGACATCCGCGAGGGACCGAACGTCCGCCTGAGCTTCGATGGCTTCATGGTCAAAAGCAAATTGGGTCAGTGGCTGATCGACGGATTCGCCATGCGCCCAGATCTCGACAAGCCAGGCTTCTTTGATAATGCCCCGAATCACCAGGTAAGTTTCTGGGGCGTATATGCCACTCACTTCCTTTCCAACAAGAAGACCAGTCTGGAGCTGTACTATCTCGGTCTCGACCGCAAAGAAGCGACTTTTGAGCGCGGCACGGCCCATGAGGTCCGGCACACGCTCGGCGGGAGAATTTCGCGCCCCATTGCTACCGAGCGGCCTGGTTGGGATTTCGATGACGAGGCACTTTGGCAGTTCGGCACCTTCGGCTCGGCGAATATTGAGGCTTGGACCGTCGCCACGGAAACCGGTTATCGCATCCCAACAATTCCTTTAAAACCGCGCTTTAGCGCGAAGGCGGATATTTCGAGTGGCGACAACCCAAATTCGAAAACTTTGGGTACTTTCAATCCGTTGTTTCCAAAGGGCGATTACTTTGGCGTCCTGGCCACCACAGGCCCGGGTCCAATTAACTTCATCGACGTTCACCCGCACGTCGAGACGACGCTTCCCAACAACGTGAGCGTGTCGTTCGATTGGATCGTTCAGTGGCGGGAAAACCTGAACGATGCTGTCTACAACGTACCCGGCTTCCTCATTCGCGCAGCCGATGGCAGCCGCGCTCGTTTTGTTGGACACCGGCCCGGAACGCAAATTCGATGGCAGGTGAATCGCCATCTGTGGTTCCAAGCAGACTACGGAATTTTCTATGCGGGCCGCTTTCTAAAGGAAACACAACCGGGCCGCAACCTGAACTATTGGGCCCTTTGGGCCAGTTACAAATTCTAGGAGGAGTCTCATGAGTGCTGGGGACGTGTTATTGAAACCCGAAGAATGCGTTTCCTTGCTCGAAGCCGCTCGCGCCGTCGTCGTGGCAAATGGTGGAGGGTATGGAATGGGTCTCGCATACGCGCGCGAGATGATTCATCCGGGCTGAGTTTACAAGTAAGAGTTTCAGAAACGGAATCGAGCGAAATGAGCGGGCCAGCCAGAACAGAAATTGCAGGCACTCTCTCTGCGCCGGAAGAAAAGAGAGCGCAATTTCGGTCTGCGTTTTCCCATGTCGCTCCGTCGATGTTTTTGGGAGCGCTAGACCAAACCATCATCGCCGCAGCTCTCCCCGCGATTGCGGGTTCTCTCGGCGGACTTTCCTATCTTGCCTGGGTAGTTACCGCGTATCTACTCGCGGCTACTGTTGCTGCCCCGCTATACGGACGTATGGGAGACGCATTCGGCCGCAAGCGCATGCTGCTCTGGGCGCTCGGCCTGTTCCTTGTCGGTTCCGCTGCGTGTGCAATTGCCCCAACGCTCGCCATTCTGATTTGCGCTCGCGCACTGCAGGGGTTTGGCGGTGGCGGCCTCATGACACTGGCGCAAGCTCTCATCGGCGAAGTCGTTTCTCCAGAAGAAAGAGGGCGATTTCAAGGATGGTTTGGGGCCAATTTTGCGCTTGCCAGCACCCTCGGTCCGGTAGTTGGCGGGATTCTCTCGCAGCACCTCGGTTGGCGCAGCATCTTCTGGGTCAATATCCCGCTGGGACTGGGTGCGGCGGCTGCCGCCTTGCGCGTTAAAACATCCGCCGGAACGGGACTCTGTCGATTGGACTATGCCGGAACAAGCGTCTTCTTCGCTTCAACGGCAGCACTTCTTCTCGCTCTGAGTATCGGTGGTCACGAAGTTTCTTGGACATCGCCGGCCTTGCTCGCACTCGCGTGCCTGGGAGCTGCCGGCTTTGTTCTTCTTCGAAAAGTCGAGCAAAAAAGCCCGGATCCGCTTATTTCTCCGGAATTGATTCAAGAGCCGGTTATCTGGCGTGCCTCACTGGCGGTTCTTCTTTTTGCGGCAGTTCTTTTCGGATTGATCGTGCAATTGCCCGTCTTTTTTCAGACAGCGCTTCGAACTAGCGCAACGATCTCTGGGCTGCTGCTTATCCCTCTTACTCTGGCACAAGTGGTTGTTTCCACCGCAACCGGGCTGCGAATCTCAACGACCGGGCATCCTCGCACGTCGATGGCTTTCGGTCTGTCCTTTGTAACTGCCGCCTTTTTGGTCCTGGGGGCTGGAATCAAGCTTGGACCTGTGTTCATTGCGCTGCTGACCTTTCTGATCGGCGCCGGCCTTGGATCAACGATGCCCGCCGCACAGACGATGGTCCAATGGGCCGCGGGTGCACAGCGCCTCGGCGTCGGCACGGCGCTTGTGTCGTTCAGCCGATCAATTGGAGGCGTTATAGGTACCGCGCTGGCTTCCGCAGTCTTACTTGGAATGCTGCAGGTTGTGGATCCGAACGCCCGGAACATCCTTAGCCGAGAACTTGCTTCCATTGGTTCGAACCACGTTGAAGCTTCTCAAATAGCTCCGGCATTGATCGCCGCATATCGCTGGGTGTTCTTTGCGCTGGGAGGGCTGTCTGCGTGCGCCGCGGTAATCGCTTGGTCGATTCCGGATCTGGACTTGGCTAGAAACCCGTCCGACGTGTTCGTGACTCACGCGTGAGACTCGGTTTTCGATTACAACTCTTAGGCACAGGGACTCCAATGCAGCCGTCCCTTCTGCCACACCGTGCGATAGATTCTGGAGTCGGCGCGAAAAGTGATGAGCAAACGGGTGCCATTCATGTGGAAGCTGGGTAGTGTCGACGAAATTTTGCCGTTCGCGCTACTGGGCTTGACCGGGGTTACAGGTCTCGTTGATGCTGTCAGCTTTCTCTCACTCGGGCACGTCTTTACGGCAAACATGACGGGAAACGTGGTGCTTCTTGGATTCGCAGTTGCCGGCGTGCCTGGGGTATCTGCGGCACGCTCGCTGACGGCTTTGCTGGTTTTCCTTGTCGGCGCCGTGGCCGGAGGCAGAGTGTTGGCGAAGGTGAGCGGGGATGCCATTCGCCCGGCACTCATACTTTTTGGATTGGAAATAATTTTCTTAGCGGCAGCCATGTTTGCGGCCATTGGCTACCATGGCGGGCCGTCTGCCGTATACGTCTCCGTGTACGTGATCATCGTCTTCACCGCGGTGGCGATGGGAATGAGGAACGCAGCCGTTCGAAAGCTGGGAGTTACCGATCTCATGACAACGGTTTTGACTCTGACAATCACCGGTCTTGCCGCGGATTCTTCGTTAGCCGGAGGCAGCAATCCACGATGGCAGCGAAGGCTCGGTTCTATTTTGGCGATGTTCGTAGGTGCAGCGGCAGGTGCGATCTTGGTCAGACGCTCCGTCTTCGCGGCGCTTGCTCTGGGCGTGGTAACGATGTCGGTGTGTAGCGCTCTTATTCTGGCTGTGAAGCAATGGGGTTTGCAGAGTCGAGCACCCAAGGCAGGTTAGGATCACCAGTTCAAAGTCGGAGCGCTTCGATGCGCAGATCGAGAACAGACATGCCGCAACTAATTTCGGTTGCACAGACCGTCGTATATGATCCCCGCGCATGACCCCAGCGGTTTTTGAAATGTTGTAATGGACAACTTACGAGTCTCCTCCCTCGACGCCGAACCGTAGTGATCGAATCCGGGACGGCAACCACCTTGCTGAAAAGCCGGCTTTCCGTCGAAGTGGCGGCAGCGTCCTGGAAGGAATGGCGCGCGCCAAAGGAAGTCAGCCCTGTGCGAATTGCGCAGAACCGATTGCTGCAAATTGGGGGTCCAAACTGGGGTCCAACTTGCCCGTTTTTCGGAGGTCAATTTCAGGGTTAAACGGTGCAGAATCAACGGTTCGTTAGAAAATTAACAGCCGAATGCTCTACCATTGAGCTACCGGGGAGCAGCGCAACATATTTGTTTTCATTCTAATACAGCGATCGAAATCACGCCAGTTCAACCGCTGGGTCCAACATCATTGGTTTTTGGAAATCTCTCGGTGAAAGTAAGGAATTGGCTGACTGGTTCTCAAGGATTTAGTCGCGGAAGTGCTTCGTAAAACTCACCTTCATTCGGCACCGCACCGAATACTCTTTTTTCTATGAAAATGTGGAACTGCCGACTTAGAGAGACGGCAGTTGTCTAGACAGGCCGTAATACCCCGAACGGAACCCTACAACTTGGATAGGTCTACACTGGCCGACTTCCGGGTACTAATCCGAACGTTTTCAGCTGGCAAAGCCGGGGGAAAGCGTGGCGTTGGCGGCCCTACCGAAAAACAGTTTACATTTATATAATAAGTTATATAGTTCCTGCGTGAGTCTCGAACATATTTTGCTTGGTCTCCTCCGCGAGCCCGCCAGCGGATACGACTTGAAGGCCGTCCTGGACCACGGGATCGGACATTTCTGGGCCGCCGAACTGAGCCAGATCTATCCAAGCCTGAAACGGCTGGAGAAGCAGGGGCTGTTGCGATCGCGCCGCGCTGCCTCCAAGCGCGGCCCCGGACGCATCGTTTATGAGATCACCGCAAGAGGGCGCAAAGAGCTTGCGGCTTGGCTGCGGAACGGGCCGCAGTTTGGAGACATGCGGCATACTTTTCTGGCGCAGATCTACCTGATGGATGAGCTCTGTGATCTGCCACACACATTGGAATTTCTCGAACAGCTCCACACGCGCTGGGCGCCGCGCCTTGAGGCGCTAAAGAATGCGGAGAAGGAGTGGTCCCGGCGCGATCCCGGATTTCCGGACCGTCTTTCCTTGGCTGCTTTCCACCAGCATCTGACTCTGCGCATGGGACAGCACTCCTATCAGGGCTGGCTCACATGGTGCGAGGAAGCCATACGCAGAGTCCGCGCACGAATGCGAAAGGAGAATCGCAATGGCAAGCCTGTTTCAGTCAATGCGGTGGGTACACATCGCCGCAGGCAGCATCGCGCTGATATTGTTTTGGATTCCGGCCATCGCTCGCAAGGGCGGTAGGACACACATCCGCGCCGGATGGGTCTATGTGGTGTGCATGTCCGTGGTTGTCGTGACGGCGTTCGCCATGAGCGGACTCGCTTTTACCATTCCTGTTGCCGTTCGGCAGATCGCACGACCGCTTTCGCCGGCAGAGCTCTCGGATTTTCTGCGGGGGCAACGCCTCTTTGCGACCTTCCTGGCCTACTTGGCTGGCGTCACCCTGGCGTCGGGCTGGCAGGGAATCTGGGCGATCGAGACAAGACGCGAACCGAAAGCGATGCGCACGCTCTTCAGTCTGGCGCTCAACGTGGTGGTAGTCCTCTCTGGTTTGACCGTGCTCGTCCTCGGAATTAAGTATCGCAGCGGGCCGCTGATTGGTCTGAGTCCTATTGGCCCCTTGATTGGAGCTGGAAATTTGCGCTACTTGCTGCGTGGTCCACAATCGCGGATGCACTGGTGGTATGAACATCTTGGCTCGATGATTGGCACGGGCATTGCCGGTTACACGGCGTTCCTGGTGTTCGGTGCCGCGCGGTTGCTTCCTTCGGTCGCCCGAAGCCAGCTGTACACACTTTTCTGGGTACTGCCAACCCTAATCGGCGTGCCTGCCATCTTCATGACAGTTGCCTACTATCAACGCAAATTCAACGAAACCGGCCGCGAATCGGGTGGTTCCTCACCACACGTACAGGTGGATTCCTAAAGCTGCGCCCGAACTCTAGTTGTGCAGAATTGGAAACTCGATGGTTCCTCCCGGCCAATTCCGGGCGGTTGACGGACAACCCGGCGGACCATCCCATTAGTTATCAGCTCGCCCGTTGGGTTAGTACCGACTAAACGCCCTAGTGTTGACCGAACCGATCAAATCCCGGAGGGGCGGCTTTGTTCAAGGCAAACGGCGTTCTGGGAAGTTCGCAGCGAATCCTTCGGTTCTCGACTATCTTAGGATGCCAGTTGCAAAAGAAAAACCCCGGCTTTGTGGAACGTGAGTCGGGGCCATTCCTTGGGTCCAACGTTGGGTCCAACTAGGCCCGGTCTTAGGCAGCTTTTTCGGGGTTAAGCGGTGCAGAATCAACGATTCGTGTGAAAGTTAACAGCCGAATGCTCTACCGTTGAGCTACCGGGGAACAGCCTTATTTTCTGATAGTTGCGAGCGATTTTCAAGGGACGAATACGTGGGGACATCACTTGCCACGATTGCAGAGAAAGACGGAAGCACAATAATTCTCAATGAATTATACGCCGTAGAGTATTCGGTTGCGCCTCGATTGCTCTTGGATGAGGGATTGATTTTCCGGAGACGTTTCCGGTGGCGCGGCGCACCTTAGCACTCATGTAGCGCTAGTAAAGTACGGTCCTTAGCGCGCGTGCCTGGCAAGCAGGTGCGCTGACATGGCGTGGAACGTTCGGCAATCCCTCGGTCTGTGGGAAAGCGTCTAGGGAACCGTGGTTTGACTCGATGCCGGGTGCGGAGATCACTTCCTACAAGGACTTCCCGGGACTTATCCGCACGATGCCCAACTGGATTACCTCCGAATCGCCGACAATACACCCGAAAACCGAATGCTTCGAGACTTAAGCAACCGAGTCCGGGATAGTTCGCTGGCGAGACATATTCTTTCATCTAAAATCGGGGAGTATAATGCCCCGACTCCTTACTTAACGTCGCTTGTTGTTCCGGGGGATACGGTGAATCGGCGAAGATTCCTGCACACGGCGGCGCTGGGGGCAGCCGGTGGTGTTGTCTCCGGCTGCCACCGAAGTCAGCTCCGTGCGCCGGTTCCGGTTTCCCCAAGTGCTTGCAATCTTGCGCCCGTGTTGGTTTCCCGGGACCGTGAAATCAGAACCGTGGTTGGCCTCAGACCGTTTCGAGCATCCGGATTCGTCGTAAAAGGAGAGAAGCTCGGAGAGAAACTACTGATCCACAACTACGGTCATGGCGGCGGGGGCATTACGCTGTCGTGGGGTACGTCGCACCTAGCTACGGCGTTGCTGCCAGGCGAGCCGCTGCCCTCCGTGGCTGTACTCGGATGTGGAGCAGTAGGTCTGGCAACGGCGCGGTTGCTGCAAGAACGCGGGCTGCGCGTGACGATTTATGCGAGCGAACTGCCTCCCAATACGACCTCGAACGTGGCCGGCGGTCAGTGGCTCCCCTTCAGTGTATTCGAGTCAGGGAAACAGAGCCCGGCCTTCATGGATCAGTATCTCCAGGCCACGGAGTTTGCTTACCGCCGGTATCAAACGCTTTTAGGCTCGCGATATGGCGTGCGCTGGGTGCGGAATTACTCGCTGCGTTACCACGAGTTTGACGAAACTGAACTCGAGGGTAAGCAAAGTCCGGTTCGCAGATTTCTGCCGGAGTTTCGCGACCTTACGGAATCAGAGCATCCTTTTTCCCGGTATCAATTTGTGCGGCAGTACGACACCATGCTAATCGAGCCGCCCATCTACCTCAGTGCAGTTCTGACTGATTTCCGAATTGCCGGTGGCGGCGTCCAAGTGAAGCACTTTGATGATATCTCGCAGCTGCAGCAGCTCGCGGAACCTGTCATCTTCAATTGCACGGGTCTAGGTGCGCGGGCGCTTTTCAACGATCAGGAACTGACTCCCAAGAAGGGACAGCTCACAGTCCTGTTGCCGCAACCCGAGGTGGACTATATTGCCCTCATGGAAGACGACCTCTACATGTTTCCGCGCACGGATGGAATCCTGCTGGGAGGTACGTTTGAGGATGGTGAGTGGTCACTGAGCGTAAACGAAGCAGCGAAAGCCCGGGTCTTAAACGGGCACGCGCAGTTTTTCCAGGGTTTCCGCCGCTGTCAGCGGGCAAGTTGGGCCCGTCTCTACCGAAACTGGGTACTGCAAGGAGTCTAAGCTAACCCAGACAAGTGAAATTCCCCTACGGTCGGAAATCCGCTTCTGACGAAGTCGTCGCAGTCAGTTGGATCGTTGGACCTGATTGCACACGAGTGACGGGCGATGCGGAAGTAACCGAATTACTTCCGGCTTGCCGACGATCCGGGAGTTTATCGCGCGGTGGCTCGAATCGAAAGGCCGAATACTGCCACTTCTACGGGCAGCCCGTTAACCGTCCAAGTAAGCTGGGCTCATTCGGCGTGAGATTGACAAATCAGGATGCGGCTGAAGGGAGGGCTTGCTCCAGCTGAGTCGACAGTGGCTGATTCTGGCCAGTAATCCACCTAACTCGTGAAAAGGTCGCGTCAAGGGCGATTTAGAAATTGCGTGGTGTTACCAAAAGAGGTGTGCACACATTTTGAGCAGAGGCTATGTCCCTTCGCAGAGAGTACTTGGCGCCACCTACTCTCCACCGTGCGGAAAGGAAATGAATTCGACATAGAAGGTCGTTGGATGATTAGAATCTGCCGGACAAACCAGGTAGCGATCCTGCTGTGGGATTCGGCCCCAGCCTACTTTTTGTATTGACAGGAAGGTACGCTTGGAAAATAATCCGGCCAGTTTTTCCGCGCGACCGCGGCACGTCCCCTAGCCCGCGAAGCGCGGGTCCCATTCGACAGTCAATCAGGAGGCAGGCTATGTCGATCTACAAGAGGACTGTCCTTTTTACCCTGGCCGTTTTCCTGTTTGTTTCGCTTGCAGGTTGGCTGATCAAAACCACTCAGGCTCAATCTCAATATGTCGACGACGAGAAAGGCGACCTGCGGAGCGCCATAAACGTGCAAGACACGCTAGACCTGTTGTCCAGCTCTGACAGCATTACTGGCATCGGGCAACCGCCACGGGTTGGGCCCAACATACAGGTCAACGCAGCCCAGCTGGCCTTTCCGAACGGCTTGCTCGGGCGGTCTGAGACAACCACTGCTGTCAGCGACCCGTTTCTTAATGGGTTGCTGGTGGCTGGCTTTAACGACGCCCAAGGGTTTTGCGGTGCGCCTTTCGGTGTGGCCTGCACGCCGCAGAGTCCCCCGGGACTTTCCGGGTATGGCTTTTCCACCGATGGAGGCATGACCTGGAACGATGGCGGTGGGCCGCCGGTGATCAACAACGCGTTCAGTCGTGGTGACCCGTGGATGGACCGCGGCGGGTTCGACAACCTGACGTTCTACTTCGCCAATCTTTCGGTGGATGCCACAACTGGTGCCTCCGTTGGTGTGAGCGTACATCGTGGCCATTTCAGCGGCAGCACGTTCGCGTGGGAGAACGTGCGTGTGTTCAACGCGCCGAACGCCCAGAACCAGTGTCAGGTGTTCGGGGCACCCGCCGGCACCCTCGCTCCCTGTGACTTCTACGACAAGGAAGCGATCGCGGCAGCCAAGGATGGCAGTGGCGCCGCCTACGTCTCGCTCACTAACTTCAAAGAGGTATGCGGCTTCGCGCAGTTTGGCTTCGGCCAGATCGAGGTGTGGCGTACCCACGATGCGGGCGACATCTGGCAAGGGCCTGTGATTGTGAGCCCCGACGTAACCTTCATCACCGATCCAACCAACGCCAGCTGCGGTTTCACCGGCACCTCACAGCAGAGCTCCGTGCCTGCCATCGGCCCCAACGGCGAGGTGTACGTGGCCTGGCAATTCGGGCCCACGTTCAACCCTGGTGCATCGACCAACGCTGCGATCAAGGTCGCGGCCTCGTTCGACGGCGGAGGGACATTCGGAACTCCGGTGACGGTGGCCAACATCAACTCGCTGCGGGGAGCCGTACCAGTGGCCTACAACCGGGATCGAATCAACGATCACCCACGCATCAGCGTGGCCACGACGGGTCCGTTCAAGGGACGGGTGTACGTCAGCTACGCCAGCGCGGTCGCACCGACACCGGCGGGCACGATCAGTGCGTGCCCCGCTCCCAACGTGGGCCAAACCTGCCGGGCCCAGCAACTCACTTCCATCCAGGCCTTCGTGGCGTTCTCGGACGACAAGGGGCAGACTTGGACGTCGGTGCCCGTCGCGCCCGCGCCGCCAGCTACAGGGCTCAAGCGCTGGTGGCCGGTCGTCACAGTGGAGTCCGGGGGAAATGTGGACGTGATCTATTACGAGAGTGTCGAAGCGCCCGTCAGCAGCGGGGCAGTCTGCAACGTGTCAGTAGCCGGCGGGGCAAATCGCCGCCGCGGCACGGCCCACTCCCTGGTGGATGTGTTGTGGGCCCCATCGACGGACGGCGGTATGACGTTCAAGACGCCGATTAGGGTGACCAACACGACCACGGACTGGTGCAGGGTGGCGAGCAACATCCGCCCTAACATGGGGGACTACATCGGGAGCTTTAGCGGCGGCAATCGTGTGTTCCCCGTTTGGGCCGACGGAAGGAACGGTGTACCCGACACTTTCTACGCCACCGGTCTGGGATCCGGCAAAACGAAATAACGCGACCACAGAGAAAGATAGTATCGCGGGGCAGAGGTGTTACGCTCTCTGCCCCTTTTCCCCTCCAGGGTTCTTCGTGAACCATGATAGGTAAAGGCATTCGAGTGGCTGGAGAAAGTCTGTGACGAACGCACTTGGGCGGGTGGTCGGCCATACGTGGAAGTGACCTCTTGGCAGCCGATAGCCCACGCCTCTCGTTACTGTGCCCGAGTGACGGGCTATCCGGAAGTAGACCTCCGATGTCGGCTTGTGTACTGGATTAGTTCCGGTTTGCCGACCATTCGGACGTTATCGCCTCGTGGCTCGAATTGAAATGCCAAATGCAACTGCTGCTGCAGTTTGCTCATTATTCGGGCATGTGACGCAACCCACCGACCTATAATCAGAGCTCACTCGCACCAAGATTCGGATGGCGCCAGCTTAACTAGAGTTAGGCTTGAAATGCCGTGTGCTGGGTCAACACCCAGCTAGAGGAGTAACAAAATGGCAGACGAACTCGCATCAGGTTATCCGCCAAACCAGCGCCGTCAGTTCATTCAATACTTTGCCTCCATGGGCCTATCATCCTCACTTCTGCCAGGTGTCTTGTGGGCGAAATTGCAGGAACAAAAGGCTCAGAAAATCACACGAGAGATGTTACGTGATGCGGAGGAAATCTCGGGCCTGCATTTCACCGACGCTCAGAGAGAAATGATGCTGGAGGGGGTGAACCAAAACCGAGAGATATACAAAGAGCTTCGGCAGGTTCATTTGGATGTCGGTGTTCCGCCGGCCTTCCGCTTCAGTCCCATTCTTCCCGGGATGCGCTTTGATACCGTGAGCCGACCGTTCCGCATGAGTGCAATTGGCACGTTGACGAGGCCGTCGGACCTGGAGTCGCTCTCATTCTGGCCGGTGACACATCTGTCTGCACTGTTTAGATCTCATCAGGTTTCCTCCCTGGAACTAACCGAGCTTTATCTCGACAGGCTGAAGAGATTCGACCCAGTATTGAAATGCGTAGTTACCCTCACGGAAGACTTGGCGCTGAAGCAGGCAAAGCAAGCTGACGCAGAAATCAAGGCAGGCCGCTACCGCGGACCGCTGCATGGAATCCCGTGGGGAGCGAAGGACCTCATTGCAAAAAGCGGATATCCAACAACCTGGGGCGCGCCGCCTTTCAAACAGCAGATTATTCCGACCGATGCGACAGTAGTCGAACGCCTGGACAAGGCAGGGGCCGTACTTGTGGCGAAGCTCGCAACCGGAGAATTGGCACATGACGACGTTTGGTTCGGCGGCCAGACAAAGAACCCGTGGGACGTAACAGAAGGTTCCGGTGGCTCGTCGGCTGGGCCGGGTTCGGCAACCGCGGCAGGTTTAGTCGGTTTTGCCATCGGTACTGAAACGGGAGGCTCCATCATTGATCCCGCGATTCGCTGCGGGGTAACGGCTCTGCGTCCGACGTTCGGTCGCGTTAGCCGTAAAGGCGTGATGCCAGGAGCGTGGAGTTTTGACAAGGTCGGACCTATGTGTCGCAACGTCGAAGATTGTGCCTTTGTGCTCAATTCCATCTATGGACCAGATGGGTTGGATTTGACGGTCGTGGACCTGCCATTCAACTGGGATGCGACTCTAGACATTAAAACGCTACGAGTCGGATATCTGAAGATGGCATTCCAGCAGGAGCGCCCGGTTCACGAGGAGCAGCTAAACGATGAGGCAACGCTCGACGTCCTGCGCTCCCTTGGCGTGCAACTGCGCGAAATGGACCTGCCGAATCTGCCTATCAATGCCACGAATCTTGGGTCGGCCTTCGCTGAAATCAGTGCCGTCTGGGATGAGATGGTCCGCAACGGGCAGGACGCTCAATTGACGCGACAAGACCCAGATCACATTGGAAATCTTTGCCGAACGACACAGACCATGCCCGCCATTGCATACATTCAAGCGAATAGGATACGCACGCTTCTAATGAAAGCTATGGCCGAAATTATGACTGATCTCGACATTTACGTAGCGCCGCAAAGTAGGATTGACGGACCCTCCAGCATCCACCTGAATCTCTGGTTAACGAATCTGACTGGCCATCCCGCCGTTGTAGTTCCGAATGGTTTCGCAAGAGGTGGCAAACCGACCGGAATCAGCTTCATCGGCAATCTTTATGATGAGGGGAAACTGCTCGCATTGGCCAAGGCCTATCAGGACGCGACCGAATTCCACCGTAAACATCCCTCAGCCTTCGGAGGTTGAGAGCTGTTCCAGCGCCTTGCCGCTCCTCATTCTCTAACGTGGGCTATCAGCCGGGCTTGAACGGTAGAAGGTGACCTTCTTCGATCTAAGCATACTTCTCGGTGTCGTGCCTGGATCACGGCCAACTCGGAAGTTAACCGACGGTGAGGGCTAGCCTACCGGATCACTTCCGGTTTGCCGACCATCCAGACAAAACCCGCGCGGTCAGCGCCGTTGGCATTGTTTTTTCCAAGCCCAGACATGCCAGGGTGTACCATCCACGTTCGCCACGCGCACTCGATGCCGTGGAGCCGACGCGGACCGATCAGGCTTGCCTGTCCCCTCGGGTTTCTGATCCAGGCCTATTGCGTCTTCTCCGTCGCCGGGCATGCAAAATTTAGACCCTTAGCGAGCCACGGAACGCCCTAGCGGCATAGTAAGATTCCGCGCCGTTGTGATACACGAAAACAGTGTCGTAGCGGCGATCACAAAAGAGGGCGCCGCCGAGTTTTCTGATATCAGAAGGTGTTTTCACCCAGCTCGACGTTTTCGTATCGAAATTTCCAAGTTTCTGCAACTCTCGATATT